>Ga0181365_1000002_pt1 | contig 44958 bp, 54 predicted proteins | sample Fa13NDMM110DN_FD_130097 | JGI IMG/M metagenome (GOLD analysis project Ga0181365, IMG submission 130097) | Freshwater viral communities from Lake Michigan, USA - Fa13.ND.MM110.D.N | ecosystem: Environmental > Aquatic > Freshwater > Lake | place: USA: Michigan | collected 2013-09-24
CCGCCGCCATCTGGAGCAGCGGCAGGTTCATCTGCCCCGGACCTTCGCCCGTGTGGCCCGCACGCAGAGCAGCCGCCGTCTCGTCGAGAATGCGCTTGGCGTTCTCGACCTCGGCCTGCCGCTTGCTCATCACGTCTTCGTAGTCGAGCGCGAACTTCTCGCCGCGTGTCTTGTACTCACTGCGGTACTTCTCGGCGAGTTCAGGATTTCGGACGCCCGGATCGCCGCCCAGCGTGTAGGCGAGCGCAGTGGGGACGACTGCTGAGTCGGGGACTTCATCGGCCACGGGTCTGGCTCCCGGCAAAGTAGCCGCCACGCTTCATGGCGGGCATGGGGGGACGCGGCGGACCACCCATCGGCGGACCTCCGGCAGGCGGAGCCATCGGCATGATCGGCGGCATCTTCGGTGGTGGACGACCGGAGAAGGCCCCGTGCGGTGCCTTCTCCTGCTCCGCCGCGCGGCGGCGCGACAGCGCGCCCTGCTGGGACCGCTTCGTGTTCTGGCTCATCGCCTTCACGACAGGCGCGTGTCCGCCCGTGGCGAACTTCTTGGCCTTCTTCTTCGAGAAGTGGCCGCCGCGCTTGCTGTAGATGCCCCCCGGCATATTAGCGGCTTGCTGTGCGATAGAACCGGCACCGGGTGTGCCTTGGCCGATAGTGTAACCGCCCGACTGCCCACCGCCACCGAACAGGTTGCCGAGGCCGCCTAGAACGTTGCCGCCAGCACTCGTTCCATCCTTACCCGGTGTGGCCAGTGAGCCGACAGTCGCCAACGTCCCGAGGATCGAACCGAACGGCGACGTCGAGCCGGTGTTGGCTGAGGTCCCGGTTGACGTGGACGATGCGGTCTGCGTCGTCGGTATCTGGAGACCCGACTGCGCGTCGCGCATGAAGTTGACCATCTGGTAGGGCCACTGGATGCCCGCCTGACGCTGCTGCTCCGCGTAGTCCAACTGCTGTTGCTGGAGACCCTGCTGCTGCTGGCCGACGTTGACCTGCGCGCCCGCGTTGGTGAGGCCGAGGCCACTGGCAATCTGCGCGGCGTTCATGCCCGACTGCGCCAAGTTGAGGCCCTGCTGTGACCCAGTGTTGGCGAGGCCGCCTGCCGTCGTGGCAAGGTTGCCGTACTGGTTCATCGTCTGATTGGCGAGGTTGCCCTGCGTCTGGCCGAGGCTGGCGAGACGGTTCTGGTCGGCGTTGAACTGCTGGTTCAGGTTGTTGTAGTTGTTCGACGTCGCGGTCATCGCGTTGCCGTAGGCAGTGTTGCCGAAGTCGCGAAGCGTGCGGCTCAGTTGGTTGTTGTAGTTCTTCCGCCCAAGCTGACCGCCCGACGTGACGAACTGATCCATCACGCCGGGGAGCGTCCGCTCCATCAAGTTCTGGGTGGCAAGCTGGTTGCCGTAGCCGACGGCACCCGAAAGGAACGGATTGGTGTACTGGCTCGCGGCCCCCGGCCACGTCTGGCTGGCGGCCTGCATCCACGGCTGCGCGGCCTGATAGCCACCCGGCTGCATGGCCGCAGCGCCCAGCGCAGGCGCACCGGCATTCCACGCATTCGGCGTCTGGGCCGCCGTGTTAAGGCCTGCCATCGCCATGTTCTGCGCGGGCATGTAGTTCGCGCTGTTGCCCATGATGTTGCCCCAGCCAGTCTGCATGGCCGGGGTTGCGGGCGCGTATCGGTTCTGCGGGGAAGGACCGGGCTGGAACGGCTGCGCGCCAAGGTCCTTCGCCGTCGTCAGGATGTTGTTGACGTAGTCGTTGTACTGCGGCGTGTAGTTCGTCGAGCTATTCGAGTTGGTCGACGTGGATTGGTTTCCGCCGCTGCTGCCTTGGAAGAGTCCGCTTAAAAAACCCATCAGACCATCCTCAACATGGTGACGGGGCCTTCAGCCCAGCCACAACGCTCAAACACCCTCTTCCACCCTCGCCGACCTACAGCGACGACCGCCTTACAGTCTTCGGACTTTGCAATGGCCACCAGCTTTCTTTCAAATTGCGCGAACCACTCCGACATGCGGCTGCCGCCGAGGATGACCGCGTTGAGGAGCCTGCCCCGGCCCGAGGTCACGACTCCGGTGACGAAGGCGGCGACCAGCGAGGTGCGGTCGCAGATCAGCCAGAGGGCAGTGTTGCCCTTGTCTACGTCCGCGCGAAGACTTGCCATCGTGTCCCACGAGTCAGAACGCTTGATGGCGCGCTCGAACAGCGGTGCCACCTCCGGCCACACGACGGCGATGTGCTCCGGCTTCACCGGGTCGATGCCGAAGGTCGTGCTCACGACTTGCCTCGCGTCTTGCCGCGCATGTAGGCCTCTGGGCTTTTCGCGTCGGGCGAGAACTTGCCCTTCGCCAGCGCCTTGCCCTTCTGGCGGCGGATGCCGCTTCGCATCTGTTCGAGCTTGCGTGCTCCCGCCTCGTTCGAGCCGTTGCCCAGCATCGAGACTGACTCGGCGTCGACCACGAACTCACCGGGGGACAGCTTCGCATCGACGTGGTCGCTGCGACCGTCGCCCTGCCCATCCTCGGAGACGTAGCTGCCACGGGCGTAGTCGTGCCGCATCGGCATGCCCATCATCAGGTCGGCAGGGTAGCCGCCGCGCATCATGCGGAGGTAGCCGCCGTTGGCGAAGGCGCGGGGCTGTCCGCCGTTCTGTTGCATCTGCTTGACGTAGTTCACGAGGTCCATCGCCATCTGGGGCGTCAGGCCGCCCGCAGGCACACCCGCCCCCGGCTGCTGGGGGTAGGGTGGGAGACCCGCGCCGCTGGTGCCGCCCCGTGGCGGCAGCGGTATACCTCTCGGAGGCATGTAGGGCGGCGGTGGGGGCTGTTGGGGCATCGGCGGCATCATGCCGTTCATCGGAAGCTGGACAGGCGAGCCGAGACCCCCCGGACCCATGTTCATTCCCCGCCCCGGCATGCCCGGGCCTTGGAATGGCGCATTACCCGCCGTCTGCTGGGGCATCGGCGCGGGGGGCAAACGCATGCCGTTCGTCCACGTTTCCGGCGGGGGTGCGAAGCTCTGCGACGTGACCGGGGGCGGCAGCGGCTGCGCGGACTGCGTGATGATGCGGTTGATCAGGCCCGCCGCCGACGAGAGGCTCATTCCCTGCGGGGAGGCCTGCTGGGAGGCCTGCGGGCTAGGTGGCTCAGGGGGCGGCGGGGGGTCGGGGAGCGGCTCCGAGGTGATCCCGTTGCTGGGTTGGCGCGCACCTATCAGGCGGCCCAAAAAGCCGCCCCCCGGACCACCGAAGGACCGGGGATTGTCAGCGAACTCCCGCTCGAACTGCCTCGCGGCGTTTGCGTCGGTACCCTCGCCGTTGTTTGAGAAATAACCAGCCATAGTCGTGGGCTCCCGTAATGGGCTCATCCCCGCGCCGATCCGCCTGTGTGAGGGGACCTCCGTGCTGGTAGAGCCGGATTTTAGCACACTCAGGGGCCTTAGCCAGCCCCCGTTAGACGTTTACCGTAAACTTCAAGGCCCGCGCCCAAGCGTCCCAAGTATCGAACAGGTCGTGGCGGGGCGCGTCGGGGACCGCCCCCGTGACAAAGTCCGCAAAGACACGCCAGTCGGTCTCGGGCGCGACTTGGTTCCGCAGGTCGGCGTTGTAGCCGACGACCGTGTCGGCCCAGTCCTGCCACTGGAGACCCTTGGGGTCAGGGACGACGGTCAAGGCCACGGCTAGTCCTCTCTCCGACCATCCGACGGCTGAAAGTGGATCATTGGGGAACCACAGACGTAGTTGCCCCCGGCCACGTTGCTCTCGACTTTGAACTTGGTCAGACGCCCGGTCTTCTTGAATTTGACCAACTGCTCGTTGGCGGTCGGGTTCGCCGGGATCACGATGGCGTCGCTGACCTGCTCCGTCGCCCGCGCGTTGGCGCGCGAGGTGACATAAAAGTTGAGGTCTCCGACCTGATCGTAGTCGGGTTCGAGGAGGCTGTAGGAGATCGCCTTGTCGTCACCAAGCTGGCCGAGTTGCTGCGGCTCGACGATGCTGAACTCCGACGTCTCGAAGTACGACCTAATGGCAAGACTTGTGGAGCGCGGCCCGCTTACTTCATCGACACCTGTCTCGTGGCTCCAAAACGAGTACTTACCCGTGTCGTCGCCAACGACAACCCCCGTCATAAATGGGGCAGGGCATGTGATGTTGTAGGCCCCGGCGGCGCGGCCCTCATTAGGCAACGCCGTGTCGTACCAGTAGTTCTTCTCGTAGTTGTAGATTACCGCGTGCGAGCACTCGGTCGCGTTGCCGAACGGGAAACACCACCAGATTTCATTAAAAGCCGGGACTTTGTAGGCAAACGACTTGTTGCGATACGTCAGATTGATGTTGTCCACAAACCAACGCTTGTTGAACTCGTTGGGGATGTCCCGCACGACGCCGTTAAACATCAAGAACCCGGCCATCGTCGCCCAGTAGTAGATGCCGTTGTGCTCGATGATGCAGTTCTGGCCCATCAGAGAACCCGACGTTGTGAGCGTCGTCATGTTCCAGAACGTCGGAGTCCCGACATACTGTGCAAGGATCACCGCGTCGATGGCCCAGAATATGCCCGCGGGGGTGGACGAACCACGGATTGGCAGGCCCTTCAGGATTTTGGTGGGAACGGGGCGCGACTCACCGCTGCCAGAGCCAGTAAAGTCAAAGGAGTTGACAGGGCTGGACCACTTGATGAGACCGTCGTGCCCGTAAACGAACACTGACGTTCCGATGGCGCACAGGCCACCCGACGTAAAGATGGGGGTGCTTACGTCACAGGAGCCACCTGACACCCACGCATTAGTGAAGGTAGACCCAACAAGATCGAACGTCGTAGGAGAAATATAGGTGACCGTCCACGTCCCGTTCGCCTCGACTGTTCCCACAGTCCCGGTGATCACGGCATTGTCGCCTGTTGCCAAGGCCCCCACCGAGGCCACCGTGACGCGGATCAGGCCCGCGCCGTTGTTTGCCATTCCGGTTGCAATCAATGTGAAAAGGCTGCCTGCATCCAATATGGGGTCGAGTGCCGTGTTAAGCGTGACGTCGCCGTAGTAGCAGGGAAGCTCCGCCGTCGAGGTGAGGTTCAGCAGGGAGGGTGTCGCCGCCGCGATGATCGCCGTTGACGTGTCTCCCGCGTAGTAGAGCGAGTCGGCCTGCCACAAGTTCAAGGCGGAGGGAGCATATCCCGCCGGAGTGCGGTCAGAGATGCCGCTGGAGAGGTCGGTGTTGTCGTCGACATAGAACCTTTGAAAGGAGGTAGTCGAGCCGACGTGGATGTTACAGACGCCGTCGTTTGCAAACAGGTGTATGCAGCGCGCGATGCCGTCGATGTAGCGTTCCGTCTCCACGTAGCCGCCCATCTTGCGCGGGCGGTCCTGATAGAACCGCGCCCACAGCATGTCGGAGTAGGTGTTCCGCGCCAATTGCGTCCCGTCGCGGCGAAGTCCCGGTTGAGACAGCACCAGTTGGGTCTTGGGTGTGGGGAAGTTCTGGTCGGCCACTACAAATCACGTTCAAAGAGAAACACTAACATTGCACTCACCAAGGCAACGGCAAAACAACAAGAGCCAATTGAGCGGCGATAGTTTCCTGCATGTAAGCCGTCTGTTCTGGGGTCCAGCTACCTGTCACCCATCCCGCAACCTGCTCTTCGGTCAAGTCGACGTAAGGGGTAAATGGGGCAGGCGGAACGTACAACAAGATAGTTTCTCCTCCGCAATAATAGTTGTTGACCCCGTTGGTTCCGCCGTAGGTCCAGACGACACGAATCACGACATCCACCTGCCCCTCGTATTGTGGGGCACAGGCCATGCTGGTGACACTTAAAACATAGGCAATAGTCATAACTGCCCCCGCTAAGTTTTGATGATGTAGTTTAGAACGATGGTGGGCTGCACAATGTTAGCCGCCGTGCCGGAGCCAGTGCTTGACGTAACTGTCGTCGTGTACCCGGTAGACTGCATGGCATTACCACCACCCGACACACCTGCGCCCCCGTTATAGGAATTTTGAAGCGCCCCGACATTTGGATCAGCCGGGATGGGGTGTGTATGCGCCACCATCTCGGCGGTCGTCTGGACGTGAGACTGTTCGCCACCGACGGCGGCCAAGGTCGCGGCTCCCGTAATGCCGCCAGTAGGTCCGCTGCCCAGTCGCCCCGCGCCACCATCGACACCGGCCACGACGCGGCCTCGCAGGTCGGGCACGTTAAAGTTTAACCCGGCCCCACCGTAGGTGTAGCCGATGACGGCAAAGAGGGCAGGCTGGGCGGCGGTAGCATACGAAGTCGCGTCACACAGAACCCAACTTGAAGGCGCGGCTGATCCGCCATAGGGAATAATTGCCCCTGTGGGGACAGCCACAATTGCGGCAACCGCCGCCTCAACGTAGGCCGTGCTCGCCGCTAAGGTAGAGTTATTAGAGGGAGCCTGCGTGCCGACTACGGGACTCGAAAGTGTCGGACCTGTAGCGAACACCGCAAGTCCGGTACCAGTCTCGTCGGTCATTTGCCCGCGCAGCGTGGCAGACGAGAACGCCGTGACCTGCGTAAGCGGGATGGCAATGTTTCCGTCGGCAGCGTTCGTGATGCGCCCCTGCGCGTCGACAGTAATGCCGACGGTCATATTGAGCGCGCCGCCGTAGGTGCCGGGAGTCACCGCCGTGTTGGCCAGCGCGACAGTGCCGGTGGTCGTGATCGGGCCGCCCGTGAGGCCGGTGCCCGTCGCCACGCTGGTGACGGTGCCAGACGTGGCCGTGAATGCGATCCTCATGTTCGCACCATCCGACCGGAGGATTGAAAAGGCCCCCTGCGTAACGACGACGCCCGCGTCTAATGCTCCGGCGCGAAAGGTAACAGTATAGGCACCCGTCGTGTTGTTGTAGACAAACCAGTACCCGGCACCGACGCCGTAGTCGACTATCTGGTTGCCAGTAAGCGCGCCTGTGAAATTCTGTATTTGCGCTTCTGTCTGCACGGCAGAGAGTGTGACGGTGCTGGGGCCACCGGCAATGCCGATGGACTGCGCGGTGACGGTAGACGTGACGGCACGACCGTATCCAACGGTGCTGAACTGAACCCCATCGCAGAAGACAATGCAGCTTTCATCCGGCTGAAGAACCTTTGTCGCTGCGTCGTCAATGGTCTCGGCCCCCGCCGGATTCAGAGTCAAAGTCCCTGTTCCTGCATTGATAACGTAGGCGAACCACCCGCTTCCCAACGTGGCGGCGGCGGCAAACGCCCACACCACAGAGCCGCCGCTGCTTCGGACAACGCTTGCGGTGTCGTTCACCCCAAACGTGTAGTTTCCCGTCAAGGCAGTTGTCGGGAGGTTCTGGTTGAGGAGAGTCGTGACGGCAGCGAGGCCGTAGCCCGCCAACGACGCCGCGCTGGCCGAAGACGTCCCGGTGCCGAACTGCACCGACTCCCACGTTCCCGCATCCGTCGAGTTGTCGGTTAGGTAGAAGTACCACGACTCCCCAGACGCGACGGTGCCCAGCGTGTTGCCCGCGTAGTCATGCACCGAGAAGAGGTTGGCACCCGTGTTGCGGATCAGAACATCCTGACCGACGCTGACAAGAGACGCCTTTGGAAAAGCAACGGAGAGCGCCGCTACGCTGGCAACGACGTCGAGCTTCGCCGCCATGACGTCGCTGCCGTCGAGCGCCTCAAAACTCCAGACAAGATTGAGATCGACCGCGGTCGTGTACGCGGCATACGACAACATCGTCGGGTTGATCGTCTGGCCGCCGAAGACGCTCGTGTAGCTGCTCATGTCTATGCTCCAGTCCGCAGCAGGGCGCGGTCGACGACCTTCTGCAATTCCTGTCCGTTGATGTTGGCGAACTGCTCGTCGCGCATCGACTTCCACAGAGGCATGCGCGAGTCGTTACGCAGGAACGGTTCCATCGCAGTCAGGCACTCGTACAGGAGAAGGAAGGGCGTGAACTGAGTCAGGTAGTTTTGCTGGTTGGCCGAACTTAAAAGGTCAGGCAGGCGGTACACCGTTGCCTCAAAGGGGTAATTGTTGTCGGGCGTCGGCGCAATGATCCAGTGGTTGAAGTCGTAGTCGGAGTACCACTGCGGCTGCCCGTAGCTCGTATCGTCCGGTGCAACAATGCGGAGGTACTCATAGGAACGCACACGCAACGTGACGCGCGTGTTATTACTGGTGCCCGTGCCAATGTTGATAGACACGGTGTTGCGCCATCCTTGAGGCTTGTCGATCACGTTGACCTGCTGCTGCATGGTCGACGTGATGACGTCCCGGTAGCCCTGTATCTTTAGCTTGTCGGCCAGCGAGCGTTCGCTGTTGTTGATGATTATCGGTATCTGACGCAGCACCGTCTCGTCGGCGGTGTTGCCCCTCTCAAGGTAATTTTTGATGTCCGTCACGAGCGAGTCGTAGGTCATCGCTGTCACGGCTCATTCTCCCAATCAATGTAGTCGGGCTGAGTCAGCGCCACGTCGGGGCGCACGAACGGCAACGTGACTTGATCCGGCATGCGCGCGGCCATGCGGTAGGGGTCGAAGTTGTCGCGGTCTTTCTCGCACACCATGAGGCCGGGGATGTTGGGATCAGACATAAGTTCGCCCAGCGCCATCTTGCGATTGCATCGCGCGCAAATGCCGATGCCCAGCGTCGCGTTGCCTGTGGTGTCAAGGAACCTAGGCATGCGTCACCGAGTGTACGCATAAATGCCGGGGTCGATGTTGACCGGGGAGTTGTCGCGCTCTTCCGCCGTCGCGAGCATCACCGCCTCCTGCTCCTCCGACACCAGCATCGGGTAGCGAGCCATGTCGCCCTCTTCGAGCGAACGACAAAGACGCCGCGCAAGCATGGCGCAGATCGCGTCGTACCAGCGACGCGGCACGTCAACAGCCTGCGTGACGTCCGTCACGTCGATCAGCATCTCATGCGTCCAGATTACAAGGAGGTCGTACTTGGCGAGATTGTTGGGCACTGGCCACACAAGCAGGTACGGCGCATCTCGGTCGCGCTGCTGATACCAGTTGAGTATCTGGCCGCCCTGCGTCTTGTTGGGCATGGCGGTGTAGTCGTCGATATTCCACGGACCCAGCACGATTTCCTGCGGCGTGTTGCCAAAGTAGAGTTCTCGCACCGAGAAGAAATCGGACGCGCTCACGCTTCTGACTCTCCAGTAAAGCGCGGCGGGGGCACCAGCCAAATCGACCCACAGCCACTGCTCGTCGTCGGACGTGGTGGTTGTGGAGGTGAGAGGCGTGTAAGACACGCCGTCGTTGCTGTACTCAAAAAACAGGCCGAAAGTGCCCGCGCTGCCAAACAGGATGCCAGCAGTGGTGATCTGCGTCGCGGTGGTGAACACCGTGCCAATGCTGCCGTTGATCGCCGTTTGGGTGCAAGCGGTATCGAAGTCGTCGTCGAAGGCCAACGACGCGGTGCCGCCCATATCCGAGAAGGGCGTCCCCGTCTGGCGGAACATCGTGCGCCGGTTGACCGACAAGACAGAGTTTGTGTCGGGGGGCAGCGGCACCTCGTACTCGTTGAGGTAGCACGGCACCAGCGACTGCTGGCGCTTCCAAAGCTGGATGCCGCGATTCACAAGGCTCGTGAACATAAGGCTAAACTGATCAAGAGACTTCTCGACAATCTCACTGGTCAGCTTGGACGGCGGGATGCCCGCACGCGAACACGCTTCCTCAACAAACTGAACTGCCGTAAAGGGTCGAACATCTCCTGTGCTGTTTACGGACAAAGGCATGCCGGGGCCTCTTTACGGTGCGCCAGACTGGATGACCCGTATGACGAGGTTCTCGGGGTTTGCCGCCGTGGTGATCTGGTAGCGGATGGCGATCATCGGCGTAGTGATGTTTTCCACAAACGCCGCCGTCTTGCCTGCCGTGGTTGCGGAGTCAAACCACACTTGCGTGCCGTTTGCCCACGTCGAAACGAACACGTCGTCGTAGGTGTACTGGAGCTTGTAGGTCCCACCCGTGGTCGAGATGACCGCAGCGGCTATGTCGAACGGAGTCAGATACTGGTCAAGCACGATGGGTTTGCACGATCCCTTGCCATTTACGCCGACCGTGAAGGCGGCGGCGGCGGCGGAGACGTAGATGCTCGACACCGTGTAGAAGTTCTTGGTGCTGACAACTGTCAGGCCCGCACCCGGTCCCGTGATCGTCTCGGTGAGCACGGAGCCGTTGCGGTCGCTGCCGGTCGCGAGGAAGGTCAGGCTTGAAAGGTTGGAAGCCGAGAAAATGGTGATGATCTGTTGGTCGCCCATCGTGGCCACACCACCAGAGGCAAGCGCGCCGTTGATAACGGCGTTGGCCGCGCCCGACGTCGTCTGACTGGCGCAGATGCCGTCGGCATCGAGAACAGATGGCGCGTAGGTAAGTGAAATCGCACGCATGCAGTTCTCCTAGAAGAAAGAGAGGAGGAGCGCCCCGGATGGGCACTCTTCCTGAAACTATGTTAGGCCGACGGCGATCCGTCAGCGGCGTTTGGCGCAGTAGATGTAGTCGACCGTCAAAACATGCGCCACGGCAGAAGCGTTGAGGAAGCCAATGGTGGGCGTCATCGCGACGACGGGAGACACCGACGCGGTGCTGAACGAGCCGACGAAGGTGTTGTTCAGATAGGCCCGCCACGTTCCGTCGATTGCGGTGTAGTAGAGCACCGCATCGACGAAGGTGTCGGCAACCACGTCGCCCAGCGTGACGCTGGTGGACGTGCCCGCCTTGCGGACGCTGGCGATCAGCGAAGCGGCGGCGGACGCCTTGTAGAAGAAAATGCCGTTGAGGGGCAGCGAGGCGACCGGGGTCGTGTCGGCAATGGCAAGGCCGACTAGGAGGCCGTTCGTGTTGGCGGCGGCGGACGAGGTTTTGAAGCGGGCGGCGATGACCGCGTCCTTGCCTGATTCCCAAAGGAACTGGGTCCCAGCCGTGGTTCCGCCATCGCTGGACAACTGGATCGAGGACGCATCGGTCGCGCCTGCCGAGACGTTGGTGATGGCAAACTGACCACCCTCGCCCGCCGCGACGATGGTTTGCGTCGTCCCGGCAGCGGTTTCCGTCACAACCCAATCGGTGGCCGTGTACTGGAAAAAATCGTTGCGATATTCGTAGTACGAGAAAGGCTTTGTCTCGACGTGATTGCCGAACGGGGCCGGATCAGCCGAGTTAGTTACGCCGCTGGGAAAGCGGGTCGTGTCATTTCCTGTGGGCATCTAGAGTCTCCGTCGGTAGCTCAGTTAAAGATCAGGGGGTGACGGGCAAGGAAACAACCCGTCACCCCTTGGGTGGCTGTGCGCCGGAGTCTTACGCGCCGGGGGTGCCCCAGACGGTACGGAAGTTCGTCCACGAGGCGTCCCAACGGGACGTCACCTTGTAGCGCATCGAGTCGGTCTCGAAGTCGCCTTCCATGCTCTTCTCGGCCATGCGTCGCGTGACCATCTGGAGGCCCATGCGCTCGTCGGTGTTGATCCACCACGCCGTCGGCGAGGTGAGACGAGTGATGACCTGAAAGCCCTTCGGCAGGATTTTCAGCGACATGACCGGGTTGATGTCGTTGTTCGCGTTGCTGGTGCGGAGCGCCGACTTCAGGATGACTTCGGCCTGAAACTCGTTGTCCGGGGACACAACAAGCATCTGCGGGGTGATGCGGACGCGCTTCGTGTCGTTGTCCTGCGCCTTGCGGATTTGGACGAGCATCGACTCGACCGAGGTCTGCGAGAGCGCGGCGGGGGTCGTCAGCAGGTTGGACTGCGTGCCGCCGAGGATCGGATGCGATGCGGAGCAGAGAGGCTGTCCGTCGCCGCCGAGGTAGCTGCCGTTGAAGGCGAAGTTGAGGACGTTGGCCGTGGCCGTCTCCTCGGTTTCCACCATCGCCTGACCCAACTGCTCGGAGTAAATCTTGCCGAGGTTGATGTGGTCGCCGTCCTCGACGAGGATTTTCGTGAGGGCGAAGGCCGCGCCGTACTGGCGGAAGACATACCGCTTCACGAACAGCACGCCACCGTTCTTGTAGGTGACCGGGCCGCCGTCGCCCATCTGCGGGGCAGCGCCCAGACCGAAGAGCACCGGCTCCTCGTGGTAGGCGCGCTTGATACCGGGCTTCGTGCGGAAGACCTGCTTGTATTCGTCCTTGCGCTGGTCGTAGACGCCGTCGAAGTGCTCGTTGAGGATCGGTTCGACAATGACCCGGAACTGGGTGCTATTCATCGGAGTAGCCATAACAGCCTCGCTTGAAATCTATCTTGTCAGTCCCCCGCCTTGCTCAGAGCGGCGGGAGAAGCTCATGGGTAGTCGAGCGGCTCAGTCGCTGTTAGGCGACCGGACCCTGATAGCTGCTGATCTTCACGCGGAGGATCGTGTAGGCGTCGCCCCACTCATTGTCGTCATACGGCGCGAGGCCGATGATCTGGAAGGTACCGGCGCTGGCTCCGGTCGTCGTCGCGGTCAAGGCCTGCGTGCTCTGGCCGGTGTAGACCGAACCCTGCGAGGCGTTCGCGAGGTTGATCGACTCGCCGTTCTCCGTCAGGGGAACCGCGCCGTCGGCCTGCGCCTCGTAGGTGATCTGCGGATCGGAGGTGTAGTAGGCGATCATCGTGCCCGCGTCGTAGGTCTGCGCGGCAGGCCAATACGGGAGGACGAAACGCTTGCTGGACGCGGTGAACTCGCAGCCAGCGAAGACACCGATGGAGACATCCGCGCCCGTCGAGCAGGGGATCAGGGTGCCGTTGGTATCGCGCTTGATCGGGGTGTTGGTGTAGATGGCCGTGCCGTAGGCCGAGACCACGCCGCCAGCAAGCTGGTCGAGGCGGACGGTGCCGCTCGGGTGGCTGACGGGGCGGACGCCGAAGGGAGAAGCGGTGGCAGACATGGAGGAAGCTCCTGTAAGTTGAAACGACAAGACATGGACATCTGCGGCATTGCCGCTGTCCGTCTCGCTCCGTTCCGCATCTCAAGCCCGACCGTTACACCTCACGCACCGCGCGAAGACGCCTTCAGTCGAGCGAATTGCTCTTACAGGTAGCTGATCGAATTGTGCGCCCACTGCCGGGGGGTCGTCAAGCCCCCACAGAAAAGGGGCCGCCCCTTTCGAGACGGCCCCCTCCCCAAAAGCCCCGGCGGAGGAACATACGCCGGGGCTCCCCTAGATCACGTCTCGAACATGCGCGGCGGCCTCACGAACTCGCCGAGATCGCCGAAGCCGGAGTCGAGGGTCACACGTCCACCCTTCTCCTTGGCGTTCGCCGCAAGCTCTTCGAGGCCGTCGGTGATCCCACGCGCCATGTCTCGCGGTGCGTCGTGGTGCAGTTCTCTCATAATGTCGAGGAAGTCCCGGTTTGGGATTTCCATCGCCACCATCTCGCGCCACATCACGGCACCCTTGCCCGCGCCGTCCTTGATCGCGTTCTGGTCGGACGCCCACCCGGCCTCTCGCACGTCGTCGTACATCACGAATTGATAGCCAAGCTGCTGGCGACGGTGCGGCGTGTCGGAGGGGTGGGTGGTGCTCACCCAGCACCGATGCCATCCCTCGCGCTTGGGAAGGCCGGGGAGGAGGGTCTGGGAGAGGACCTCCCTGATTCGCGCCCGACGCTCGGGGTCCGTGTTCTCTTTCGCCCGCTCCCACTCGGCGCGGGTGAACTCGTGCTCGTGGTCCCGCTCCTCGGAGCCGTGCGGCTCGTCGCGCGCCGACCGCTGAAGCGGCGTATCGGCGTCCTGAGCGACCCGCGGGTCGGACTTGGTTGTGGTCGAGGTCGAGGTTGTAGTCGGTGACTGTGCCATTCTCTGACTCCTAGTTCTTGCCCATCAGGCCCTGCTTCGCCTTCTGCTCGTTCGCTTTCCAGCTAGAGATCAGACGGTCGCGCTTGGCTTTCTGGTCGGGGGTGATGTTGCGTTCGAGGAGGCCCTCCGAGTCGAGGTACTCCCGCATCTCAGGCTTCAACTGGTAGCCCGGTGCGCCGGAGCGGCGACCGGCCCGTGGTGCATTGGTCGGGGGCATGCCGCCTCCACTGCTGCGGCGGACGGGGCGCTCCTGATCGCCGTCGTCACCATTGGGGCCAAGGCCACGGGCACGGACGCGCTCTTCGAGAGTGCGCCAGTACAGCGGCGTGTTGGGGTTGTAGCCCTCGGCGGCCAGATGGTCGTCGATGGCTTTCACGATCTCGGAGTCCTCGCTGCCGCCCTCTGACTTGAACCACGGGTGGCGGTCGAGGAAGACCTCGGAGTACTTGGCGGCGGCGGGGGAGGCCACGGGGCCGCCTCGCTGCTGCATCTGCCCCTGCGGGACCTGTGGGCGCTGGCTCTGCTGGGTCTCGACGATGATCCGCTGTCTCTGGCTTGCAAGCTGGAAGACACGGGCCGACGCCTCATCGCGAAGGCGCTGGACCTTACGGAACTGGTCGCCGTCGCCCGCCGCCACGGCCTTGCCAAGCTCGTCGTCTAGGACCTGTAGGTGGCCCTGAGCCTGACCAAGCTGGGTCTCGACCGTGTTGAGGACGACGCCGACCTGCCCCTGCGAGACCGACGACACCATGCCGGAAAGCTGGTTGACCTGCTGCCGCAGGACGTCCAGTTCCTGATCGCGCATGGCGATGGCATCGCGACGCGCCTTGTTGCGACGCTGACGGCGGGAGTTGCCTCGCTCCTCGACGCTGTCGTCGTCATCCATCGCCTCGTCGTAGGCAAGGCGGGCGTCGCGCTCGTCTTCCTCGTCTTCACTGGAGTCAGAGTCAGAAGCGGAGCGTCGCGTTGAAGTGGCCTTTTCTGCAACTTCGTCGTGTTCCGGCTCGATCTCGATCACCTCGTCCGGTTCGTCGGAGACCAGACCCTCCATGCCGCCGACCATGACGGTGTCCCGTGCGCTGGTCGGTTTCTTTGGGGCGCGGTCCTCTTCGACCTCGCGTTCTCTTGCTATCGTTGCCATGTGCGCTCCTACGATGTCTTGACGGCCAAGGGATCGCCCTCGACCACACCTATTACGTCGGTATCCTTCAACGTAACAAACAAGGCCTCGTCGTCGCCCTTGCCGTAGGGAACGACGAAGCGATCACCGCCGTACATCGGCGCGCGGATGAAGGTGCCGGGGGTACACCACGCACCCTCGGGCCACGGTTCGAGATTGTCGCGACGCCTGAAGGCCGACGGTCCCATCGCGCGCACGAGAGCGGTCTGGACGCGGTACTTCTCGTCCTCCCGCGTCGAGTCGGTGAAGATGATGCCGCTGGCCGTGCGGCGCTTCGGCGTCCTGATCTGGCAGAGGAGAAGGTATCCGCAGGGGCGGATGCCGGGGGGGACATCGGGGAAAGCGAACTGGAGTTCCTCGGTGTAGGTATTGCCGAGGAGCGTCCTCACACTCACGGCCTTGGCGTAGTCTTCAGTAGCGACAGACTTTGGGAAAGGGGTCGCTGCGCTGCTAGTCCTCGTCACGTTCCACCTCGTTGGCTGCTTCAACAAACTCGTTCAGACGCTCACGAGCCGCCGCGACGGCCTTGAGCATCCCGCTGATCGTGCCGAACTCGAAAGCGTCGCGCCGGTCGGCTGCCGGATTTTCCACGCACTCAATCGCCTGCCTCTTGATGTCCTCCAGTATCTGGAAGACGACAGACAGGTCGATCACTTCGCGCCTTTGGCCACGCTCTTCGGGGGCGACGGCTTCTTGCTGCCAAACGCCTTGCTGTTTGCCTCCTCACAGGAGTCACCAGTCGCCATGCTCTTGTGGGGCTTCACCGGGCCGTCAGGATACTTCGGTGCCATGTCACTTCCTCTTGTTGATGGCCTTGAGGCCTTTGCGGTCGGCAGCAACGTCTTTCTTGCTACCCTCTGGTCCGTGGCGACCTGACTTGTCGGCACGAATGTCGGCAGACGATTTCTCGTACTGCTTCATAGTCATTTTCTTAGACATCTATTTTCCTTTCTTGGACTTCCCGGCCTTACTCAACGCAATGGCGACGGCCTGCTTCTGCGGTCTCCCCGCATTGATTTCCGTCCTAATGTTGGACGAGACGGTTTTCTTGGACGAACCAGACTTGAGGGGCATTTGGTTTCCTAGTGTTGCAGCAAGGAAATCAGGACACCAATGGCGGCAAGGAACGCAACAACGACAAGAATGAAGACGTAGTCGTTCAACAGCGTCCCCCTTTCTTGGGGGTCGGATCGTACTTGCCGCCGCCGCGTCGCAAGCGCGGATCGTCATGGTACTGCGGCAGCATGCTGTAGCCCGCACTGCCACCATGTGAGAAGCCCACCGCGGGGATGCCGGGGCTGAAGCCGTCGCTGGGCGCGGCACCCATCGGGGCCGCCATGCCGCGCTTCGGGGCGGGCATCTTGGAGGCGGCGGTCATCGGCGGACGACCAAAACGCACGCCGGGGTTCTTTCTAGCCATCTTAGTCTCCTATGGTGAGGGATTGATTCCAGTACCAGTGGACAGGTTGCCACCACCACCATCCGAGTCGATCTTCATCTCGGTGATCTCAATAGCGGTGGCGTTGTCGGCGGCGTTCATCCCTTCCTTGGACTGGATGCCAGCAGCGGCGATCATGTTGCGCTGCTGCTCTGACTCATGCTTTGCCTGAGCGTCCTGCTGCTTGGCTTCGAGTTCCTTGGCTTTCATCATCACGTCTATCTGTGACTTCTGGCTCGACTCGGCAGCCTTGCGCTGGGCCTCGCTCTGCTGGATTTGCAGCCGCTGCTGATCCATCTGCGTCTTCTGCGCGTTCATCTGCGTCCTGCTCTGGATATCGATGATCTTCGCCTGACCCATCTGCTGATCGGCCTGAGACTGACGCTCGACGTCCTTCATCGCGACGATGCTCGGGTCCATCGGCGTTGGCGGTGCCATCTTCTGCATAAGCTGCTGCGCCTGCATGATGATTGGTGTCACCTCGGCGAGTTGCTCGGTGGCGTGCTGAAGCACGGCGGGCGTGATCTCGGCCAGCAGACGGTCGAGCGATATCTCCACGCCCTTCATCTTGGCGAGCGATTCGACGGTGATGGTAGGATCGCCCGCGCGCTCCTGAATGGCCGCGTTGGCGGCGATCAGCGTCGCGTCGGCGTACCACAGGGCCAGATGCTCGGCGAGGTGGCCCAGCATGACTGGCAGGTACTTCATCGCGATGATGGGGTTCGACCCGAACATCGGCGACGTGAGGTAGGCGAGGTGGATGGCGAGGTGCGCCTCGTGATCCTGACCGGGGTACGCCTTGATCGGCAGGCCTCGGGAGGCCTCGACGTTTTCGGCCACGGCGTTCTTCTGCGTCGCCTGCGGGTCGGGCACGAGGAACTGCTCGGGGTCGGGCACGTTCATGCGCTTGAGGAAGAACAGTTCCGACTTCCGCAGATCGTAGAGACCCGGAGGCGCGGTCGTCGCGCGCTGCTGGATCATCTGCGCCTGCGCCGAACGCTGCATGTCGGAGAAGATGCGGGGATCGCTGACGGGGATCACCGTCATCGGCCCTTGGAAGTCTTCCTTGGTCACGTTCAGTTCGCCGAACTGGTCGACGATGACCTCGTTGCTGATCGTGTGGGAGTTGATCTCCCATAGCTGACGCAGGAAGCGGCGCATCGAGCGATGCAGGCGGCCATGCACGGCACCGAAGTTCTTCAGTCCCTGCTCGATGAACATCGAGGCGGTGCCCACAGGCGTATTGCCCGACATCTTGTCGTACTCGTCGAACGTGGTGCGGACCACACCGCGTGCCGAGTCAACGAGGAAGCCCAGCAACTGGAACAACACGGGCGACGGCCCCGGAAACGGCAGCGGCATGTAGGTCTTGCGGATGTCGTCCATCGCAAGCGAGCCGCTGACCTCCGTGGTCTGCCCGACCTGCGGCCTGATGTTCTGGCCGCCTGTCGTGGCTCCGCCCTTCAGCTTCATGCCGGTCTGGCTGTTGCTCAGGAACGCCGCATCGAGCAGCGCACGCAGCGCGCCCGTCGCGGCACCGGCCAGCGAGCCAATCATCTGCGTCATGCCGATGGGGATGCCGCCGCGCCACGGCCAGAACGGCCACTCGACGAGGAAGTCGAGACGCTTGCGGTTCTCGTCGTCCTCACGCCAGTTGCGGTAGACCGACAGGATGCGGCGTGTGTTGACGTCGATGGTGACGATGTACGGCAGCACGCCATCGGCGTCTTCGCCCTCCTCGCCGTCTTCGAGCGACGGCAGCATGGCCGACACTTCGTAGATGACTCGGATGTCGTCGATGTTCTCGGTCGGCGTGCCACGACCCACGATGCGGTCGTTGGCCGTCGTCGCCTTGGTCTGGTCGTCGAGGCTGGGCGATGAGGAGACCGCCACGACGTCGAGCCACAACTTGCGGCGGACGTTGTCGTTAAACTGGTACTTGTCTACGTCCTGCTCGTGCGTGAGGCGCGGCTGGCTGTAGAAGTCGCCGTCGCTCCACGGGCGGTGGACCTTGTCTATGGGCACGAACATGACGGAGGGATTGCCGTCGACCGTGTACATCTTCGAGTAGAACGCGCCGCCCAGCGGGCACTGCGTGAAGCCCATCTCGAACTCGTGGTAGGCGGAAGGCATCAATTCGGTGATCTGATAGTTCATGTAGCGCGCCGTGCGCTTGGCTCGGTCTTCTTTCTCGTCGGTTGGCTCACCAACGATGAAGTCCTTCACCGGGCCTTCGGGCGGCAACATCTCCGACATGACGCGGGCGGAGAAGTCGAGGGCCGCCTCCATCAACGCCGGATGCGTGGCGCGCGACGCGCCCGCGAAGCTCGCACCACCGGGGGAGTCGTTGCCGAGGCCGGTGCGGCGCAGGCCCTCCTCGTACTGCTGGTCGCGCTTCTCGTGCGCCTCCTTGTCGATCTCGATGGCGTCGAGCAGGTCGGAGGCGATCTCCGACAGTTCAGCGGCGTCCAGCGTCTCGGCGAGGTTGTCGAAGTGCGAGCCTAGCTCGACGCTCTCCTCCTCCGGCGCATTGAGATCGACGTTGCCTGACTCTGCGATGTCGACCTCGCCGCCGACGGGGATCGCCGTGTCGAGGGTCGTGACGCCACTTGCGCGGCCCTCTTGGGAGTACGGGTCAGAGTCAGCCATTCATTCCTCCGTGGCTCCGCAGGTATCCCCCGCGCGCCATCAATGCTCCACCGCCGTACATCCAAGGCTGCGCGCCATTCGGTGCGGGGATGCTGCCGCCGTCGGCGTAGTGGCCCACCGGGCCGCCGTGCGACGCCATCATCGACATGATCTGCGGGGCCATCTTCATTGCCATGCCCATGATGTCGCCCATGCCACCACCACCGCCCGAGTCCTTGGGCTTCATCTGCTGGGCGAGGCCGCGCTGGGAGGCCTGCTCCGCCTGCGCCATCATGCGCTGACGATCCGCCCTGTCGCGGGCGATCTGCGGGTTGGTGGGGAGCATGTCGACGTCGAAGCCGGGGATGCCGGGGCCGAAGGACGGCATACCCGGCTCCTCTGCGGAGAACGTGAAGTCGTCCACTGGGCCGCCGTGTTCCCAGCCCTGCGTGTCCGGGTCAGCCATGCCGAAGCTGAAGTCACGGGCGGCGTCGTCGCCAATCTCGTCGGAGTTGCCCTCGATGAGGTTGCCCAGCGTGTGACCCGCAAACCTGCCAATCATCGGGCCGAGAACGGGGATCGGGATCAGGTTGCCCGCAAGACCGCCCAGCGTGCCGAGGATGTCGTGGACGCCGCCGCCGCCCTTGAAGTTCTGACTCCAGATCGGGTGGTACTGGTCCTCGACGCTGCCGCCGTGGTCGTAGTACTCCGGCTCCATGCGGCCCTCGGGCTGAACGCCGGAGAGCATGTCGCGCGCCCTGTTGAGGGCGTCGGGCATGTTCCTGAGCGCGCCCATGAGGGGTCGTATCTGATTGTCGGCCCACTCACCCACGCTGTTGGCGGGCGTCGCAAGGTTGGACGCGGCATCGCCGATTGCTGGCGCTGCCCATAGACGCTGGCTGATCAAGGCCGGTATCGAAGTGATGTCCTTCAACAACGGGTGGATGTCGCGCTCCGACTGGCGAGTCAGGTCGTTCTCCTGCATCAGCCGGTCTTCGTATGATCCGTCCCACGGACGCATCGACGCGGAGAGCGTGTCGCCAAAGTTCCCCGTGACGGACTTCGATGCGACGCGACCTAAATCTCCCGCCGACTGAAGCAACTGCCACGGCAGAGACTCGCCGGAGTAAGACGGCTTCCACTCTTTGTGCCGTTGGCCAAGACTGTGGGCGTATGCCCTAATGATGTCGTAGGGGTTGATGTCTGACTCGGGCTTGGCTTCAAGTCCGCGCTGCTCCAGCCGCTTCGCGCGCTTCTCTTCGGGCGTGAGGGTGAAGCCTCTACCCTCAAACGGTTCGCGAGACTGGAAGAGAAGAGAGTTGTCCATGTTGTGGGTGAGGTCCAGTGGATCGCGTATATTCCTAAAACCATAGTCTGGCTGGAAGTCTTCCTTATCCATCAACCACGGGTACTGGGAGGCGGAGACCGGGTCGTACTCGTCGGGCCTGCTTCGGGCCATAGCGCCAAACCCGTCCAAACGAGGCCTGTCCGGCTGCCCACCACCAGCGAAGCTCTGTTGCCAGATCGGATGGTATTGGTCTTCCACGGTGCCACCTTCTGCCATGAGAGGCGCTTCACGGCGAATCAATTTGCGAAGAGTGTCTCGTGGGTCCTCGCCGCGCAGCTTGGCGGTCAGAAGCACACGCTCATTGAACATTTCACTGAAGGTTCTGTCGGCAGGCGTGCCCAGTCCTGTCAGTTCCCCGGCCCCGGCCCACGCTGCGGACTGGCCCTCTGCGGGCGCGAGGCCCATGTCACGCGACATGTTCTGGTACAGCCTCTCGCCTGCCGCATACTCATTGTTGCGAGGCTTGGCGTCCCATAGGGCGGGGCGCGCGAGAGCGTCTTCCATAGAGAGCCTTCCGCTATTGACCAGACTCTGCGGCGCGTAGTCGATGCGAAACTTCCCATCCTTGCGCCCATTGGGCGTGCCGTATCTTTGAGCAAACGATGCGCGGCCCGCGAGGTCGTCAGACACCCCGGCGAGACTATCTTTGGAAAACGGATTGACTGTGAGGAAATCCGAAAGACTCGTCGCAAGAAAACGCGGGTCCCATGACCTCATCGCGATGTTCTTGAAGGCATGAGAGTCAAGCGCCACCGGCTCAAAATTGCCGCCTAAGTTTGTGCCATACGATGGCGGCTTGGGGTTCTTGATGACGTCGTAGCCGCCCCAGTCCCCCTCACCTATGCGAACAAGATCAGCGTTGGCGCGGTGCAGGTCCTGCGCCAAATGACCGTAGGGGGCGGGATTGGGCGGCATCGCTGCCCAATCTCTTGGGTCCCGGCCTTCGTTGACGAAATAGTAGCTGGCGTTGCGAATGTTGTCTGGGACCTTTGATCGCGGCGACGAGCCAGAGTTGTAGTCCATGAGTTTCATAAACTCAGCGTGGCCCTGCTCTCCACCCAACTCCCGCGTGAACGCCTGATAGATCGGGTTGTTGTGGTACCACCTGTCAGCGCCAATCCGCATGCCGTTCTTGATGCTGTCCTCGATGCCGTACAGGACTGTCGGATTGTTGATGGCGTCCTGCATGCGAGGTGAAACGCCACGCGCTGGATCATGCCGCGGAATGGCCTCCTGAACGATGTTGGGGATGCGTTGATCGGCGGCGGAAAGGTCGAGGGGACCAGCGCCCCTCCCTTCCCCTGCAATCTCGTATTGCAGGGCCGACGCGCGAGCAGGGTCCCATGCAGGCTCGGACGGCAGGCGCGGCGGCTTCTGCGGCCTGCCTCTAACTACGCTCGCGCCCTTTGTAACAAGCTCCTTCACCGGACCCGCATACATGTTGCCGAGGTTGTTGCGGATGTAGCCGCCGCCCTCTGGCTCCGGCGCGTCGTATTGGCCGCCCGTATTCGGGGGCGTCCCACCTAGGGCCATGTGTACTTCTCCACCCTCGGCGAACACTGGATTGGGGAACTGCACCATCGGGCGGAAGGCGTCGTACACGTTGGACTTCTCCGGCATGTACGGCGTCTCGTTGCCATGCAGGAAGTAGCTCTTCATCAGGCGCTCGACGCGACCTTCCTGAAGGCCACGGCTGGTGTCCCCCGGCAGTAGCTGAACCAGTGAATTGGGTTCACCCATCTCGGCAAGCATCCGTTGACGGTGACGGCCTTCGTGCTCACCTACCTCGTTGAAGGGCAGGCCACGTCTGAGGCGGAGGTACGGAACCTCGCTCAGGCCGCCGCCATACTCCGAGACGTTCCTGAGTTCGCGGAGATACTCATCATAGGTCTGCTGTCCCGGTGACAGCATGTCGGCGTCGTCGTGGTAGCCCCACTTGTAGTACGGACGCTCGTTGATGATCCTCTCAGGGATCGGCGTTGCGAAGTCCTCGAAGCGCCCCGGCGGCATCGTCGTGAGAAGCGGGCTGTTGTTGCCAAACGCATTCAGCAGACCCTTGTCACTGAAGTGCTCAAGGTTCGCGGAGTCAGACGCCTGCTCGAAGCGGCGGCCCTGTGACGCGCCATGCCGGTTCGTGATCTCGTTCATCATGTCGCCGAGGCGCGACGCGCGACGCAGGATGCCGCCGTACTCCATGTGGACTGGGCCGCCGTCGGCAAACGCTCCATCGAACGGCTTCACAATTCCCGGCAATGGTTCGTCGTCGTACCGACGGAAGTACGAAAGAGGCGCTGCCTCGTTGTCGCCTACCTGTGGGCTATGCCAATCACGCGACAACGGCTTCACTTCGCGCAGCAACGGCTCGCCGTCCTGACCTATGCCGACCTCGCGCCCTTGAACAAAAAAGCTCGGGTGGTTGTGGTCCTGTTTCGGGTTGGCAGGACTGTAGGGGAACACCGAACCCTTCAGGCGCTGGTAACGGTGCGAGTCAAGCTCGCCGCTGTCGCTCCAATCCAGCGGCGGACCACCGTGGGGGGCCAACGGATAAACCGAGACGCCTTCCTCGCGTCCCCCCTCGATGTAGTTCCGGCTGCGCTCACTCTTGGGCCACTTGCCGAAGCGCAGGTACGTCTCCTCACCGGGCTTGTACTCGGGCAGGTCGCCCAGCAGCGCATCGCGCGCCAACTGTCCTGCCTTCTCCAACGCGCGCCGAACCTTGCCACCGCCGCCATACGCCGTGCCGTGCTGCGGGTAGAGCGCGGCGGCCAGCGACTCGGGCGTGTTAAACATCGAGTCAGGTGCGCCGTACATGCCGCCCTCGCCCTCGGTGGGCGTGTCGACGGGGCCGCCGTGCTCGTAGCGGTTGTTGATCTTGATCCGGCCCTCGGTGCCGGGGAACATGACGTAGTTGCTGGTGCCCTCGCCAGCGTTGCGTGACATGCCGTCGAGGTACCTGATGCCGGGGATGCCTTCGCCAAACAAAAGAGAGGACGCTTCCTCCTTTCCTTTGGCGCGGGGAGTCCAAGGACCAGACAACGACGAATACACGTCCCTGCCCGTGTAACGGCCCAAATCCGATTTGTTGTTGTAGAGGCTTCGGAACATGCCTTCGGCGTTTGGGTGGATCGAGGATGCCTTGTCCAGCACAGACAACAAGGGGTCGCGAATCTTGGAGGACACATCAGTCAGCGGCGCATCCCAGTTCAGCAGGTCCTGCGGGTTCACGCCGAGGTTGACGTCGTACATGTGGCCGCGTGACGGCTCGTGCTTCCTGTAGGCCCCCGACAGAAGAGCTTCTATGACTGGACCGTTCCTTTCGGCGTAGGAGTTGCTCCGCAAGGCCTCCAGTGCTTGATCAAAGCCGCCATTGAGTTGCGTCGCCACATAAGCGCGGAAGGCTGGATCATCGTTCGAGGAATCGGGCAATGCTCGTCCAACTAACCTGTCCCTGTACCCCCGCGCGATGTCCTCCTTGTCGGTGAAGTAGTGGCCGTAGCCGTAGGCCTGCGCGCCCTCGCCGCTGCCAATCTTCGTTGGGTCGAACTTGTCGAACGCATACGGCGAGCCGTGGTAGGCGCGGATCAGCTTGCGGAGGACTCCGCCACCTGTCTCCATCTCGACGGGGCCGCCCTGCTCGTAGCCCTCGCCGTGGCGGTCGCTGCTCTTGTAGAAGTCGGACATCGCGTCCTGAAGCCAGCCGTTGCCAAACGGCGCACGATCCTCGAACGTCATCGGCACGCCGCGCTGCGCCATGCGGTTGGTGTGGATCGCCGCCCACAACTCGGGCAGCGTCGCGCCGTAGTCCTTTGTGACGTCGGTCGCGGCGGAACTGCCGCGGAGTTCGCCGTAGAGCGAGCCGCGCTTCGCGTTCTGCTCCATCATTATTTTGTAGAGATCGGCGGGCGCTACCTTGTCGATGCCGGGGAGCAGGTCTTCGTTGAAGTCAGGCGAACCCAGCGCCAACAGCGAGCGGGGCTGCGACCCTTGGATGTACGCCGTCTGGCGCAGAGTCGGACGCGGGGTGAAGTCGCCGATGCTGTCGTTGTAGTGCCGGAGCCAGACGCTGAAGTCACCCTCGGACGGCGTGAGAGGACCGGCCACGCCGCGCCGCATCGCGTTCTTAATGTCGGCCTGTGATCCGAACGGCCCAGCCCAGCCGGTGGACGTGTCGAGCGGCGGGTGGCTGTGCATGTCGAAGCCGGGGATGACGCCCTCGTTGACGTCCTCGCGGAACTGGTTCCAGCCGCTGTCGTGAGGCCTAAGCGACTTGCTCGGTGGGTAGCCCACGTCGTCGCGGCCCCTCGTCACGCTGTAGTCGACGGAAGCTGCCTTGCCGAGGAGCGGCCCCGACAGGAAGCCCTTGCCGTCCACGTCAGGCGAGCCGAAGCGTCCTGCCTCGCGTCCGTATCGCTGCGCCTCTTCCAGTACCTGCTTCTCGGCGGTCCTCCCCACGTCGCCATACCAGCCCGCGATGTCGCGAGCGAACTTGGCAAAAATGCGGGGGTCGGGCATGACGACAGGCCTCGTCGAGGGGCGGAGGTAGGACCTAGCTTACCAGAGTCGGTTCTGACCCGCCAGCGGGCTGTTCCCCCTGCATCGCCCTGTCGTAGGCGGCGAAGGCCCAGTCCGGGTCGGTGGACGTCGATGGCTGGGTCAGGAAGCTCGGCACGGGGGTTCCGGGGCGGAAGAAGCGCCACGCCGTGGCCTGCGGAGACATGCCCACCTCGCGGCACACATAGCCCCTGCCGACGTGCTGCGGGTCGCTGGGCGCTATCCCGGTGATCGCGTAGCCGTCCTTGGTCCAGTCCTTGTACGGCGGCACAGTCTTCAGCGCGTCGTAGCTCTCGAAGCCGTTGAGAGTCGGAAACAGGACCACGGTCTCGGAGTGCCGCGCCATGAGATTGATGGCGGCGACCGACCACCGGACCCCGGCGATCACGACGTGGCGGTCCATGAAGTCGGGCGGTATCGCCGCATTAGGCTCGTTCGCCGCAAGCTCCAGCGAGATCGCGTCGCGTTGGCAGACGTGCCTGACCACCCACGCCGTCGCGACCGAGTCAGGCGACGTCGGATCGTAGAGGCAGTAGAGAATCTTTGTGGGGTCGAGGGTGCTAGGAATACGGGTTCTCCGTCTGCTGGTCGTAGAAGTCCTTGGGCATGTCCTCGGGCAGCGGCGGGGGCAGGTACTCGACGCTGCCGTCCTTGACCACCTCTCCGACTCCGGCGTTCAGCCACCTGTCGGCATAAAATCTCATCGCCTGCGAGAACGAGTCAACGAAGTCGTCGTGCGGTGTCGTGCCGGGGCCTGAGTAGACGCACACCTCGTCCAAGAACGGCTGCACCCAGTCGCGCGCCTCGCCGGGGCTGACCAGCGACTCGATCAGGAACACGCGGCCCGACGCCGCGACGTGGCTGACCGCGTGCAGCCTCGACAACTTGTCCGCCTTGCCGGGGTTGTAGGGGTACGAGTCGATGCCCTCGTTGGCCAGCGTCTGGCGCAGGCTGATGCCGCTGCCCTTGTCCTCGATGATCATCAGGTCGGGACGCTTGACCTGCTCGAACTCGTGCTGCGACCCGATGAGCGGCTTGAACAACACGTCGCGCCTACGACCGTAGATCGCCTTCATGTCCTTCTTGGCCCGCATCACAAGCTCGGGGAAGCCTATCTGGTCGTGCCAGCATTCGAGTAGTATGACGCACCACTTCTTCTCGTGAAGGAACACGCCCCACACCGTGCAGGCCGTCGGGTCTGCCTCGTAGCTCTTCTTGTCGAAGGTCTTCTCGGTCAGCGCAGTGTCGAGCGACACCATGACGAACTCGAACCACGGCAGCGGCTTCTTGGCTGGCCACAGCTTCAGCCAGCTACGCTTGATGATCGCCTGTTCGCCGATGTCGAGTAGCTCGCCGTGTATCTCCTGCCGCCCGATCTGCGTTCCCTCGTACTGTCGCAGGTCGCGCAGGAAGCCCTCGGCGAGGTTCGCCTTGTTGTCGTAGGTCGAGCCGTGGATGACGCGGTCGGCGCGGTCGATCATCTTCTTGAGCCACGACAGCGGGCGCGGCGTCGTCGTGTAGTAGCGTTGCGGCTGGACAAGCCTGCCGTCGTGCGCGCGGTAGACGAGCCGCGTGCTCATGTCGATGTTGGTCAGCGTCTCGTCGGCGTTGGGCCACGCGGCCAACTCGTCGCCCCACACGAACGTACACTGCGGGCCGCGCAGGCGGTCGGGGGCCTCGGCACTGAAGCCCCGGATCAGCGTGCCGTTCCAGAAACGCACCTCGAACAGCGAGTGGTTGATCTCCTTGATCAACACGCGAGGGATCGACGCGAGCAGGCCCGACGCGCCGCCGAACACGACGCCGCGCAAGTCGGCGTAGGTAGGTGCGACGACATGGATGATGCAGCCGGGGTAGAGACCAGCGCAGCGCCGCACCCACGCGCTGCCGCTCATCGTCTTGCCCCAGCCTCGACCCGGCTGCGCGATGGTCAGCGACCAGCCGTCGATGGGAAGCACTTGGTCGACACGCGCCCGCTCGGCCCACGCACGCTCGGCGTCAACGAAGGCGAGGTCGCCTTCGCTCATCGCGCGCAGGCGAGAGGCGAGGGAGGTCACGGCGTGTGCCTTACCGTCGAGTCAGACGCACGGGTCACGTCAGCCCCTTCGCGTCGAGCAACCACTCGGGACCTGTAAGCGTCCACGTCTTGCCGTCGGAGTTGCGCTCCAACTCGCACTGACTCTTGGGCACCCACACGTTGACAGGCTTGCTGTCGTCAGCACTCAGCGTGCCGTCGTTCACCAGCCACGCTCTGTCGGTCTGGTGTACAAGCTCGACGGTGATGTCGAAGAGGTCGGACTTGCCGCGACTCATGCTGTCCTCACTATTGTTGTTCCAAGCGGAAGCCGATGCGGCTTCATCACGAACCACGCGAAGTCGACCGTGCCGCTGTGACCTTTGTCCTCGACGTTGGGTGGCAGCATCTTGGTGCGACCGATGATGATGATCTTGTCGATGTGCGGCAGCAGGTCGGCGCGCTTCTTGGCCGCGATCCATGTGAGTCGGAGCAGCACATAGAGCGTGCCGTGCTGCGGGAGAATGTTCAGCGCGTGTCGCACATGCTTGTCGGCATCCTTGAACGGCGGGTTCATCACGATGCTCTTGCACTTGCGCGTGTCGAACTGCGCGAGGAAGTCGATGCCCGGTTCGACGCCCTCGGCACCATACCAGTCGTGCAGGTCGTAGGCGACGACCGTGAAGCCCAACGCTCGCAGCTTCTTGACAATCGCACCCTTGCCCGCGCTCGGTTCGAGGATGGGTGCCGCGATGTTGTCGTCGTTGTACAGCGCATCGACCGCCGACGCTGGCGTCTCGTAGAGGTCCTCGGGATGGCGCTCGTTGTCCATGCGTCCGAAGCTGCCAGCGACAGCGCGCGATGGGCGTGGTGCGTACTGTGTCGTCATCAGTGCAGCGTCCTCTTACTCGTGTCGTCACTCACCAACACCTCGGCGATGCGGCGGTCGAGGTCCGCGATGAACTTCGCGTAGCAGCCATTGCACACCACAGCACGACCCTCTGGTGGTAAATGGCCGAACCGCCTCTCGGCCTCGGCGAGCACCGCCGCTTCCGCCGCGTCCGACGTGTCGCGTGGGTATGTCTTGCCGCAGTGGTCACAGATGAACGTATCAGTGGTCACACTGCTCTCCCCATCGCGCGCATGTGGTACGGCTAACTACCATTGTTTTTGTTGCGCTTGGAGATAGCCGTTGCTTTTGCTTTTGCATCAGCCTTGGAGCTTGCGCCCCAAGCGTGGAGAGAAAGCAAAAGCCTAGTGGGTTCTCCATCTGGTTTCTTTTCCGGTCCGGGCATGCCGCCCATGCGGGCAAGAAAAGATGCACGACGAGGATTGTCTCCAGACTTTACCGGAGCCTTCAGGTTCATGCCTTCCGCCTTGGCGGAAGCCCGCCCTTTGGCGTTCAGGCCTCCCTCGGGGTTCTTTCCAGCCTTGGTCTGCCAAGTGGGTGATTTAGCCATGATGCTTGCCTGCCTTTAGCCGGTTGTTGCGGATGCTGATCTTCAACCAAAAGTCTTTGTCAGTGTGATCCATTGATCTTCCCATTTGGCTTCTTGGTCGGGCGTTCAGTATCCTCTCGTTTGCGATCAGACACAATGTCTGTCTCGCCGAGAATCTCGACGTCGACCGCCTTGCCAAGTTTTTGATTGGTGAAGCCCCGCACGATGGCCTCGATTGTCGCCGTGACCACCTCGCGGCTGGCCTCGACCGCCGGATCGACGTCGCCGGATCGCTGACCCACCTTCCCCTCGATGCGGTCGCTGATCTGACTCTGCGCCGCGGTGTCGCCCGTCAACGCACGCGCCAGCATCGCCTCGCCCAGCGCGATGATCGAGGGGACAGGCTCGCGGCGCTCTGACTCTGGTACGACCTCGGGGTCCTCACCCTCACCGACGGGCTTCCACCCGCTGGCCGCCCGCTCGATCACCTCGTGCGCTGGCCGCATCAAGGCGAGCCACAGGGCCACCTTCATCGGGTGACGCATCGCCGCGATGGACCGCCAATCGCGGGCCGCGAGCCGCAGCGCGGGGCTGTCGTCGACCAGCATGCCGGTCTCTGGATCACGTTTCTCTGCCATCGTACCCTCCTAGCCGCCCATGACGCCCAATGACGGCATGACGGGATGACGCCGTCACTGGAAGCCTAGTAATACTCACGGGAAAAAACATTGCCATTATTTCTATAGACTATGTAGCCTTGTAAAAGAGTGTCACACCTGTCATCCCGTCATGGGCCGTTGAAATCATTGGGGAATTTCCAATGACGGGTCGTTTTCACACCCGTCACCAGCGGCCCCCAACGTGTCATTCACCGGCACTTTCACCCAAAACATCCAGCACGCCCTGTGCAGTAATCTTCGTGAGCCGGTACGTCCTATTCTGCGCGGTGCGTGTAAATTCCAGCTTCGCCCTGACTTCCTCCACCGCAGGCTGGGCGAGGATCGACCTCCGACCGGCCCCCGCCGGGGCTGCGGCGACCGCTGGACGCCCTTCGACCACCGTGAAGTACCGGCCACGCCTCCTCCTCAACCACAGCCCCAGCCTCGAAATTCGGGCGTTGGTGTTGGGGCTGTCGTTGGTCCTGATCGGCAGCGACTTCTCCTCGTCCTGAACCCACGCCTCGTCGACCTCCTTGCACTCGAACCCGCGTTCCCCGAAGACCGACCACAGGTCGCGCACGAACAGGGCCTCGGTCTCGTCGGAGTCAGACAGCATCTCGAAGGATTCGCCGCCCCGATTGTCCAGCCACCCGGCAATGCCGCACGCCTCCAGTATCCCACCAACGATGCCGGTCGTCTCCTCGTAGCTGTCGAGGGTCTTGCCACGAGGCATGCCGTGCGTGAGCCACCACGCGGTCATGGTCAGGAGCGCCTCTACGGCGCGCTGGTGGTTGTGTTCGAGCCACAGCGTCTCCTTCGAGACACTCCCCGCACGCGCGGCCTTGCGCTCTGCGTCCGTCGCGAACGCATCGAGGTTGATGAAGTTCGTGCGGCGACGCATGTCGAGATCGAGCGTCACGCCATTGCCTGCGAACACCAGACAGCAGTTGATGGCGAACGTGGCCGACTCCGACGTCCCCAGCACGCGACCGTGCATGGTGCGCGCCTCGGCGGCTATGGCGAGCGCCGAACCCTCCAGCGTCCCCTTCACGTTGTCGTACATGCGGGCGGCGGGCTGCTCGCGCAGGCCAGCGAACAACTGCTTGCGCTGCTCCTCCTCGTTGTCCTCCGGCCAGTTCTCGACGGACGGGTCTGCTCCGGTCGCGGTCATGGTCAGGACGCGGCCCAGCCACGAGCCGCCGCTGTTCTGCTCTGGCTTGTTGATCAGCACCATCGGCGAGCGGTCGTTGCACCCCGGCTGGACGATGGCCATCAGCGCCGACCCCATGATGTTGGCGGCGTCGGCGGGCGTCGAGGGCTTGAAGCCGCCAAGGTAGACCTCCTTCACGACGGCAACTGCGGCGTCGCGTTCCTCCTCGGTCGGGTTGGGGGGGAACGCATAGACCTGCCCCGGCCTCGGCGGCTGAAACCACACGCCGCTCTGGCGGTCGTAGCCGTGCGTCATAACGATGGTCGACCCCTTGAGCCACGGCACCGCGGTCCTCGACTTGAGGCGCGGTGCCTGCGCCACGAGGGCCTCGTGTATGACGACGAGGACGTCGGACGGCGGCATCGTCGCGGCGGAGTTGCCGTCGCCTGTATCTCGGAAGAACGAACACTCGCTCAACAGCATGTTGACGACGAGCGCCCTGCCTGCGTTCTGCAATCGGTATGCGGGGGCCTCGCCGATGTGTTCCGACGACAGCATGTTTGCCATCAGGTTGACGCCGTTGGAGAGTATCTGCGTGCCCTTCTCATGCGACGAGCGGAGGATGCGGAAGACGATGTTGTTGTTGTCGTCAATCGTCGGCGGCAGGACGACCTCCAGCTTGGCGGCGTTCTCGGTCATCCCGAACGGCATGACGCGGTTCTGCGTGGCCCCGCCCGACGCGGCGGTGGTCTCGTCCCGGCTCTGGCCGCGCGCCCTGCGGCGTGCCTCGCGCCACGCGAGCTTGAGCGCGGTGTGGAGCGAGCGCAGGTCGGCGGTGAGCGCGGACTTGGCCGAGACCGACAGCGCGGCAGTGTGTGGGGTCAGCGCCGCCTTGAACATGTTGAGGACAGTGTCGTCGGCCACCAGCCCCGCCAGTTCCCTGATGTAGGGATTGTTGGCGGCGAGGGTGAGCCGGTCTGGATGCAGGAAGTACTCGTCGGCGGCGCGTTGCAGCCGCGTCTGGAGTGTGACGACGCCTTCCTGCTCAGGCATCACGATCCTCCAGTGGGAGTTCAACGACAGGCAGTTCTTGGCGCAGTGCTTCCAGTTCCTCGAATGTCACGACGGCGAACATCTTCTTCATTGCGGCCAGCGTCTCGGCCAGCGTGGCAGTGGGAATACCGGAGGCCCTGACGATCTTCCGCATCGTCGCCTCGTCTACGCCTGCCCCGGTGTACTTGTCGTAGAAGAGGAGGATGAAGTTCAGGTTCTTTTTCGCGGCCTTGATCTGCCGGATGATGGCCGGGTAGTCGTCTCCTACAGAAGGCTTCACTTCAATGCCGAGTAGGGAGTGGAAAAACGGCAGCGTGACAACAACGTCGGTGACTTGCTCGAACGTCACGTTGGTGATTTCGGCCACGGCTTCCCATGTGGTTCCGGGGCCTGCCTCGTCGTCCTGTTTTTCAAAGGAGCCCGCCAGAAACGCCTCTCGGGAGTTCATCTCGTCCTTGCGCCACGTCATAACAGCATTTCGGTGCGTGTATGGCGCGGTGTCATACACTTTATTGTAGAAGTGATCGCGGTAAACATCATCGATCCGGGAATCGCATATGCTCTTGTAAAAGGAATCGCGCCAGCACACCGCAGTGGCAGCCACCGCGAACTGCGGGTCGAGGAACCGCGCTTGCAGGGCGTTGTGCTCTGGCGTGAAGGAGGGCTGGCCACCACCTCGGATGGCCTCAATCAGGTCGGCGTACTTCTTGTTGAACCAGTCCTGCGCGGCGAGCCAATCAAGGTACTGCGGCTCGATAAGGCGGACTTCCTCGATAGACTTTCCCTTGTGTTTTCCGATGGGGATGATCTTGTCCACTGCTGTTCTCCTTGTGTGATTGATCTAGAAGCGGGGGCCGGGGCGAGGCTTGCGTCGTGGCTGCTGGGCACGCCACGCGCGCTTGGACTTCTCACGAGAAACGAGACGATACCAGTGCTGTCGCAGGTTGTAGTCGCGCTCGACGTTCTCGATCTTCGTCCTGCACCACGCGGCGTAGTTGATGAACTCGCGCTCGACCTGCTCCGCGTTGGTGATGTCGTGTATCTGCGAGATCAGCGAGCCTGCATATCTGGTCAACGCCTCGAACCGCGAGATCGAAGTGTTGCCATGCCCGACGTTCATCATGGGCAGTTCGTCGAGCGACACCTTCCGGGCGAAGCCCAGCGCATTATCTCCCGACGACACGGCCCCACCCTCGCGTGGCGGCGGTGCGAGAGCGCGCATGCGGACCTCGGCCTGTGCGAGGTTGATGGTTGCGGCTGCGTCGCTGTAGGCGATGCTCACCTCCTTGGGTTCGCCCTTGCGATGCACTGAGCCTGCAATGCGGATGATCTGCATCGGCCTCGCGAACGACATGTCGCCACCGAAGCACGCGGCGATGGCGGCACGCAACGCCACCATCCGCTCCACCGTGCGGCCCTCCCCGGCCACGGTCCAGTAGACGTGGCGCTTGCTCTGCCCCGTCGCGGTCGTGCCGCCGGAGTTGACGATCATCGTCGGGTCGCCTAACACCTCGGAGGCGTGAAGTACGTTCTCGGCAATGTTGCCGGTATCGAAGTCGGCGCACACCGTGTTGAACCCACACACGTCCTCGTTCGACGCGCCACCGTGGCGGCTCACGAACCCCGGCAGGCAGTAGGCGGCGAGGCCCTCCTCGTTGCACTTCTCGACGAAGTCCTGCACAGCCAAGACGACCCGCTGCCTTGTGGGGTCGATCCACCCCAGCACCGGCCTGCCCTGCTTGCCTGTCTCGGGCAATCCCCGCAGCGCGATGAACGAGCCGGGGGACGGATTGGCGAACACGACCTCGCAGTACGTCTGGATGTCGGCGCGGTTGATCATTTCCCTGCACCGGGGCCACGGATGCAGGCGAAGAAAGCCTCGCCCGCATGCCTGTCAGCCCAGTACGCCACGCGGTTTGCGGCGGCGCGACAATCGGATCGCTCTGCGTAGACGTGGACGGTACGGCACTCGCCGTCGATAGTCTCGAAGACCGCCCCGGCGAGGCAGAAAACCAACAGATACAACATTAAATCCCCCTTCCAGTGGATGTTGACCACGGGAGGGAGGGCACTTATCCTCTTTCCCGTGTTGCTTGGCAGCGGCACGCAGCCTACGCCCCGACGAGGGGAAACTGCAAGCCCCCGGTCCTCGTGGCCGGGGGTTTCTCTTTGTCGTTTTTCATCCGCTGGTGTCCGGGCCTGTCCGCAGGCACCAGATGTGGTGATTTAATTTATTTTCAAAAAAGCGACAAGATAGTCTTGCGCCCCGCTTCCACCTCCTGTAGAAGACTGGTGAGGCAACGACAATCATCCCACCGAGGATCAGAAAATGACCACCCAGAACCCCACCATCGACTGCATCGCCATCGGCCCCCGCGCCGCCCTGATCGCTGAAGTCTCTACCCCGGAGTTCTATGAGGGCCGCTACCTTGTCCAGATAATCGGCGACGGCCAGTGGGATGCGGAGGGCTTCTCGACCAAGCGTGAGGCCCTTGCCGCCGCCAAGCACCTTGCCGCCGTCTACGGCGTCCGCGTCTCCAATTTTTTCTAGCCAACCCCCCACCGAAGAGAATCAAAATGACCACCAGCGCCCTCCATGTTCCCGCCGCCCTCGCCGCCCGCGTCAGCGCCCTCCGGTTCTCGTTGGAGACGGACCTCGTCGTGAGCTTCGCTTACCCCAAGGGCGAGCCGGTGACCGTGCTGGTCACCCCGTGGGGTCGCGACACCTACTTCGACCTCGGCACGCTGGAGAGCTTTGTGCAGGGCTGCGAGTCGGCCTAGGCCCCCTCCCCACCCCTAACGCCCCGCCTCGGCTAGGACCCGAGCGCGGGGTCGAGGAGTCAGAAGCACCCCGCTTCAAACCCAACGAGGAGAGATCAAATGACCACCATCAACTACATCCCCGCCGAGCTTGCCGCCGCGGTCGACGCCATTGGCGCGCTGAAGGCCGCCATCGCCCCGCTGGAGGCCAAGCTCAAGGCCCTGCAGGCCCAACTCAAGGCGGTCGGCGATGGCCGCTACGAGGGCCTCCTGTACGACGCCACGGTGTTCACCAGCGAGCGGTCGAGCCTCGACCTTGACGCCGTCCGCGAGAAGCTCTCGGTCCAGTTCTTGACCGCCCACACCAAGGTCTCCGAGGTGGTCACGGTCAAGGTGACGGCCAAGAAGACGGCGGCGTGAGGTGGCCGTCCCCCTCCCCATTAACTCCCGCGAGGTCGGGTTCCGCCGGATCGGCGTGACCCCGACCGAGTGCCGGTATGCCCGAGCGCGCGCGGGGGGGTGGAACGACGTCGTCAGGGAGGCCGGATTTCGGGCCGCCTACGAAGTCTGGCCCCGCCTGATGCAGTTGGCCTACGAGCGTGGCCGACACCAAGCCACGCTCGCGAAAGCGGCCACGGCGAGGCCCCTGACGCTCTGGCGGAACGACGAGCTACTGTGGGACCCGCTGGAGCGGGCCGTGGGCCGCCGGGTGGCCTTCGAGATCGAACTCGAAACAAGGGTCGCCCGGACCCATAGAGTCAGAAATCCGGTGTAGTCTCCGAATAACGTCAAAATAGATTAGACATCCGCTTCGGCATCCTTCATAAGGATGGTGCCGGGGCGGTTCCCGGTAGTCCCAACGAGGAGTCAGACAATGAGAACCACCCACACCCTCACCGCCTTCTTCCCTTTCGGCGAGGAAGAGGTTGACGTCGAGATCGCCTACACCTACCTCGCCGGACGCCCTGCACGCGGCCCCAGCTACGCCTCCGGTGGCGAGCCTGCGGACCCCCCGGAGATCGAGTTTGTGAGCGCCACGCTGACCGGCGCAACGCTGGACAAGGCGCTGCAAGACAGACTGAACGACTGGGCCGAGGCATGGGTGACCGGCGTTGGCTGGGACGACGCCGTCAGCCACGCGGTGGACGAGTGATGATCGAGTTGCGCCGCGCCATCGCGCTGGAGGCCGCGTTCAGCGGCCTCCTCGACCACGAGATCGACTACTTTGGATCGCGCACCGACGTGTTCCAGCACGACCATCTCCGGTTCGTGCTGATCGACAAGCTGCTCGAACTGGAGTCAGAGGATGCGTGGCTGGAAGCCAAGGTTTTGATCAAGCGACCCATGTACCCGCCCATCGACCGAAACGCCCCAAGGGGAGAGCAAACATGACCACCTTCGAGACCAACGACCCGGAAGAGATCAAGGTCCTGCTCCGCGCCTTGGGTCGGCTCAAGTCGAACCACGAGGCGGGGGTCCGCAAGAACGCCGAGCGCGGCTGGAAACCGTTCCCCGGCGCGCGTGACCTCAACGCTTGGACCATCGACATCATCGACAACCTGCTCGCGCGGTTGCCGTACCCCGAGTCAGATCAGGAGACAGCACAGTGACCGACGACAAGTCCAACGAACTAGAGCAAGTTGCCGCAGCACTGCCACACGCGCCTGTCGCTCCAGCGCACGCCATTGCGGCCATCGCGCTCACGATGGCGATGAAGTATTGCGCCATAAACACCGTGCAGGATGGCGTGCTCTACCAGCAGTACAAGCTGGAGGGTCGCAACATACGGCCCAACTCCTTGGAGGAAGTGTTCGAGGTGGCGATCCAGATAGAACAGCATCTGCTCGCCAGTTCTGACCGCATAGCGCAAATAATCGTGGAGGCGTTGACGGTTGTCGATGAAACCGAAACGGACGGCGAAGCTGAGTCAGAGCAGGAGACGCATACTCATGTTTGACCTGAAAACTCTGGCGATCATCACCAAGGTCGCCAGCGCCGCTATCCGCGCACTGAAGGAGAACACATGAGCGATCTTCCTGAAGATTGGGTTGGCCTGTCCGATGATCGGCCAATCAAAAAACCTCGCACTAAAAAACACATGACCTACGCGCAAGACCTCCCTCCGGGGCTGGATGAAGCGATGGAAGCGGCGCGACGGGTTGTGAAGGCGATGCAGATCAACGGGCGTTGGCCCGATCCAGAGAAAGACGCATTTATGAAAGACGTTAGCGTCGTCGCCTGCGCTTATCTCAAAGCCGCCTCCGAGATCGAGCGGCTGCGGGCTGCGCTGGAGCAACTTGCGAAGCATTGGGACCGTTCCGTATTTTCTATCGCTCGCGCGGCACTCAAGGAGAACACATGAGCGATGACCTGATCGAGAAGTTGCGCTGGTCCGCCGCGTCAACTGAGGTGTCGGAGGAACTGACTGCATACGGCACGCTGCTGGATGCCGCAGCCACCGAGATCGAGCGGCTGCGCGAACGGTGCGAGGCATACAAGGGACAAGTCGAGGCGGGCAGTCACATGATCGAGCGGCTGCGGGCAATCGTATCGCGGATGCAAGACCTCCCGCTGGCCGACATTCCCACCAAGGAGAACACATGAGCGATGACCTAGTAGAGCGAGCGGAAGTTCCGCGCCGCCCTACCGTCGAACGGGTGACGGCGCTCGACGAGTCAGAGTGATGATGCCCTCCGCCGACAACATGTCGGCGGCCTCGGTTGCGTTGATCGGCTGTACGAGGAGGTCGCCCTCCTCGTAGGCCTGACGTCCCATGATCATCAATTCAGAACTGCTGACCGTCTTGCGTTCCGGGTAGATCAACTGCCAGATCATCGGCACCCCCCACATAGAGTCAGAAACCTACTTCGACTTCTTCTCGTCGCTCTCCGGTATCACCGGCATACGCTCAGACAACCAGACAGGCGCACGCTCCGCCAGACGCTGCGCCGCTTCGCTCAACAGCACCGCGCTGGCCAGCGTCTCAACCGACGTCACGCGGTCGCGCAGGGCCTCGTCTGACTCTAGCCCGACCACCGATGCTCGCAAGATCGGCACGACCGCGGCGGCGTCGTTGTCGTTGTCGACAAACACAAGCTGCATCAACCCTTCCGCGACTTTAATCTCGTGTTCCGTCGCGCCCTCGATAGCCTGCGCGATGGCCTGCGCCGCCGAGCGTCGGTCGTTGTCTCCGATGCTGCTGGGGTGGCGCGTGGCAAGATACTCGGCGGTCTTCGAGCAGATGTCTGCAAGCGGCTGGTGCCTGATCGACATGATGTTCATGCGGAGCAGCGCGAACACCGACCGCCAGCGGACGGCGGCATCGACAATGCCGACGCACGACTCGTAGCGGTCCCCGGAGGCCAGCACATCCTCGGCGTCTCCCTCCGCCCTGACTCTGAACAGCAGGGCAGGGCGGCTGACGCGCGCCGCCTGCCACAGGTCTCCCAACGTCAGCAAAGTCGAGCAGTTGTCAATTTTGATGTCGGCGGGGGGGACGACGCCCGAATGCAAGACGTAGAATGATCTCAGTGCCATGCCGTCTCCTTGGTTTTTATCCTCTCGGATTTATACGCCTGAGCGAGGACAAAGAAAAGGGCCGCGATCCGAAGACCGCGGCCCCGACCCCGATGGGGTCTATCCTTTCCAGCGGCGGGGGAGGCCTCTAGAAAGGAATGTCCGAACCGCCGTCAATCGCTGCCGCCGTGCGCGGCTCCGACTCCGACGCAGCCGGTGCGGCGCGCGTCGTCCCGGCGACGATGCTCTCGCGGAAGAGCTTCGCCTTGTTGTAGAGGTACTGGCCCTCCGGCAGCGAGAGCGTCAGGCAGTGCGGCTCGATGCGCCAGCCGCTCCACGAGCCTTGGTCGTTCGACTCCGGCACCGTCGTCAGCTTGAACACGCGAGCGTAGTAGGCCGGGATGAACGGTGCGCCGTTGGGAGCACGCATCTCGGTCGACAGCAGGCCGTTCCAGCGACGGCTCTTCTTGAACTCGGTGCCCTTCAGGCTCAGGACCACCGGCTGGCTGCCGCCGTCGTCGTCGAGCAGCAAGCAGTAGTAGGTGGCGTAGGGGACGATCTCCGTCCCGGCCTCGGTGGTCTTCGCACCGTAGTCGCCGCGTGCGCGGTCGTAGCCGCTGGAGTCAGTGCCCCACTGCTTGACGATGCCGCCCTGATTGGGCTTCCACTCGGTGTAGGTCGTGTCGAACTTCACCGGGATCACGAACGCCTCGGGTCGCAGCGTCAGTGTCAGCGTGTCGATGATGTCGCCCTCGCGTGCGTTGGCGATGAACGAGGCGTCGGCGCGCTTGACGTATGCCGACGTGCTCTGGACGATCTGCAAGTACGGCACCAGCGTGTCGCCCGCCTTGAAGTCGGACGTGGGCGCGTCGCCCGCCATCAAGGCAAGGGCGGCGTCGTCCACGCCGTTGTTCGCGGGCAGCGTGTTGACCGCGACGACGACCTCGGTCTCGGTCGGCGGCGCGGCGGCTTCGGTCTTCTGCTTACTCATTGCGTGTTCCCTTCTTCGTGAGTTTGACGACAGGCATCACCGTGATGCCCAGCATTTCAGTCGGAGTCGGAAGACCGTCGGCGAGACGGCCCTTCACCAAAGCGCCCAGCGTGTTGTGTGCGACGGTCTCGTCCATCGACACGCTGGCCGTGTTGTCGCCGCGAAGGCGCTGGTACAGCGCCGTCGCCTCGTCTCGGTGACCTCGGCCCCAAGCCGCGACCACCTCGGTCTTCACGAGGTCGGCGTAGCCCTCCTCGATCAGCCATGCCATGGCCTGTGCCCTGATGACCGGGTCCTTGGGCAGCGACCCCGTCGCGACGGTCGAGAGCAGCGCCCTAGCCCCGCCCGTGATGTCGACCGCCGAGACGCCCTCGGCGGCAAACAGGGCAGGCAGGACCTGCTCCTGCAATTCCCGCCGCGTCACCTTGGCGGTGGAGAGAGCCTCCTCCGCCTCGGTGACCGCAGCGTCTGCGGCGACGAGCGCCGCTACGCCCTTCGCAAGGGCCTCGCTCACGCGTCCTCCCGCTCGAAGTCCGCCGGGACCGTCGTCGGGATGCGGCTGTCGTTGTCCGCCCGCCCGGTGATGATCTCTGCCGAGAAGCTCCGGTCGACCGCAAACACGCGGACCTCGGCGATCTCAGCGGCGTTGATCGGCGTCTCGGCGATGCCGACGAGGTTCACGCCGCCCATGCGGATCAGGACCGTGCCGCCGGGGAGGCAGGTCACGACGTCCCGATTGAAGGTCCCCACGCTACGCGGCAACGCGGTGGGGTATTCTGCGTCCCCAGCGTTAAACTCGACGTGGCAGGCCCACTGGACCATGGCCGCCGGGACGGCCCTACAGAGCCTGTAGGAGGCCGCCGCTTGGGCGTAGAGCAGGCCGAAGCGTTGGGCCACGGTGTGGCGGTCGACGCCCGCGACGGCACCGCCGTCGAGGCTGCGCCGGAACTCGGCGCGTATGTAGTCGGTCAGCGCGATCCGCATGCCCAAGGCAATCGCGTCCTGCGGCTTGCTGATCTCGACCGGGAAGGTGGTCCGGGTATAGGCCATCTGTGCTCCTCTGTTGTGGCCCCGATTTTGACAGACGCCGGGGCCGTGGCGAGCGGCACTTATCGCATGGGGTCAATGGCCTGTCCACATAAATCGTAAAGATAGATGTAGTGGCCCCCCGGCCCCCGACCTCTATATGCAGGAAAAGATTCTTTGGGAAATCGTCAAAATAGATTAGACAGTCGTTTCCGACTCGCGTACAAGATCGAGGCCGGAGCGGTTCCGGCCACCCAATGAGGACCAGAAAATGACCACCCTTCGCAAATTCGGCATCGAAATCGAGTGCGGCCACACCGGCAACGACGGCTACGCGACCGCCGCCGCCCTCTCCGCGATCCCCGGTGTCTCCGCGACCCGCGCGTCGTACAGCAGCCAGAACTACACGGTCTGGCAGGTCAAGCCCGACGGCTCGCTCTCGATCCCCGGCGCGCAGGAGATCGTCTCCCCGACGCTCCCCGGCACCGAGCACAGCATCGCGCTGGTCCGCGCCGTCGCTGCGGCTCTGGAGGACACCGGCTACCGCGTCAACCGCTCGTGCGGCCTGCACGTCCACCTCGACGCCTCGGACCTGAGCCGCCGCGAGTGCGCGGCAATCGCGTGGCGCTACAACCTCCTGCAAGACTCGCTCAAGAGCTTCCTGCCGCGCAGCCGCTGGGACGGCTCGAACATCTACGCACAGTTTGCATCGTCGTCGGCCCTCACCAAGATTTGGGCCGCCGCGCAGGACCCGAACACCGCCGCATACTGGACGCACACCGAGCGGTATGTGGCCGTCAATCTTGAGCACGCCCACAAGTCGCGCAGCGAGCGCCGCATCGAGTTCCGTCAGGCTGCTGGCACGGTCAACCCCGACAAGATCATCGGCTGGTACAAGTTCCTGTGCGAATTTATTGCCGAGACGGTGCGCCTGATCCGCCAGCCCGCGCCGCAGGCGGCGACGGGTGTCGCCACGGTGACCTCGGTGACGACGCAGGAGACCCGCCCCGCCGCCGTGCCGCCGCTGCGCGCTGGGACGGACAACTACCGCTTCATCACGACGCTGGAGCAGGACGGCATCATCACGCAGGCCGACGCCCGCTCGTTTGGTTGGGTCGACACGCGCCTCCGCGTCACGGCCCACGCGCTGCGCCGTCTCGGTGCCAACATCGTGGTAATCAACCACAACGGCGAGGGTGCCTACATTGTGGTCGGTCGCAACTACATGCCGACCAACCGCGCCGACATCTTCACGCTGCCTGCCACGGTGCGCCGCGTTCGCCGCGCTCCGGGTGCCGCCCCGGCGGGCACCAACATCGACGTGCAGGCGATCCTGCGGGCCGCCCCGCTGGAGCAAGGATTGAGCGAGACGACGCTGGCATGGATCGACCAGCGCCGCGCGGTGCTGGCACGGAGGGTGGTGGCCTAGGCCACCACTATCCTCTCGCTTTATCAAGACACATGCTGTAGGATCGTCCCATGACCGACACCCTCCCCGTCCGCTGGCTCAACGTCAGCCACCACTCCGCCGCCCACATCGCCGCCCGCTACCCCTACGCGGGCTACGGCTCCAACCTCTGGCTCCAGCAGATGGCCGAGCGTTGCCCGCAGGCCGAGATCGTCCACCGTGGTCGCCTGCGCGGCGCGCGTCTGGCCTTCGCCAAGGTCGCGACGATCATCGCTGATGACAACGTCGACACGTTGGTCGGCGTCTACCAATTGACGGCCAGCGACATCGAGAGCCTCGACAAGAAGGAAGGCCTCGCTCGCAGCTACGACCGCTACCTCGTGACGCCCGAGGTCGACGGCAACGCGGTGCGGTGCTTCACCTACATCAAGCGAGACGCCACGCCTGCCGCGCCGAGCGACGAGTACTTCGCCAAGCTGACCGCGGGCTTCCGCGACTGGGGCTTCCCCGACCGCCGCCTGCGCCGTGCGCGGGAGCGGGCGACCAAGGACGAGGCCGCGTTGCCCAAGCCGAAGGAGCAGGGCAACCGCTGGGAGCCGTGGGGACGCGACTACGAAGACGCCTCTCGTCCGCGCCGCCACGCCGCGCCGAAGAGCGGCAACCGCACGAGCCTCGTGACAGGTCGCAACCTCGACCGCGAGCCGCGCCTGTACTCGCATGACGAATCGATTGGCGACTACCTCGCGCGCAACGAGAGCAAGCCCAGCATCGCCGAGCAGCTTACCACCGTCGGCGGCCAGACGTCGTTTCATAACGCCTCGACGGGTGAGCACTGGTCGAAGAGCGGTGGTGTGTGGCGGAGGATAAAGCAATGAGCGCGCAACAGCAGACGCTGGCGGATTTAGTGGTGGAGGGATTTCACCGCTTCAGCCGGAATGCGCCGAAGACAAATTTGCGGAAGGAAATGGACCGCGCAGTTTTTGATTTCTCGGTCAAGATGCGACATACGAAGCGGTTCGTTTTAGATAATGACCTAGTCAGGCAGACACTACGAGTCGCCTACAAGACACCCGCCAACAAGCTCGTGGAGAGGTTGTCGTCGGCGGTTCTGCCCTTCGACTCCATGTGGGTCGAGTACGATGCGAAGGTGATTGTGGAGGAGGCACGCGAGATTGCTGACCTGCCGTTGTTGAACCCAGACGATGGCACGCGTTGTGGCCTGCTGTTTACGCGGAACAGTTCTGATCCCTCGTTGTGGTCTGTCGTCGGCGCGGGTCGGGGTGGGAAAGACAAGGACAGCTTGGAACATGTCCCCGGCGCGGTGACATACCATCTACAGAATCCGGGCGACCAAATTCGTGGAGCTTGGGGCCAACTTATGGGGTTAAGCACTGAGGAGGACCGGGCAATCGTGGACACCGCGGGGGCTCTCTTGTGGGACTACACACAAGAGAGCGAATATCTGCCTGACATTTTGCGTGGTCGGGTAGACGTCACAACTACCCCAGCACTGCGGCCCTTTTTCAGGGCCGCCACTAATGCGGAGATTGCCGCTGCATGTATGGGCTCAATGGAGTCTCACATAGGTCTCTTCCGCTGGATTGTCACCCTACTGTCTGTTTTGAATGAGGTTCCGACTCAGGTAAGCGACGAAGTGCAGCCGACCGGACGTCGTATGGTTGGAGGAGTGGACAAGCCGTTCCTGTCTTATCGCCGTCTCACGATCCACCTTCCCCGGGACAAGGACCCGGTGCGTTACATAAAACGCAAGCTCGACCACGCCGTCGCCGCGCGCATGCGGGCGCATGAGGTGAGGGGGCACTGGCGCAATTACCATCTGGTCGAGGGCTGCGAGCACACATGGCAGCAGGCCGACGAGGACCCGACGTACAGGCGCTGCACGTCGTGCGGGGCATTCTCTCGTTTCATCTCCGAGCATGTGCGCGGTGACGAGACGCTGGGGTGGGTACGGAAGGAATACATTTTGGCGGGAGCAAAGACATGAGCATTGGGCGAAGACCGACGGCGTGTGGCAGAGGGTGCAGCAATGAGCAACAGGAGCGAAGGGATGAGCGTCCGTGTCATTGAGGGGGACTGTCTTTCGGTGCTGCCAAAACTGCCCACTGGATCGATCCACTGTGTTGTAACTTCTCCACCCTACTGGCGTGTTCGTGACTATGGTCACGCGAGTCAGCTTGGGTGGGAAGCGTGTCCGAATGAATATGTGACGAGGATGGTCACCGTCTTTCGTGAAGTGCGGCGCACGCTACGCGAGGATGGGACGGTGTGGGTAAACTTAGGCGACACCACCAATAACCGCCGCCGCATCCGGGGGACGAGCCATCAACCATCTTTAAATGGATTCAAGGAGTGTAGTTGGGCAGAAGCGACAAAGGCCGGGTTGACGCAGCTATCGATCAACGATGGTGATCTAAAAGAGAAGGACATGTGTGGAGTGCCGTGGTTGTTTGCGTTTGCGATGCGCCGGGACGGGTGGTTTTTGAGGCAAGAAATTATTTGGGCGAAGTCGTTTGGTAAGCCTGAACCAACTAAGGACAGACTCCCAAACCGACATGAGCAGATTTTTCTCTTCTCTAAATCGAAGCGGTATTATTTTGATCGGGGCGCGCTTCCGGCCTACGCCACGGGATCGGTGTGGCAGCTTCCACCGATTGGTCGGGCCGATCATTCTGCGTCGTTCTCCGAGGCGCTTGTTCGCCCTTGCGTCTCTGCGGGGTGCCCTCCGAGGGGCACCGTGTTGGACCCTTTTGGCGGGTCAGGAACGACCGGAAAGGTTGCTTCCGACTTGGGGAGAGAAGCTGTTCTGATAGAAATAAACTCGGAGTATGTAGCGAACTCTCGAAGCCGCTTGGCAGGAGCGAAGGCATGAACGATCAGTTGGCCCTCGCGCTGGGCATCCCACCACCGAAGGTCCACGCGCTCCCCGCGGACTGGACGCCGTTCGACCTCGCGCAGCTTCCGACTCTGTCGGGCATTGTCGCGTTGGACTTCGAGACCAAGGACCCCGGAATCGGACAGGGTGTCGGCTCGTCGTGGGCACACCTCGGCGCAGGCTTCATCTGTGGGGTCAGCATCGCGTGGGAGGGCGGCGCGTTCTACCTACCGGTCCAACACAGCAGTGGCAACGTCGATGCCGACACTGTCCGCCGCTGGCTTCGTGAGCAGGCCGCGAACCCAGACGTGACGTTTGTCATGGCCAACAGCAGCTACGACGTCGGCTGGCTGGGGCGCTGGGGCATCGTGCCGATCAAGCCGCCCATCGACGTGCAGGGCATGGCGACGCTGCTTGACGAGCATCGCTCTTCGTACTCGCTGGACAACCTTGCGCGCCACTACCTCAAGGAACACAAGGGCAGCGACGCACTGGTCGCCGCATCGCGCGACATCGGCATCCCGCATCCCATGTCGAACATGGACAGGCTCCCGGCGTGGATCGTCGAACCCTACGCCATCGACGACGCCGTTCTGACTCTGGCCTTGTATCATCACCTGATGCCGATGATCAGGGCCGAGGGCCTCGTGGACATCCTCGGCATCGAGCGTCGCGCCAGCATGGCGGCAGTCGACATGCGCCGTCGCGGCGTGCGTGTGGACGTAGACAAGGCCGAGCGCATCAAGCAGGGCTTCATCGTCCAGCGCGACGCCGCCATCGCCGACATTGCGCGCATCACAGGCGTCAACGTGACGCCGTGGGACAACGTGGCGATCCTGCAAGCGTTGCGCGTCGAGAACTCGGCGCTGGTCGCCGAGCATACGCCCACAGGCAAGGAGGCACTACGCAAGGAGTTTGTTGAGGCGCTGGGCACGCCAGTGTCGACCGCCGTCGCGCAGGCGCGGCACCTCGACAAATCCATCAACACGTTCTTCGACGGGTTCATACACAAGTACGCCTACCGTGGTCGCATCCACGCCGAGTTCCATACGCTCAGGCGGACCGACGACGAGGGCTACGGCTTCGGCACGATCACCGGCAGGCTGTCGTGCAGCAATCCGAACCTCCAGCAAATCCCGGC
>Ga0181365_1000005_pt1 | contig 41235 bp, 54 predicted proteins | sample Fa13NDMM110DN_FD_130097 | JGI IMG/M metagenome (GOLD analysis project Ga0181365, IMG submission 130097) | Freshwater viral communities from Lake Michigan, USA - Fa13.ND.MM110.D.N | ecosystem: Environmental > Aquatic > Freshwater > Lake | place: USA: Michigan | collected 2013-09-24
CCCGCCACAGGCACTCAGCGCGTGGCACAAGAGATACATTGGTAGGCACGCTGGCGCGACGTACGGTCACATGGTTGCCGCATCCTGGTGCGAAGACCACGGGTTCCAGTTCGCGGACCCAACATTTACTGGTAAGGGTAAGGAAAAGTTTGCCGTCACGGTGACGGACAAGGAACTGAAGGCAATTGCCTCCAGCAAGGGTGATGCACCGTTTAAGCGTTGCATCATTGTCAAGAAGTAGGAGATACTATGAATAAGGAACAGAAGGCACTGCTCGCATCGTGGGGTCGATCATTTGCTGCCGCTTGTGTGGCGCAATTCCTCGCACTCGGAGGTACGGCATTTGACCTCAATGGAGACGCCATTAAGAGCGTCTTCGCTGCTGGCATTGCTGCCATTCTACCAGTTGTTCTTCGTTGGCTAAACCCTAACGACGTAGCGTTTGGCTATAAGGGAGACTGATGCAGGTCTCAGACCTTGCTCCAGTATTGACTGGATGCCATGTCTGTCGGAGTCCACTGGTTGAGCTAATCAACAAGAGGATGAAAGACGGAATGCCAGATCTTAAGATTGCGTCTTGGCTAAAAGACGAGGGTTATTACATTAGTCGTAACACGCTTGGCAAGCATAAGCGAGAACATCTTACATCGCCACATGAGTCGGCTAGGATTGCTGCAGTAAAGAAAATGGAGCAATCCCAGAAAACCATTAAGGCGCAACATCGAGACCTTGCAACGCTTGTGCGTGATTACGTATTCTCTGAGGTAGAGTCTGGGAGCATGACTCCCACACTCTCCGAGGGCCTGAGAGCTCAGGAGATGATGGACAAGCGAAACGATAAGACCGCTGACCGCGACCTGGTCGTATCGCTTGCCCAGATCCTTGGGGGAGCATCGGCAACCTACCAGGTTATTGAAGCAACTCCAGTCTATGAGGTTGAAGGTGAATAAGCCATGGGTCTACGTTGGCGGAACATTTGATTTGTTTCACTACGGACACATGAAGTTCCTCCAGCAAGCACAGAAACATGGACCAGTCATTGTGTCGTTGAATACCGATGACTTTGCTTCTCGATACAAGAGGCCACCGATCCTAACTGTCGGTGAGCGCATGGAGTCATTGATTGGCTGCAAGTACGTAGACGATGTCTGCATCAACATTGGCGATGAGGACACCGGACTAACAATCGACAAGATTACTAATCGAGAGATTGGGTACATCGCCCATGGTGACGACTGGACTGGGGAATCGCTTCTTGGACAGCTAGGCATCACTAGGACATGGCTTAAGGACCGAGCAATAGAAATGGTCTACATCCCATATACACCATCAATTTCTAGCACAGATATTATTCGGAGGATAAATGGCGACGCTGACAGCGATTGTGACTGCTCATGCAGATGAACAGAACCTTCGAAGGATACTGACAGACCTCTATACCTGGCAGGTACGAAAGCCAGATGAAATCATTGCCCTAGCTTCGGACATTAGTCTGGACAAACTCAGGGAAGAGTTCCCACTAGTTCGCTTCTACGAGGAGCCAAACCTTGGGGACTGGGGTCATGCAAAGCGAGCAAAGGGTCTCGACCTTGCAACCTCAGATTACGCTGGATGGTTTAACCATGATGACTCCTACCACCCAGACTACGTTGTAGACATGATGAGACTTGCAGAGTCTGGGAACGATGTGGTATACTGTGGATGGTCTAGGAATAATACTCCGCAATTTAAGTCTGGAAGTTCAACTTCTGGAAACTACATTGTACAGATCGACAAGGGTCGCTCTGTTGGGTACTCCGATCGCCACTACGAGGCTGACGGTACCTTCATTGACAAGATTGTTGAGAAGGCAAAATCTATCGCCTTTTGCAATCGAGTTCTATATTACCACAACGAGGTGAAGTAATGGCACGAAGCGCGGCATGGCAGCGCAGTGAAGGGAAGAACCCTGCTGGCGGATTGAATGCCAAAGGTCGAGCGTCATATAAAGCCCAGACTGGCGGGACGCTTAAGGCTCCAGTAAAGCGAGGCGACAACCCACGACGCGCATCATTCCTTGCGCGAATGGGTGGCATGCCAGGACCAGAGCGCGATGCTAAGGGTCGACCAACCCGTTTACTTCTAAGCCTACAGGCGTGGGGAGCGAGCAGCAAGGCTGACGCAAAGTCAAAGGCTCAATCAATCAGCGCAAGAAACAAGGGGACTCGTGCTCGATAATGAAATTGCACGAGATCTGGCTCTCGGTCGCACTGACATCGAGTTCTTTGCTCGGCGCTGGCTTGGCATTAAAGGCCACCCAGGACAAGTCAGTTGGTGGAATGCATGCCAGGAGCGAGATGAATCAGGGTATCGTCCCCGATACCTCACTACTGTCGTATCCGCAGGGAATCGTGCGGGGAAAACAATGGCGATGGCGGTACTCTGCCTTCACCATGCCTTGTACAAAATGGGCATTCAACAGCCAAATCCAAACGATCCCGATGACGCTCGAAGATGGTCCAACGTACCGTACGACTGGTATCACATTGGAATTCAGCAAGAGACCGCCGAGCTTGTTCACCGCGAAATATCATCTATTCTAAGCGGTAACCATCCAGCGCAAAAAGGGCAGGGATGCCCACTCAAGGATGAACTTGGGACAATTGCAACACTGGATAAGAAGTACCGAGGAGAGTATCTCTGGATCAAGTTCCATCCTTTGGTCGGTGGAGCAAGCATCCATTTCCGTACAACGCAGGAGAAAGCTAAGGCGCTTCTCGGGAAGGACATGAATGGCATCTCGTTCGACGAGGCGGCATTCGAGCCACACTTGGTGGAGATCTACCAAGAGGTACTCAACCTTCGGCGCCTCTCAACGGGTGGTCCGCTCCACTTCATCGGTACGCCGACGGAAGGCATCGGAGACTACTCAGACCTCTGGGAAATGGGAAATACCGAGAACCCGAGCAGGGACCCACAGTTTATCTCCTTTCGGCTTTCAACCCGCGACAATGTTGGATACGGACTCACAGCAGCTAACTTCGACTCCATTGTACGACAACAGGCAGAATACCTCGTACCCCAGAACGTCGATGGATACTTCATCGAATCACGAGACGCATACTTCGCGTCGCAGTCAATCGAAGGAGCCTTTGATACTGACGCACCTACAGAGCTTCCGCCACACAGGGGACATCGGTACGTCCAAGGATGTGACCCCGGTATTTCTTCTGACGCAACATGGACGGTCGTACTCGATTATACGGACCGAACTCGCATCACCGCAGTTCGCGCACGAAAGCGTGAGGGAAAGCAGACGATCCCAGCAGTAGTCAATATGGTTAGGGAGAATGCCTTGCTTTATCAGCAAGACGGAGCATTCTGCACAACGATTGTTGATGAGACTGGCCTTGGTGGAAGACTTTTCCGACAAGAGTTTAGCATTATCAAGCCACTTCGTGGGTACGACTTTGGCGGCACAAAAGCAAAGAAGCTTAATCTTCTTGCCACGTTAAAGTCAATGCTCGATAAGAAGATGATTGTTATTCCTCGTGGGCAACCATGGGATGACCTTCGACGACAGTTGTTCTCATACAAGCTTAACGACAAGAAACTTACTACCGATGCGGTAATGGCACTTGCCCTTGCGGCATGGCACGCATCAAGAAACCCAGAGCAACCAGTTAAAGACCCGGCATTTACGTATTATGGAGGAAGTGATTAATGGCTAAGGTTCGAGGAATCCCAAAGGCGTTCCAGGGAACGCGAGCAATTCCAGGGCAGTATACTACTGACCCTGATATCGCCACGCCTGAACAGATCCGTTCTATTGGGACAGCCCTTGACAAGGCAAAGAAAATTGGACAGGGACAGCGCGTTGATACCCTGATGCCTAAGTCTAGCCCTCTAGTATCGTCCCTAAAAGCCCCTAAAACAGGCCCAGGAGCGACGGAGAGGGCCCCTGCCCCCGCGAGCCAGGGCGTATCCGCAACTTCTCCTGAAATTGTAACTTCTCCTACAATTCTTAATTATTCAACTGGGTCAAAGGGCACCCCAATTAAAAAGAATTACGCAAAACTTGATGTTAGTAAGTTGAGTGAATCTCAGACTGCATCCATTAAAATGCTTAAGGCTTCTCTTGAGATTCAGAACGTTATTCCAGAAGAAGACCCTGGGTTCAAACTATTTGGTGAAGTGCTTATGCGCAAGCAGACAACGGAGCCAGAGCAGAACCGACTTCGTGCAATCTTCCGACGTTTTGATAACCTCTACCATCCAAACATTGTGACGCTTGGTGGAGCAGACCATTGGGCAGATGACGCAACAGCTCGAACCGCTGGTCGAGCCCACGTTTCAGTCAACGTCCATGCTGCGTACGTCAACATTCCAGCTTCGTTGCAGGCAGTGATGCCAGTGATTAACTACGTCCCAGAGGGACAGGATAATGATTCACGCGCTAAGGCAGCTAACGCAGAAAGGCTGTTTTTTCGCTGGGCTGAAGAGAATGAGTTTGACCTTGTTCTTGAAGACGCATGCTTTATTAAGGCGCTTTACGGATACACTGCAGCTAAGATTTATTGGGATGCAGAAAAGCAGATGCCAAAGGTACGCATTGTAGAGTCACCAGAAAACCTTTACCTTGGATTTGGCGTGTCTGACTTTAGCCGAGTAGACTGGGCTCTTTACTGCTACGGCATGTCTCCGCAGGCAGTTGAAGAGGATTATGGCATTCGAGTTGTCCCAACACAGCAGGGTGGCAAGTGGTACAACTACACCGCCTCAACCCATGATGATCCAATTGCCAACGTTTACCTAAACCAATTTGAGCGCAACCCACTTCGACGCGAAACACCGTACGAGATGCAGCAGGTTGAAGTATACGACTACTGGTACAAGGTTCCTGGAGTTGCAGGCAAGGCTCCAACAGTTTATAACGCCATATTTGTCGGCAACACACTGGTAAAGAATACAAAGCATGCAGAGTTCCGAGGGGACCTACCATACATCCTTCTCCCCAACGCCAAGGTTCCTGGAAGCCCTTACGGCAAACCGGAACTGTATGACGTTGAGCAACTCCTAAGGGAGAAGGACGAACGTATTACTAACCAGGCACAGATGATCCACTCAGTTATTGGTGGTCAGATGTTCCAGTTGGTTGGCGCAGAGGCACCAGATGAGATTCCGGCCAATGCTATCCCAAAGCCTGGAAAGATGGCAGCACCTGGACCTGGCAATGAAATTCGCTCAATCTCGCCGTTTATTCCTCAGTTCCAGATTGAAGACTACAACAAGCGTATCGACCGTGAGATTGCGGTGGTGACGGGACTCAATGACCTCCTCCTCGGGCTTGCTCCTTCGGGCGTGCTCGGGTCATCCCGCGCCATCGCGTCGCTCGTGGCTAACTATGAAGCACGCATTGCTCCAAAGCGCAAGCTACTCTATTCATGGATCAAGCAGGTATGGCGTTTGTGCGCCAAGATCTGGGAGACAAAGGATAAGAAGGTTGGCGTCATCTTTGGCGGCAACTACCGAATTGAGATTACCCCACCTGAGCTAACTCCTCGAGACACACTCGAGCTTGCTCAGACCGCTATCAACCTTGTACAGAACCGTATCTGGAGCGCAAGCCGCGCAATGGATCGCGTTGGTGTCGAGGACCCAGAGGGCGAGATGGGAGTCATTCGAGACGAACAGACCGATGCAACGCTCAATCCATCCGCTGTTATGGCTATGGCAAACCTTGTTCAGATGTTCCAGCAGATGCAGTTGCAGCAGCAACAGGCGGCTCAGGAGCAGTTTGCGCAGCAGCAGGCAAGCGTGGAAAATACTGCACGGATGCTTCAACAGCAGCCGTCTGGATCTCAATCGCTTAACCAGCTTGAGAATCAAGCACAGCCACCAGCGGGTGCAGTTCCATCCAATGCATTAGCACCAAACGGAGCCCCTCTTTCATCTGGGCAACCAATCGATCAAACATTGGCAAATGGTGAACAACTAATGCCACCAGCAGGAGGTAACGTTTAATGGCAAGGATTGGTAGGTTCGGACGATCAACGTCTGGGCAGCAAAATTTAAGTTCCTTTATTAGAAGTCTTGCTACACAGAATAGGAACCTCGAACAGAGCGCACTGTTTAACTCATTCTACGATGGCAGTCTTTATGGTGGCGAAAATACCAATTTCTCAGATCTTCAAAATTTTGTTAACGGACGACTTGCTGAGGGAAATCTTAGCCAAGCTGAGATTGCGTATTATGATAATCTGTTGGCAAATGCAAAAGGTTTTCAGACAGATAAAACCAACAAAAGTCTTAGCGAATCATTTACTGCAAACACTGGGGCAAATTTTGAAGAGTACGTCGCATTCCTCAAGGGAGAGGGTGCTGGAAAGTATGGCACTGACCTAGAGCAAGTTGTAAAGAACTATGTAACATATGCATACAATGACCTTGTAAAGTCAAACATCACAGAGGAAGAGTATGACTCGCTGTCTCAGAAAGCACTTTCTGCTGTTGTCGATGACGCTAATACCTACAACGATGTTAAATTTGATGTTAATAGCAATTTGTACAAATACCAACTAGTTCTGGTTCAGGACATGGTTGATAAGGCCAATGGGAAAAAGGCCTCAAAGGTTATTGCCGCAAATAAAGAACTTCTTTCGTGGTATGAAGGGTGGAAAACCAAACTTGAAACAGCAGGTATTGGTGGAACATTTTATTCTAATATAACAACTGAAATCCAAAACACTAAGGATCTCATCAAGAAGCAAGAGGTTGATGCATCAAATGCAGCCGCAGCATCTTTCCTGTTGCAACGCAAGGAATCATACGACTCCGCGATGGGAACACTTAATGCGTTTGCAAAGGCAATTGGATCAACACTTGGCGTAGATACATCTTCTGCTACGTTTGGATTTGCTGATCTTCAGAAGGCCAGCCCTGCTGGTCTTACTGCTTGGCTTGAATCACAGCCAGAGAGCACACGCATTGAGGTGCAAGTGGCTCTCGATGAGGCAGCTCGAGCTTCAAAGGGATACGTCAACGTGCTTAACAGCCAAGGTAAGGGTAACTCCGAGGAGGCGCTTACCGCCTCAGCAACAGTTACTGCTACCAAAAAGGTTTCTGGTGAGAACACGTCGTACGACGAATACATTACTGGCGTGCAGAAAAAGGCAATCTTCATGACTGCCGCAGGTAATATTCCTGGAAATGAAAAGATTGTGATGACCCAGTGGGCAATGTTCCTCCGTGGAAAAACTACTACAATGTTTGGAGATGGACTTGAAACGATTACCAATCCAGCATTAGATGAAATCCAGGTAAAGATCGATAACGAAGCAGGACTTTATGAAGCTGCACTTCGTGGTGAAAAAATTACTCAAATCCCAAGTACGCTTATGGATGAGGTAATTCCTTCACTTGTATCGTCTGGGTTCCTTCCTCAACTTCCAGATACTACCACAACTGGTGACAATAGGTACAGCATTGCTGAGTTTTCAAATGTTATTGATACAGTAGAATATGATGCTGGTTTCCTTAATGGGACAAAGCAAATTAGCTATCCATCAGATCCTAGCCTACCACCATTGATTACTGACATAAAATCTCCCGCACCAGGAGCTGGTTATATTACTCGACTTGAACAGGACGCCGCTGGAAACAACTACGCAGCGCAATATCAGGGAGTTCCAATCTACGGATCATATGCTGGGCAGCCAGACACCTCTGACATGGGGCTTTGGGGCTATAAGATTGAAACTTCAGTAGGTCCAATGTATGCCTCTAAGGATGGTATTATTTATAAGACGCCACCTTTGGATATTGGAAAACTGATGCTTGCCGCTGACGGGAAGAGCATTATTTCCCGTGAATCAAAGAAGACAGTCCTTCCTAACAATCAAGAGGTATACCAGATTAAGTCAACTATTTCTGGAACAGAAGCTGTATTGTCAGACCTTGTAAATCCAAACGCTTCGACTAAGGCTCAGTCGCTTATGGTAAACCCGTACGCAAGGGTTAACTCGGACAACCCTGCGTTAGTTGGAATTCAAGGTACCAACATTATTCTTCAGTCAATTCTTGATACCGTTCCAGCAAATAGCGCACTAGCTGTTGAAACACTTGCACTTATTGAAAAAACAACTAAAACTCAAACGGAGTTATCAAACATGGCAAGTGTCAGCCAAGATCCTGGCGTACGAATTGCCATGATGAATGCAGAACTTGCGGCAGCAAAAGTTCAAAAGAAGAAAGAAGAATTTGTACAGCTAGCAACCATTAGACCAATTGATACAAGGGGATCGTTTGGCACTAATTATCAGACTGGCGGTGCGGTTCAGCCGCAGCAGCCTATATCGTACAATGGGATTAATCAGGCTACACCAACTGGTGCTGGCAACAAAACTGAATTTGACCTTGGATTTGTTTTCCGTGGTCTTGCAACGCTTGCAAATCCAATAGGTGTAGCTGGTGCAATTGGAAATGTAATTGGCCAAGGAGCTGTTGGAATGTTCAATAAGATTACCGCTCCTGGCCCATCAAGCGTAACAATTTCTCCAGGACTCAGGCCAGCTTCTACTATCACTCCAAGGATGAGTAGCGGCGGGGTTTCTCCAGCGGTAAACATTGTTGGAGTAGAAGGGTACGGACCAGTTATGACTTCTGTTAAGGCTGCATCTGTTACCCCAGCGGCCCAGGCGGCATTTAACGCATTCCGGGCTGGAGAGATAGCTCCTCTAAATGGGTCAGTTACTCCAATCAATTCGTCAGTTCCAACAATTGTTGCTGGTAAGGGCGGGGGAGGTCGTTAATGCCAAGTATCTTTTCTGTTAAGCCAGGAACTGGTGGATATACCGCTCTTGATAGCGACATCTCACTCCCGTCCCAGGGTAGCGGATCTACTGGGTCGTCTCGCTTTGGTGCTGGACCAGGTCGTGCTTCGGTAAATATTACTAAACCAGATACGTTTGGTGAGTCTTTAGAGGGTCTTGGCCAAGGATTTCTTGGACTTATCGGATCGGTGCCTGGTGTTGGCGGACTCCTCAAGGGAGCCGTTGAGACAGTCGGTGGTGCAGTTGGTGCCGTTGGCAATGTTGTCGGATCGATTCGACCATTTGAGGCTGGTCCAAGTGTTGGCGATGTGGTGTCTGGAATCCCTGGCGCCGCACTAGATGTCATCTCGGCTCCTTCTCGATTTGTCCAAAAGGATATTATTGCCAAGTCCGCCGCAGAGAAACTCTTGCAGGATCAGTCTGGATCTAATTTCCAGAGCGTCAAAGATTACTACGACATCGGCTCAATCCGAGCTATGGTTGATGCTGGTGCGACGGTCGACGAGATTGCCCAAACTATCTACAGCGAAGGACGAACGTTTGGAGCAAAACCGGACATTGTCCGCGACGTTGTCCTTGGTCTTATTACTGACCCAATTACATACATTCCTGGTGGAGCAATTGCCTCTGGCGCTGCTCGAGCAGGAGGATTGATTAAGGCAGTAAAGACTGGGGCGCTTCTTGCAGCCAAAGACTCAGAGTTCATGCGCCTATGGCAGCCAGTTGGTCAGGTGTACAACGCTATCGGCGGAACGTTGAGCGGTACTTCTAAGGCATTCGCAAGCGCCATTGCTGGCCGAGCGCACACCATCCTCGAGATGGCATATAAGCCAAGAAACATTAGGGCTGCTGTTGCCGCACTTGCTAGGTCATCTCCTGGAGAAGCCGACACCGTTATTAAGACCGCTTCCGAACTTACCTCCTTTACCATGGGCAAAGCGGCCAAGGGTGGGGCTGCTGCGCTCATTGAGGACCAGGCGGCGCTTGCTGTGCAAGGTAGTGCCGACGATTTTGTTAACTCTCTTATAGAAACAGTCCGCCCATTTGTTGAAGCTGGTGACGAAAAGGGAGCACTTGCTGCTGTTACCCCATTACTTGATGCCGGGATGATTCCAAATAACTCACGAGGAAAACTTATTAATTCTGTCAGCAGGGCAATTAATTTCCCTGAAGAGATTAAAGAAATTAAAGATTCTATTCAGGCAAATCTACAGCTTCGAGCTCTTGCTATCGATAGCGCACAGTCCGCTGAAGAGGCGCTTGCAATCCAGGGTCGACTCCACGGAAATAGCGTTGTTGTTGCTGGGGCAAAACTTCTTATCTCTGGTAAGCAGGAACTACTTCCGCTAACAACTGACGTAAACGCAGCTCGTGCCTTTGTTCGCAACGGCCTTGGGTATGCATTGGGGCGAAGCACAGTGCAGGCTGACCAGTTCTTTGACGAACTAATCCTTCCTGCAATCAACGCTGGAAACGTCAGCGACGCGCTTGACTTCCTCGAGTTTGTTCGCGCACCAGCCTACGGCAAGCTTGCCCAGGGGATCGCCAATGTCCGACAGACAATGACTGGCATTGGGTCTCGTATTACACTTATCTCCCAGAGAACGCTCTCACGCGCACGAGCGAGTGAGATCGATACAACGATTAAGGGACTTAGTGGAAAAGAATTGAAGGCCGCAATTCGGCAAAGTACTGACCAGTACGACGAGCTCTATGGTCGATTTGGTCGTATTGATCTTGATGCTCTTGACGAGAAGCAGTTAGAAGAACTTAAGGATGATATGAGAAACTTCCTTAACGATAACAGCAAGACGTTTGCTGTTGATATTCAGGCTGATGAGCTTATGGAACTTAGCGATGAAGCAAAGCAGTACTGGGTCCAGGCGGAAAAGGTTGGCTATCGTCTAGGCATTGCACCAGAGGATGGGGTCATCCAGAAGTGGTCAACGCTGCAGGACAAGTATGGCCGATACTACCACGCTAAGTCATACTCACCATACGCGGATCTTGTTGATACTGCGTTTACCAACCCGCAAAACCTTGGCGGAGACCTTCTCACCTACAAGCGAAATCCGCTTCAAGAGATGCTTCGCTACGCCTTTAGCCCTCGCTATGGATCGTTGATTCAGGCAAAGGCTACCAACCGATTTGTGGAAGAGACAACCGCCGTTGGGCTAAACCAGTCAGAGTCTCGTGCTGTGTGGAATGTCATGAATGACTTGGCGGACCAATATAAGACATTGCCTCGAGGTCTTTCCTACGAGGCAGTCATGGGGCCAGGTAATCCTCTTGCCAAGGCAATCAACGCTGCTCTTGGAAAAGAAGCTCTTGCGCGCATTGCCGCAAAGGCTGGAGTTCCAGTAGAGGAGGCGTGGACACAAGTCTTCAATGGGTTGATGAGGGCGTATGCTGGGCATATTGATGACATTGGTATCATGCCTGCGCTTACGTCGCGGATAAAGATGCAGTTCCCTAAGATCGCAATCGTTACCGACAGGTTTTACCCAGCAAGCCGATTCGGTACACTTGCTCCACAATTCCAATACATCCAAGAAAACATTGAGCCAGTGTTCTTTAGGTTTACCACTGGCGCTGGCGTACGTGAAGAACGTATTGCTGGACTTACAAAGAATGATATTCGAACTCGTGCAATCATTGGAGAGTACGCCGCTGTCCGAGAAGTTGGCGATGCACAGACGGTCTTCATGGTTGCTGGAAATCAGACTGCTCAACAGATGGGGACTAAGGCTCCTACGTTCTGGGAGGCCATTGGAAGTTTTGCCCGAGGAAACGCCGAGTTTAAGGACGTACGTCTTTCCATGAAGAACGGCATCCTTGCGGTAACTGATCGAAAGAAACGAACCATGCAGGCAATGATTTCTCGCGGTGCTTCGCTTCGAGCTAATCGCGTATTTGCCGAGCACCTTCCAGAAGAGCTTCCAAACCTAGAGAGGTTCTTTGGAACGTCAGAACCAGAAGACGTTATGCATATTATTGGTCTTGACTTTATTGGCCGAACTGACCCAGTGTCAGCACAAAGGCTGATGGATGCTGGTGTCGATGTTGCAATGATGCGAGGGTTTACTAGCCGTGGAGTTGTTGCAACAGAAGTTGCTGTCAACGAAAAAAGGTTTGTTGACGCTGGCGGTGAAATTCTAGAGCTGGATGACCCAGAGGACCTGAAGCAGCTCCTTGACGACTTTACTGATTTTGATTCTGCTGATAATGTTGTTGATGATGTTGTTGACGATTATAATCTTACTGCCGAGCAAGAAGCTTTTGAGCAAGAAGCTTTTAAAAAGGAAGGTAAAACACTAGAAGAGCTATTTCAGTATGGTGCAGACAATTATAACAAAGGCATACTAAAAATGGCAGTTAAAGAAAATGTTTCGATAGATGATGCTAGAACACTTTTCTTTGAAAAGAAAAGTGCAGACCAAGATGCGATGCTTGCAAAGGCAATAAAGGAACTTGGGAAAAATCCAACAAAGAAAGACGTTGCTGATGCAACGGCAAGAGTTCTTAAGGATTTTGGAGAAGTTAAAACAAAGACTGGCGGAAGCTCGGGTTTTGATGGAAAATGGTGGGATGAGCAGGGGGCTGTTTCTGACATTCAAGGACTTTTGAACAAGCATATGTCTGCAACGGTTGATAGGGCTAGGTCTGTTGGGACTAAGGCCACTGGACCAAGGCCACTTTCAAGCTACAAACGTGATGAGGTATCAGCAATTCAGGCTATAGAAGATTATTATGGCGGGTCAAAATCTATCTCACAAGAAATGCTTGCAACACCAAAAGGTCGTGCAATTGCTCGTCACATGTTTAACTATGACGACACCTGGGAAACTGCCGCAAAGAGGGTAGAGGAAGAAAGACTTTTTGCCTTAGAAGAAGAACTTCCAGACTGGAATGCTGTTAAAAACAATCCTGCAAAAAAGAAAGATTATCTTAATAGAAATCCAAACCCAGAAGAGTTCTATTCTGGCAAGCCAGATGCTAAATTTTATGTTGAAAAATCAAAAAACTCCTACGGAAAAATTGGTTTTAATGAAGAAGATATATCTGACATTTTTGATGATATTGAGGGTAACCTAAAAAACGGTACCATAGATATTAGAAACTTTAAAAATGGATTCCAGGTGTTCCCTGACCAAGGCCGTGAGTACATCAAGACTCTTAAGCAGAGCGAACAGGCAGGGACTGCATTCTCAGTTCTAAAGGACGGTTTGAATAGGTACTTCATGTGGGACCCAAAGGTTCGCAAGGCCGCGAAGTGGAAGGTCGCATATGACGCTGATGGGAACATCTCTGGCTTTGCCTTGTTTGTCCCAGAGAAGCTTCGTGCTGGACTTACTGGAGAAGACATTCTAGATAACATTGCCGTCACACACCTTGGCGCGTTCCAGAAAGGTGGCGGGACTGGGTCTGCACTGCTTGCTGATGCCCATCGAGCAGCTAAGGCTGAGGGTATCGGGATGTATGTCCATGATGTAACAGATAGCTCTAAGGCATTTTATTATAAGCTTGGATTTAAAAAGACAACTAACCAATACGATTCAATTGAAAATATGATGGCCCCTCCTGACTTTATGTATAAGACAGTAGGAAAGACTGACGCAGAAGTTCAGTCGTATCAGAACATTGTAGCAGGATTCCGTAAGGCGGCTGCTGACGAGGGCAAGCGTGCGCAGAGGGCAATTTACTTCGACCCTAACCGTCCGTGGATTGAGCGAAGTCTTAACCACCCACTGCTTGCGCTTTATCCACTCTCCTACATGGTAGGAAAGGTTATCCCAGAGTTTACTCGATTGCTTGTTGCAACCCCATTTGCTAAGGCGCTTGGCGGGACACGCCCGTTCCTTGGCGTTGAGGCACTGAGGATTACGGCAGAGGCTACGGTTGCAGCAACGCAATACGATCCAGAGTTTAGCTCATGGATTCAAGACAATCCAGAAGCCTGGATTCTTATTAACTGGCTTCTTCCATACACCCCAGACAACATTGGGTTTGGTCTCTCCTCAACGGTGCGAAAGTTGGGCGTGGCCAAGGGTATGGCTGGAGAAGGGTTTGATGTTGGACGTTTCCCACAAGAGGGATTCAATCAGGTTGTATCTGCTTCGCTACCTGGGTCGTGGCGACTTGGATTCAATGCTGCAAACCAGATATTCACACAGAATCCGGTCGCGGATTTGGCCCCAGATAGTCTGAACATTACAGACATTCTGCAAGGAAAGAATTAAACCCAGAAAATCTGGGTGGTAATAGATAGGAGTACAGTAATGCCGGATGAAGTCGTGGCACAAGCTCCAGTAGAGTCAGCTCAAGTTCCAGCAGAGGCTACGGCCCCTGCTGAGGACACGCTCACTCAGGCTGAGGGTGAAGATGTCGCCACTTATAAGAAGCGGCTGGCTGGTAAGGACCAAGCCCTGACCGCCACCAAGAAGGAACTCGATGCTATCCGTAAGGAAGCCGATGACCTGAAGAGGTGGAAGGCTGAGATCGAAGAGAAGAACCTTTCGGAATACGACAAGGCTCAACTTAAGATCAAGACGCTTGAGGAGACTCTTGCTAAACAGCAGGATGAAGCTCGTCAGGAGCGGCTATCGAGGCAGCACCCACTCTACGCACAGTTTCGCCAGGACACTGTGAACTTGGATGAAGAGGGCCGAGCGGCCGCCTTTGAAAAGTTCCTTGCTTCCCGCGTTTCTGAGGTTGAGTCGGAGCCTCGAATTGATCCAAATAATCCACGACGAGAGCCAGTAGTGGAGAAATCAACGTCAACGAGTGCTGAAATCAGTGATCGATTGAAGGCTCTTGGCAATCCATTTAGTAGATAAACAAAGGAGAATGTAGATGGCTACCACCACTACGGCAACCTCAGGTTTTTCTGATCTCGTACAGGAACTTGTTTCTGCACGAGCGCAAGAGGAACTGCGAGCACGAGCCGTTCATGCGATGCCAGGGCTTTACGTCCCTGCTCGCTTCATTAAGGGAACGAATACCCTTCGTTACGCACGTTATGCTGACCTTGCGGTCAACACCACGGCGCTTACGGAAGGTACCGCTCCAACCGATGGCGCTCTGACCATTTCGTCCGAGTACTTCACCGCTGCACAGTTCGGTGCGACGGTTGCAGTCTCTGACCTTGCTCAGATCGACTCGCCGCATGACCTGATTTCTATCGCTGCAGAGCGCATTGCTTACAATGCGACCCGCTCGATGGACGTTCTTGTCCGCGACGAGATTCACAGCACCGCAAAGACGAGCGCAATCTTTGGCGCCACTGGCGCAACGACGCTTACCGCAAACACTGCTAACTCGGCTGTTGCCGCTGCTGGTGTGTTGACGGGAGCGTTCGTGAAGCAGATGGTTGCTCGGCTCAAGGGCAGCAACGTTCCACAGTTCGCTGATGGCACGTTCCGCTGCATCATCCACCCTTCACAGGAGTATGACCTTGTGTCAGACACTTCGGTAAACGGCTGGATCGAAGCAAACAAGTACGTCAACCAGATGCCACTTCTCACGAATGAGATTGGTATGTTTGCTGGCGTGCGCTTTATTGTGTCTTCGGACGCCAAGGTCTACGCGACCGCTGGTGCTTCGAGCGGCAACGTGTACAACGCTCTGTTCCTCGGACCAGACGCTTACACGATTGGCGATTCGCAGACGCTTCAGTCGTACTTCGTGGCTCCAGGCGGCGATCATACTGATCCGCTCGCTCAGAAGGCACTGGTCGGCTACAAGATGCGCTTCGGCTCCCTCCTCCTCGATGAGGCTGGCGCCCGTTATCGCATCCTGAAGACGCAGGCAACAGTCGCCGTCTAATCGTTTAGACAGGTGAGTACCCCCGATGTCGCTTGACATCGGGGGGAAACCCTACTAGAATAACTCTGGGCAATCATGCCTAAATACCCAGAGGAGTAAGATGAATGTATTAGTTTGGGGCACTGCCGAACAAGGTCCTTGCGCTTATTTCCGTGGTCATATGTATGACGAAGAGTGGAAAAAGATGGGCATCAACGTCAAGCACATTGACAAAGTCAACTTCATTGCCAAGGATGGCGCACAGGGCCTCTCCCAGGATGAGGCGATGCGAAAAGGTCTGCTGTCGGTAGACACCAGCGACATTGACTGGGCAGACATTGTGATGTTCCGCCGCTACTACAACTGCTCCGCCAAGTGCAACACCTGTGGCGCGGCGACAAAAGATCCAGCCGCCATTCAGGTACACCCACACAAGATGGAGTTTCGCGACGCCATCACTGAGTGGATGTGGCCAGCCTTTGAGTCTGAAACATTTAATAAAGCGGTCATCTACGAGACGGACGACAATCACTTCCAGATCCGTACGTGGAATGGATACCACCCAGACGTTCAGGCAGAGCGACCGCTTATTGAACGGATGGCACGGAGGGCTGACCTCGTTACTGTCAGCACGGGTCCAATCAAGGATGCGTATTCACATCTCAACGAAAACATTCAGGTGATTAGAAATGCAATTGATCCTTCGATTTATACAACAGATGCTACTCGCCCAGAACACGGTGGTAGCAAACCACGCGTGGTCTATTACGGCAGCACGGCGCGAATGCGTGACTACGCTGGATACCCCAGCGGTGTTGGCGGAAAGTGGGAAGGCGGATACGCTGGTAAAGCGATAGAGGACCTTCGTAAGGAACTCTGGAATGTCTTCATCGGCGTTAACCCAGGGACGGAACACGTCATTGTCCCGTTCTTTGATGAGGCGTATCCCTACGTTGAGAACATCCGACAGTTCTCCCAAACGCTGGCAGGAAGCCACGCAGACATTGGGATTGCGCCGCTCGGAGGGGATGACTTTGACCGCTGCAAATCAGAACTCCATTGGCTGGAATACGCAATGGTTGGGGCGGCATTCATTGGCGAAGGATTCAAGTACGGAGAAGCCCCCTACTCAATGGTCAACCACGGCGTTGACGGACTCGTTGTCCGTGGTCGACAGCAATGGTTTGACGCAGTAAAGAGTTTAGTTAGAAGCAAGGACCTGCGGGATCAGCTTGCAGGCGCCGCTAAAGAACGAGTGCTTAAAGAATACGACTATAAGGATCGGGCCAAGGAATGGGCCGATGCCTTCAAATGGGCAGTAGAGCATAAGGGGATTTGGAAGCATGGCAGAAACACTCAGCAGTCTTCGAACGATGGTCCGCAGGGATCTTCGTGACGCAAACGGTGCAACCTGGTCAGACTCAGAGGTTGATGATTTAATCAACTCTGGTATTGACTGGGTCAATGGATTTTACCCAAAGGAAGCAATTCAAACAACAGCGTTTACTCAACCAATTTCTGGCTCTGTGTTTTCTGTTGCAGCAACGGATGTTTCATGGCCATTTAGAGTCGACGCATATGATGCTGCAGGAAAATTTAAGGAAACAGTTTTACCCACCACTTCAGATGGTCCAAACTCTGGATGGGAAATTCACAACAACATTGTCTTTTTTCCTCCGCACTACACCCTTTCTTCTCCAGGTACGCTTCGCATTTTTGGATACAGCACGTTTATTCAATTGTCTTCTAGCACATCTACGACAGACATGGATACCTCTGCCATCAATGCTGTTCGAGTGTGGGCTCAGGCGGAAGCTTTTAACCGATTGCTTTCCGACCGAGTAGCGTTTCAACAGTGGCAAGTCCAGTCTGGAAACTCTGACGTGTCAGCTTTGTCCATGAACCAGATTGCACTGTCTAACCAGCAACGCGTCAAACGGGAGGAAGCCCGTCTCCGCAAAATGCGGAGGCTCGGATAATGGATTTTAATCGACCAATTACTTATCAGGTTGCTGGTGGGTCAACCATTGACTTTAACAGCATTGCCGTTTCTGACGTTACTACACCTGCTGCTCGCGGTGGGTATAAAGTGCTGTCTGCGCGATTCAACGAAGCCCCACTTGTAGGATACGTCGACAAACGGGCGCTCCGTGATGGTGCCGACATTGCAGACACTTATATTGGTACCCGCACATTGTCTATTGTTTGCGGAGTATTCGGTACATCAAGCGGTGACCTTGGCGATAAGGTTCAAGCCTTCCTCGACGCAATGCGCCCAATCCCTAGGACTTACGAAGCAGACTACGGGTTCCGGCAGTTAGCGTTTTCTCAAGCTACTATTGACACTGCAAACTATTCTACTGGGTTTGTTCCAATGATGATGCTTGTTCGTCCAGCAACTATCCCAACGGTTACGCTAACGTCATCCCAATCAATTGGGGCATCCTCTAAAGGATTTGCTGCAACGGTTGGCTTTACGCTGTTGGCAAAAGCGCCGTATCGATATTCCGCCACTGAGCGAAGTATCTCTATCACGGTATCTTCTGCCAGTACTTCATTTCCAAATCTTGGATCGGCTGTTGCTTACCCAACGTTTGAGCTAATCTATTCCTCGGCAGTATCGTATGCGGCTGCAACTGTCGCGTCCGTAACATTTACGATGGACTCTCAGGTTCTCAAACTAAACAACCTGGACTTTATCCAGAAAACGTCGACAAACGAAGTCCGATGGTACGTTAACTTCGAAAACCAAACCGTTCTTCGCGGACTTAGATCTACTTCGGGAGGATCGTACGTTACGACCCTTAGACAAGACGTGATTGATACTGCGGTCTATAATTTTGGAACTATCCCGCCTACGGATGATGCGGCAACCGTTCTTACAACATCTTACACTGGGAACACTCTCGGGCTTATTACCGCGACATACCGTGAGGCGTGGTACTAATGGCGTTTAACTACATTCAGTTTTCCAGCAGCACTGCCGACCTAACTCTTACCCGAACACGAACCATTTCGGCGGCTGTCTACGACAGCGCGACGAATACGGTTGACACTTCCTTCACTGGCGTCATCGCTTTCTCTGTTGACACAACATCAATTGGAACCATTTCTATCGGCACGGCAAGTGCTACAGCAGTTGCTGGCATTGCCACGTCTGTGGTCACAGCGGCTGGCATTGGTCAGGTAAACATCAGGGCGCATTACAGCACCGCTACGGCGGACGGAACGCAGTCGTTCAGCGTCGTTGCTCGCAACATTGTCTTCACTTCTTCTACGGCGGAGATTGCCGCTGGATTCTCGCGCACCCTAACCGCAGAGCTGCGGGATACGACGGGCGCGATTATGACCAACGACTCCACGACCCCGATCACTCTGACCAAGACGGGGGCTGGTGCCGTTGCTGGACTGACCACCGCTACTGCCGCTGCTGGCATCATCTCCGCCGCAGTCACGGCGACGACAGGCGGCTCCATCACCATTACAGGGGCATATAACTCCACCGTAACCAGCGGTTCTACTACCTTCACAATCCAGCCATACCACATCGTCATCTCTTCATCAACGGCCCCCCTTGCGTCTGGGAATAACCTTAACCTCATTGCTGAGGTTCGTAACATTTCTCTTGCCGCAGATACAACGAACGCATCGGTGGTTACATTTGCCCAAAGCGGAGCTGGCACAGTTTCCAACACTGGAACTGCTACTGCTGTTAATGGCGTTGCCTCGCGCTTAGTCACCGCTGCTACTGTTGGTGCGCTGACAATTACTGCATCTGCCACCAGCGCAATCTCTGGGACAGCAGAAATGGAAGTTGCCAACGCAACCCGCATTAACTTGTCTGGTGCGCAGGGACGATGGTACTCCCAATCGCCATTCCGCATCACGTTGTGGGACATGACTGGAACAGGGCGTGGCCGAGGGACAGTCAAGGCGGTAATTTCTGATGCAAAATACATTGGAGTTTCGTCGTATCTCAACGAAGGCGGCGAATCGTTTTTCACTCTGCCGTACAACCACCCTCAGATCTCGCAGTGCTTGCCACTTGAGCGGCACTACCGCATTGACCGATGGGACGAAGAGGACGCAGTCTACAGAACAGTTGGTAGCGGTATCCTACAGGACTATCAAGCAACCGACAATGAGACCGTGTTTTACGGCATTGACTACATGGCTGCGCTCAACCAAACCATAACCGATGTGTCTGGAATCATTGCCAATCCGTCATCTACTGTATCATACGACAACAAAACGGTCTCCGAAATTTGGCAGTCGGAGTTAAGCGCAGCTAAAAACGCAGCTAACTCCCGGTTGGGGTTTATTGACGTCGAAGCAACAATCAGCCCGTCTATAAAAACGTACGACATCTTTACTGCTGGCGAGCAACGTGGCGAGTTCTTGTTTAACATTACTGCCATTGCCCAGGAAGGAACAACTAACAAAGTTGTTTTTGGTAACAGGATTGAAAGCAACTTGCAATCTTACAACTCGTTCTTCCTTGACATGAATCATTCCACAACTCCAAATAACAACATCCGTCTTGTCTACGGTTGGAATGTTAAGCGGTTCTCATATAGCCCAAACTTCCGCAATTTACGAACTCGCGCTGTTCTTATTGCAACCAGTATCTTTGGTTCTTCGTCTTCTAAAATTTGGTCAGACTATGCCACGTCGGCACTTGTTTCAACGTACGGTATCATCGACCGCGTTGACGTCCAAGAAGACCTTATTTCTCAAGACTCTGTTTCTGCGAGAGCTGCTTATAACTTAAACGAGTCCGCCCCCGAGCGATTGAAAGTCATTAATCTTGCGGTCGTCGACGGATCCGTTATCCCGTATAAAAATTACAAGTTGGGTGACGATATCCGAGTCGTAATTAAGCGCGGCATTGTAGACATTGACACAAACGTTACGCTTCGCGGCCAGCAGTGGGTTGGACGAGAGGACGGCTCAGAAGAACTGTCGTTTGATTTCTATAACAAAAGCCAGCGAGAGTTTGAGTTGGTTTCGTATAGAGAACAAAGCCCAATTTCTAAGATTGAGGTGGACACTACCATTTTTGAACCAACTACGGACGCTGGACCAAATCACCTTTCTGCTGTCCCAATCAACGACCCGTTTGCTACTGGGGCATCAGGGGAGATGGATACCAGCCCATCTGCTCCGTCGCAACCACAAGACCAAGCCTCTCCACCTCCTCCACCAGGGAATGATGGAAGCCCAGCTAACCTTCCAAAGAAGCCGTCCGCAAATGTTCCGCTTAAGCCAACACCAGTTACAACGGTGACTACCGTTGGGGCAACAACAACTATCACAACCACAACGGGCAAGAAGAAAAAGACATTCTCGTACACAAAAATAGGCCGATGACATCCTCCCACTTTCATTCTCTCCTTGAGGCAATTGACGGAGTTCGTTCCGATCTATCTGCAAAACTTGACAGCATAGAAGAACGCCTGCGGGAGGTTGAAACATTTCAGCACCTCCTAGAAGCAATAGATGATACTAGACAAAATCACGCTTTATCGTTACGATGGAAGTTAGGGATCGCTGTAAGCGCAATCGGTACAATGATTACCGTAGCCTTGAAGGTCTTTGGGGTTGCTAACTAGGGAGGCATTATGTCCTATGTGGACGACATTGTTAAACTACGTCAAGACGGGATGTCTTTTTCGCAGATTGGCGCCAAGCTTGGAATCACCAAGGACGTTGCTCAAAAGCGATACATGAGGCTTGACAGGATTGCCAGAGATCTTTACAATCAAGGAATTCTTGCTAAAGAAGTAGATGATTCTAACTTAGATAAATATAATACTTCCTTAGGAAGTAGAGTTCCACACTTCGTAAGGCAGGTTGATCCAGTGATATTAGACTATCTCCCACGGGTAGGGGCTCCACTCTCCTCTTCTCGTGGCGAGATAGTCGTGTGCGTAGGAGATTTCCAATTCCCATTTGAGGACGGAGATGTCTTTGCTTCATTCCTTACATTCATTGCCGTAGAACGACCAGACCGCATCGTGCTAACTGGGGACATTGTAGACCTGACATCCGTGTCGTCATACGATAGGGACCCTCGTCTCGGACTACCAGTCCAAGATGAGTTGGCACACGCGCATCGACGATTAGCTGAGATTCGAGCAGCGACTGGTCCGGACACTGAGATCTATTTCATTTACGGGAATCACGAGGCACGACTGTCCAAGTGGTTAGCCAAGAAGGCACCAGAGTTGGTTGGGTTAACGGACGCAAGCGGGGCGGAGATGCTATCTCTTTCAAGTCTTTTGCGGTTTGACTCTCTTAACATCGTAGCATGCGTAGATCAGAACGCAGCGTTTACTGGACCAGATCATTTCCGATCTTATTACAAGATTACAGAAGATCTTATTGCAACACATGGAACTTACTCCCGCACGGCTGGCGGTGGGGCTTCGATAATCCCCATTGCAGACGCAGCGGGAGTTTCTGTTGTCGGAGGTCATGACCATTCTCAGGGCATTTCGTTTAGGACAATCGGTGGGTTTGCTGACCTTCCAGAGAAGCGCATTGCCGCTATCTCTACGGGGATGATGTGTACCCGCACTGACCTAGGCTACCTTGCCCAGCATCAGGTCAGCCGATGGTCGGCTGGCTTTGCTGTCATTGAGCTATGGGGCAACAACGCTGGTGAGTGGCAGCCAGACTTCGCGTCGTGGACGGGAAGCGAACTGGTGTGGCGCGGTCGTCGGTACGCATCCAAGTGAACATCGACGAGCTGATCTCTCGGCAAGTTGCCATCGACTTTGATGACACACTTGCCATTGAAGTGATGGGGGAGATCATCCCAACCAAGGGCGCAAAGGAGGCGATGTCAAAGCTTTGGCAACAGGGCTACATCATCGTCGTCCATTCTGCCCGAGCATGGGAGGGCTTTGTCGACCGAGGCGAGAAGACTCAGTGGATGGCGGAGTGGCTGCATAAGCATCATATCCCATATCACAAGATCCACACTGGCTACGGGAAGCCTGCTGCGATAGCGTACGTCGATGACAAGGCGATTAAGTATGAGAACAATTGGAAAGAGATTGTTGACTGGCTCATTGCTCGCAAGGGCGTAGAGTTCAGCCACGGAAAGACTGGAGTGAAGAAGTGATTGTTATTCTTGGAAGTGGGCAAGCATCACAGCACATTCAGGATGAGCTAAAGAAGCGCAAAGAGAAGTTTGTTGTACTGAGTAGGAAAGACTATGCCGACCGAGAAGAGTTGGTCAGCCTAATCAAGGATGCGGACCCAGTGTCTGTCATTAACTGCGCGGCACAGCGGGATATTGTTCTGTGTGAGGAGCGACCTGGTACCGCAATGGAAGCAAACGTCTATCTGCCAGAGGCGGTGTCGATTGCTGGCTTCCATCAGATCTACCTTAGCACCGACTACGTCTACGATCTAAACAAAGAGAACCGCATGCTGCATGAGGACGAACCGACTAAGGGTGCGCTGTCAGTCTACGGGGACTCGAAGTGGCGAGGTGAGCGCAAGGTACTCGAACACGGTGGCGCGGTAGCTCGGATCAGCAGTCCGTTTGGTCCACGCAAGTCACCATTCAAGCCATCGTTCCCTGACTTTGTCTCCTCGTCATTTAAGAACCTTGAACTGCCAGTCGACCAGCACTTCAAGCCAACCTACATGCCAGATGCTGCTGTTGCAATCGTTAACTTGGCGCTAGGGAAATCGACTGGAGTCTTCCACGTCGTCAACGAGGGAACGACCGACTGGGCGCTTCTTGCTAAGTTTGTCCGCGAACAGGTAAGGAACAAGTCGAAGGTCATGCCCGTCACTCGCAAGGATACCACTCGTCCGATGTGGGGCAACCTCGTCAACACAAAGCTTCCTAAGATGCGGCACTGGGCTGAGGCGATGGTTGACTATCTGAGGAACCCATCATGAGAGTACTAGTCACGGGTAACCTTGGGTTTGTTGGTCCGCTGGTTGTTGCCAGGCTAAAGGATAAGCGCATTGAGACGGTAGGCCTTGACACGGGGTGGTATCTTCCTACGTTCGACTCCGAGAGGGCGCTTCACTCCTTGCCGGATGCGCAGTTGTTTGCTGACCTAAGGGACCTTGGGACCTTCTCCTTGCCGTCCAAGATCGATGTCGTCATCCACCTTGCTGGGCTATCAAATGACCCACTGTCAGAGATTGATAATACCGCAACGAGAAGGATCAACTTCTTTGGGACAGCACGTCTGATCCACTACTACCCACTTGCTCGACATGTCGTTGCATCGTCAGCGTCGGTATACGGGGCAACCCCGCATGGGGAAACCTCTAAAGAGACTGACGCTCCCAACCCGCTAACGCCATACGCACAGGGAAAGCTCGACATCGACAAGCATCTTCTCGACGCGGACAAGACCGAAGGCGAGTTCAACTGGATGTCGCTACGGTTCGGTACGCTATGGGGATTCAGTCCAAACATCCGACGCGACCTTGTGGTCAATGCGTTCTGTTGGCAAGCGGCAAAGAGCAGGGAGATCGCACCAGCGCAGAATGCTCGTCGTCCCCTGCTCCATGTCGAAGACGCTGCGGACATGCTTGTTGCCGCTGCGGTGACGAACTACAGGGGCGTGGTAAACTGCGCCGCTGAGAATACAACGGTGTTAGAGATTGCAGAGAAGGTTGCTCGCGCAACCGATTCGTCGCTCGTCCCATGCCCAGAGTCGAACCTCGACGCTCGAGACTACTGGCTTGACACTGCGCGTATGCGCGAAACAATTGGTGATGGGCATACGTTCATCACGCTCAATGACCAGAAGGCAATCGACAAGGTGTATCAGGAAGCCAAGCGTCGTGGCGATGCGTACCCGACGCGCATCCAGCGCATCAAGGAAGTTATGGAGCACTACGGCAAACTCTAGCATTTGACAAACAGCAAACTAAGAGCCTATACTCCCCCTATGGGAAGCGTAAAGAACGTGATAGAGGCTCAACTAGTTAAGCGTGAGCCTCGTCCTTCTAAGCAGAAGTGGCGGGGCTCTTTGCTTGGCGGTTGCGTCCGCGCCCATTGGTACGATGCGAATAGCGTACCAGAGACAGAGCCATTCGAAGACAAGTTGTTTGGCATCTTCAAGGTAGGCAACGTACTTGGCGAAGTGATCGTCGACATCCTGAAGGAGTCGGGGGAGCTTGTCAAGATTGATCCCGAAGTTCCGGTGGAGGTTCCAGAATGGAACTTTGCTGGCAACATCGATGCGGTTGTCGAATGGAAGGATGGCAAGCGATCTGTGCTTGAGTTCAAGACAGAGTCGTCGTTTGCTCGCAAGTTTCGGAAGGGTGAGCCAAAGCGGGAGCACATGATCCAATCGTCGTCTTATGCGGCGGTGCTGGATCATCTTGGCACGCCAGTGGATGATGTCAGGGTCGTGTACATCGAAAAGGACACGTTCTCAATTGACGAATACATCATCCCTCCCGAGTGGAAGGATCGAGCACTCAGAACGATTGGAGTGCTGAACTATTACGGGGATCGGATACCACCTCGAATCCCTGACGCATGGGCGAAGTCACCTAAGGGTGAGTTGAAGTACCCATGCTCGTATTGTAGGTGGAAGACAGCATGTAGGAGCAGCCGATGAAGTTAGCAGCAAAGCTTTCTCAGGTCATGGCTAAGGTTGGCTATGTCCAGAAGGGTGGAACAAACTCTGCCCAAGGGTACAAGTACGTGATGGCATCCGACGTTGCCGACAAGGTGCGTACCGCACTTGGTGAGTTGAACGTCATCATGATCCCAGCAGCGGTCGATGTGATCTCTGAGGGTACTACGCCAAGCGGCAAGCAGACCATCATGACGGCACGATACACGTGGCGCTTCATTGACGGCGATACTGGCGAGAGCCTTGACATCCAGACGCTTGGGTCGGGAGCCGACAGTGGGGACAAGCATGTCTACAAGTCATCGACTGGTGCCTTGAAGTATGCGCTACTCACAGCGTTCCTTATCCCAACGGGGGATGACCCAGAGAATGATAGCGGGGATGCCAACGTAGCAAAGGCTGCGGAGCGGATCTTCGGGGATACCGTCAAGACTGCGGCAAAGCCAGCGACAAAGAGCGCATCACTTGAGGAGGTAGATTTCTAATGGAGACGATTCTGTTCTGGTTCAGCGACAAGTTTGAGCCAGAGGTTAAGACACTTCCATCGGGCGTAAAGATCCTTTCGTTTAAGGGATCGATGAACTCATACGAGTATCAGTTGTGGGTTGACAGCGGCAAGAAGACTGAGAAGCCAGCCAACCGATACCTGTACGTGACGTTCACATCATTCGACGAGCCTTCGTGGGATCACGTTCATAAGATCCGCGAGTGGGCGAACACGCAGAAGCCAGAGGGAGATCCTCGTTCTGACGCTGTTGCGATTGGTAAGTGGGGCAAGACCATCGAGGTCAACGGGAAGAACTATGCCGACTTTACCCTTCGAGAGATCTCGCGCTGCGTCTGGGGACCGATGGCCCAGCGAGGCAATAAGGAGTGATCGAGTCGCCATATGATGCGGTCGAAGCCTCGCGCTGTGCGCTGGACCGAATGGCGAAGACTACTGCGGCTGGGTGTGATCGCAAGAGCGAGGGCTGCCGCTGGTGCGAACACCCAGTCCGCGTCCTGCTGAATGCAGTGCGCGAGTACATCGATAACCCTATGAACAGTGTAGCAATTAGCAACTACCAGAAGGGGTCGCTTATATGAGTCCTGCAGTTAAGGCTGGTAAAGGAGATCGCAAAGCTCCCAAATGGGAGAACCGACCATGCGTTAAGTGTGCGTTGGCGATAGAGAAGCAAGCAGACTCGTACAAGTTGCAGTCCATCGAGTTTAACGGACCACGACGGAGCACCGAGTGGCATTGGGTACACAGGAAGTGCATTGGAACGGAGGGTAAGAATGGCTAAGATGAAAGACATTGCAATCGAAGAGCGCAATGATATGCTTGAACAGTTTAATGGGGCATTGCTTGCCGACGGGTTTGAGGATGCGCTCATCGGATACGGGCAAAGGTTTAGTTACCCAGTTGCAATCTATGATTACGATAAATGCCTGAAGATCCTGATCGAGCGTGATGGCATGGAGTACGATGAGGCGTTGGAGTTCTTTGACTTCAACGTTGTCGGAGCATACGTTGGGGAAAGCACCCCAGTGTATTTGATACTTCGTGCCTGACGCTGATCGTTCCCGTAGGGGGAAGAACAATCGCAAGCGTGGGAATTCCATCGAGTTGTCGGTGGGCAAGATGATCGATGGAAAGCGCGTGGGTATGTTTGGGGGCAAGGTCGATGTAGAGAATGACCACCTCCAGCTACAGATTAAAAGTGGCGGGACATTCCCAGAAAGAATCTGGGACCTCATCCAGTCGATTGAATACCGAGCAGATCGATTGAGGGGGGCAGTGCATGTAAGCACTGAAGGCTCGGGAACCAAGCGAAGGTACATGATAACATTTGATTTGGAGGAATACATTAATGATGAACGTGTCTCTTGAACCGCGAGTTCTAAACGGCGGAGTATTTCAAGACAGCAGAGGATACTTCTCCGAGGTCATCAAGGACCCATATAATACAATCCCTGGGTTTGAGATCCGCCAGGTTAACGCCTCGTGGTCTATCGCTGGGGTATTCCGTGGACTCCATGCCCAGTTGTTCATGGACAAGGCAATGTACGTGTCGTCTGGCAAGGCGATCATCTTTGCTGTGAACATCGACCCAAAGTCAAAGCTGTTTGGTGAAGTCATCTCCGAAGAGTTGCAGGCTGGGGACGGTAAGTTGTTCTACGCCCCATGGTGGTGGGCTCGAGGGTTCATCGCACTTGAGGATTCGACAGTCACATACTTCTGCTCGACAAAGTACAACGGCAAGAGCGAAGTGGCAGTGAACTATCGTTCGTTCCCAAAGGTAGAGGAACTAGTAGAGAAGTATAACGCAACAATCATTTCAGACAAGGACCTTACGTCGGCCAGCGCGGACAAGGAAGTCCTTGCTCAGTGGATTGAAGGCGCATCATGAGCGTACCGTACGCAAAGAAGAAGCCAACAATCGAGGGAGGGTTGCTGGCGTGGACTAAGGCATTCAACTACATCTATGCTGCACTAGAAGAAAAGTCAGGAGAACTTCCTGAACAGTTCAAAGATGCGGCAAGGATCACGCAGTCGACATGCGCTGCACAAGAGGCGACCAAGTTGGTCGGGGAGGTATCAGTTGGCGACTAACCCTGAAGATCAGGAAATCAATCCCTCCGCCCTCGAGAAGGTGGTCAGGGCTATCAAGACCCCAGTGGCAACCAAGCGTTCGCGTACGGCCCTCCTACTGGCATTTGCGGGGCTTCTGGTAGCCCTTGCTCCCCTACCGTGGGGCTCTCTGGGAGCTGCGACGCTTATCCTCATCGCCGCAGACCAGCCTGCATGATGACGGGCATTCCATGCCCTAGGTGCAAGTCCCTAAACATTAAGGCGACACGTAAGCCATACAGGTTGCTTACAGATAGGCTCTCACTACGATTGTGGGAGTGTACCAACTGCGAAACACGGTTCATGATGGCGAACGTTGTAGTTAAGGATGAGACAGCAGACAGATTGGAGGAGATCTATGACAAGGAAAGTACCGAAAGAGTTCTCTGATTACTTCAGTGGGTTGTCCGAAGAAGCATTCAACATCCTCGTCGAGCGACAAGAAGGATACGGACCAGCAAACATCGAAGGTCTTGGACCATACGGTGTGTTCTCACGACTGGCATTAGACAAGTGCGGACGCATTGCCACGTCGCTCAATGGAACCATCAAGTCTGGTGTCCCAGAAGTAAGCAAAGATTGGTTCAACGCTGGTGTCCGTGATGCGTTGATCGACATCTCCAACTACGCGCTGATCCTTATCGCTCTTGGCGAGAACAAGTGGTCAGCAGTATCAAGGGCTGATGAAGTCAAGGCTAACAAGAAAGTAGAAGACCGTGGAAGATTTACAGATCGCAAAGTCCAAACTAATAACAATCATCGGCAGAACGAACTTGCCGAGCTCCGAGATAAAGGAGCAGATTATTAGGGCTCTTGGTAATCCCAACCTCATGCAGGAACGCTACCTACAGAACGTCCGGTATGGTCTGAGTCTAGCAGTCGGAGTGCTCGATGAGATGATCGAGGCAAAGAGTGTTCAGAAATAGACCAGAGAAGTTCTTCCGCGAAGAGGCGGCTCGCCTCGGCATGAGCCTTCGATCTTATTGCAAAAAGTTTGGGATCGTCTACGCATCCCTGATAGGTAAAGAAGTGGGGTACGGTGAGCCTACCGTACCCCTTTCTTCTTTGGAGGAGAGCCGCCTCGACAAGGCTCAGTTCAAGCGCAAGGACTAGTCGTCCTCCTGCTCTGTCATCCCATCTTCCATGAGGTCATCCTCATAGATCGACTCTGCCACGTCGTGCTCGCAAGACCCGCATAGCAGATCCTCCTCGTACATCTCTTCGACATCGTCGATGTTTGCTATTGCGCCACCACACAGGTAGCACGTAGCGACTTCTAGATCCACCTGCTACTCCTTGTCCCTGAATGTGGTCGTGGACTTCTGGAACGACAGTTCGACCATCCCCGTCGGACCATTCCGATGCTTGGCAACGATTGCCCGTACATCCTCATACTCTTGCGTGATCTCTGTCTGCCCCTGTCGCCACAGCATGAGGACAACGTCCGCATCCTGCTCGATGGCACCTGAGTCTCGCAGGTCAGATAGCCGTGGCTGTCCCCCCTCACGATGCTCAGATGATCGACTCAACTGGGACAGCGCGATCACTGGGACGTTCATCTCACGGGCTAGACGCTTCAACCCACGGCTGATGTCGCTAGTCTCGGATACCCTGTTGGCGTCCTTCGTGATTCGGTCAGCGGTCATGAGTTGGAGATAGTCGACCACGATCATGTCGAGCCCATGCTCCGACTCGATCCTGCGGCACCTCCCCCTGATCTCTGACGGGCTCGCCACTGGCGTGTCGTCAATGATGATCTTCGCATCGAGCAGACTCCCAGCCGACGCAGCGATCCTCGCCATGTCGATGCCGTAGATGTCCCCCCTTCTGATCCTCCCAATGTCGATGCCAGAGACACCAGCCACCAGTCGAGTGGACAACTGCTCCTTGCTCATCTCCAACGAGAACACGGCGACGCTCTTGCCGTGGTTGACTGCTGCGTGCTGCGCCATGTTCAGCGCGAGGCTCGTCTTACCGACCGACGGTCGAGCTGCGACGATGACGAGGTCTGACTTCTGCCATCCCCCCGTGATCCTGTCGATGCTCGATAGCCCAGACGGTATGCCAAGCCGCTCGCCCTTGTGTTCGAGCATAAACTTGATGCGCTCGATAGTCTCTGGGATGAGGCGGTCAAGCGTGATGGCATTCTCCGCCCGTCGTCGCTTGTTCAATCCGTAGATGATGGTCTCTGCCTGATCGATTGCTGTGTCGACCTTGTCGCTATCACCGTAGCCGATCTCTGCGATCTTGTGTGCTCCGCTGATGAGTGAGCGCATGACTGCCTTGCGTTCAAGGATGTCGATGTACTCTGGTGCGTTGATGGATGTCGGCACTGACCGAACGATGTCGGACAGCATCGAACCCCAGCCAGTCCCATCCAATGGGGTGCTCTTCGACAGCGCGTCGGACACCGACACAGAGTCTGGGATGCCACCGCGCTTAACGATAGAGGCGATGGCTAAGAAGACTGTGCGGTTATCCTGCGAGTAGAAGTCTTCATCCGATAGCCGCTCGACCCCAAGCGACGACATCGTTGGGTCGATCAACATCGAACCCAAGATGCCGCGCTCTGCCTCTGATGAGAACGGTGTCGTCCTGCTCATGATGGCTTCGTCAATGATCCGAGGAACGCGAAGAGAAACAGGGCTCCGATGACCCACGACATGATGTTCATGGCTGTCCTTTCATTATCTGGTGCTTTTGCGCGGATAAATAGTCTTTGGACGAGTCCAGCCGCATCCTCCGTCGGAAGGATCACAGAACCCACCGTCCGCTTCTGGGTGATGACAGTTTGGGCACGGCTCGACTGAGTATTTGGGGTGGTATAGCGTCCACGACGAGCCGTCATCCTTTGCGACCCGAGTTCCAGACCGAACGGGTCTTGACTTTGACTTTCGTGTGCGGAGAGATAAGTTCGCCATTTTTTACCTCCTTCGGCTCATACCCTAGCCCAGCAAACATGCTTGGTAGGGTTAGTGTACTCTCATTGAAGTTCCAGTGCAACTCAGGCTCGCTGTTATGGCATGCGTCGGGGGTACATGCCACCTCCAACAGCCTCCCGCCAGTATCGTCTGGCTCCCTTTGGGTCAGCGTCATGACGACCCTGCCCCAGAGGAGACAGTCGTCGCACCAGAAGGCAGCCTCTGTGGTGTCATCTCGAATCCATTGGGGGTCATGCCCCAGTTCCTTTGCCTTGTCGAGTGCTGCGCGCACGTTGTTCCAGAACTTCCGTTCAAGGTTCTCCTGACCATAGTTTCTCCCCCTACCCATTACCTTCCACCTCTCATGTACCTTACAAATACTTTGTCCGTACCCTTGCCCAAGTCGTGGCCGAGGGCGATGAACCCCAGTGGGCTCATGTCGATGATCGACCTCCCTTGACGGCATGCCCCGCAAAAATCCCTGACGATCAAGATGACGCTTCGACCAGTCGTCTTGCTGGTGATCCTTAGTGGCACTGGGGTCATGCCGTAGCGGAACCAGCCAGCCGCTGCGTACCACTTGTCCTCGCCTTTCAGGTAGGGGTGGCACGTGTCAGTCCTCCCGAGGTATACGACACCTTCTGGGCATCGAGCTCCGTACCACGTGGCTCGATCAGGGATTGGCGACTGCCCCACGATGAGAGCAGCCGCCAAGATCGCCGCGATCAAGACTTCTCATCCCGTTTATCGGTCATGAGGTTATCGACGATGACCGCATTGAAGTGCTCAGTCCACCACCCGCACTTGCGGCAGGTGAACAGATAGTCCATCGTCCCATCGAACGGGTACTCGTCGATCCTGTTGCCGCCATACTCCCATCCGCCATCCCCGTCAGAGATGATGTCGTACGAGATGATGACCGCTTCGTTGCTGGTGATCTCCCCTTCACATCCCTTGTGCTCGATTCTGTCAGCGTGCTGGTTGATCTGCTGCTCTATGGTGCTCATGAATCCTCCTCATTCCCGAGCACGACCTGTGCTCGATGAAACTCTTCCTCGCATGTCCCCCTGTGGGCGCATGAGATGATCTGTTCATTGTCTTGGTTATCCCAGATCAGGTCGAACCACCTGTCCGTCTCGTGATCCTCCCACATCAGCATCGTGTACCCGTAGCACGCATCCGCGATGGGGAAGTTCCCTTCGAGGGCTTCCTTAGCCGTCTGGTAGTACTTGTGCCTGAGTCCCTGCTCGTTGACCTCGAACATCACGCGGTCGAGTGGAGCCGACCAGATGGTCAGTGTCCTGTCCGCGCTGCCCAGATACTCTTCGTGAACCATGTTCCACTTACTCATAGCGACCACGCAGCCACTTGCTGAGGAGCGCGTCGAGGATGTCGTAGCCCTCCTCTGTCACTCGATCACGGAAGTCTTCTCCGTACTTCTCCAAGAACTCGTTAGCCTCCTGATCGCTGACCTCATGCCCACTGCCATCGAGCACTGCCATCACATCCATGTACGTGAACCCCATGACTTCAACCATCTTCTTCTTCATGCTTCCTCCTCCTCATCATAAACTCTAACCTCTGTGATCGTATCGTCCTGATCTCCAAACTCCCAATCAACCTCTAAACTATCTTCGGCTATACCCCTTGCCTCTGATAGGGAATCAGCGTATACCACCGCTGTCATCTCCGTTGTTCGCGTTGCGAACACTAGAAACTTCTTCTCTGTCATAACTCCTCCTATGAGAACAGGATCTCGCGCTGCGCAACTTGCGCAAACCCAACGACATCCTGCTCTGAGATTCTCTCTTCGAGTTCGGCAGCGTTAAGCCGCGTGAGTGGCTTGTACTGATCGTCAAACACCATACCCTCCATCTCTGCGATGAAACCACGCGCTGCGTCCAGTGCCTCGGCTTGGGTTCCATACACCCCGCCGACCACATCACCTTCGATCCAGAAGGCGTTGACGTACATGACAAACTCATTGCCGATTGGCTCTGATGGCTTGCCGTTCGTCTCCCATCCCATCACTTACCACCCTTCTCGGCATCCATGCCGCTGCTATACGCTCTGAGGAGATAGTACATCACCCTCTTCGGCACTGCTCCGATGCCGAGCACATCCCTGCGCCCACCGTCGGAGTTGATTGTCTGGACAAGTTTCCACCCGCCCCACTCCCCTGTCAGGGAGTACCAGCCGATGGTGGGACGGGCTACCCCGTCCTCACCCTCGCTGTACCTGTCCGTCCCCTCGGGATGCCCATGCCGCACGTTGATGCCGCGCAGCATCTGATCGAGGTCAGCCTTCGTGATCTTGTCAGCCATAGACCACCGTCCCGAAGATGGTCATCTGGAAGATGACATCGCAGCCCGTAGCGTCTAAGTCCATCTCGACATCCCCGTTCTCACCACTGAACCCGTTGAACAGGTGCGGGAACCTTTCGAGCGCCAGAGCCGTCCCCACTTCGAGGTTGGCGATGGTGATCTCGAACCAGTCGTTCGGGTTTCTCTCGGGGGCAACCTGCTCCTCATCCTCTTTGATGCGCACCAGCACCTCGAAGCGAGGGATGTCGCGCAGCATCTTAGGGTCGAGAGACTCCCCATTATCGAGGTACCAGTTAGTCCACTTGTAGTTCTTACACTCAGCCCAGTACCCCGTCCCTCCCTCGATAGCCCCGATCACGATGTCCGTTGCGTCCTTAGGTGTGAGTTCCAGTGCCTTGATCTTCATGACCGTACCTCCCTGACATAGATGGTGATGCTCTCAGGCTCACCAGTTGATGGCGCGAGCCTCGCGCAGTACTTGCCGTTGACCAGCGCCTCAGCCGCCACTTGCCACTCCCCGAGCAGCGTCTCGCAGCAGTAGTAGGCTTCCAGTTCGGCTCGACGGTTCGCATCTTCGAGGGTTGTAATCCCCACGATCTCAGCCTTGCCCGTCTCATCAGTTCGCTTGTCGTACATCTCGACCTTGAACATAAACCCCTCACTTTCTGGCGGGATTGTCCCCGCCTCACCTCACCTTAAAGCCCTCCGCCTCCCCTGTCAACAGCCTCCCCGTGAACGCTGCCGGACTTGGGGGGTAAGAGCAGGGGGCGGGTGCTAGTCCCCGCCCCCCGAAGTCAACGCGCTAGCAGTCGAAGCCGCCAGCACCAGTACATGGTGGCAGCAGGATCAGCCCCACGATGAGCACCACGAAGATGCCCAGCCACAGCCAGACTCTGCGCCGTTCAGCCTCGCGCTCGGCATGCCATGCCGCCGAGGTGCGGAGCGGCTCGCGCCGCTTCATGATTCCCCCCCTACCTGCTCATCGAAGCAGTATCGACACAGGTAGTAGCCGCTCCCTGACTGGTCGCAGTCGCAGGGGGGGCGGAGCCCCGCCTCATGACATGCGGAGCACAGCATCCCTCGTGAACTTGCCCACGAGCCCAAGCCCAGAGCCCCACAGTCGACGCAGTGCCGCGCCTGACGGTCGAAGGGAGGGGGCGCGTCCCCTTCCCCGTCCCCGTCATCCCCTAGCCCGAGGTCGACGGTAGGGGCTAGCCCCTGATCGACGAGCCCACGGGCTAGGTGTAGCGCCTCGTCGAGCGTCTCGAACTCCACCGATACGGTGAACCGCTGCGGCTCGATCATGACTCGCCGCCTTCGGACTCTTCCGCTTCTGGCGCGTAGTCCGCGACATAGTGGGAGCCTATCGAGTACCAGTCGACGGAGCCGAGACAACCGCGAGCGAAGTGAGCCGCAAGCCCCCCTTCGTAGTGCTGGTCGAGCGTCTCCTCGACGTACTCCTCGACGCGGTCGCGCACCCACTGCCCCACGGCGTAAGCGTCTCCCTCGTGCTCCTTGACTGCGTCGCGGATTGTGTCCTCGTCGATTACTCCCTCTCCGACGTACAGCGCGACGCTCCACGTCTCCCAGTTAGTCCACCCGTTGTATTCCCTGTCCGTCATGGTTCTAGCCTCCTGACCTGTTGCGGCTCCCACAGTGGCAGCCGCTGGGGTGAGTCTATGGGAGCCCTACGCAGGGTGTCAAGGCTCCCCGCCTCTCCCTTCACTCTCCCCCTGGCGGGTGCCGGGGGAGGCCGTTCAAGCTGCTACGGCTGGGCTATTGACATGGCTGGCGGGGGTGTCCTAGTCTCTGGGTGTCGGGTCAGCGTTCCTGCTAGGGGAGGCGCTCGACATGATCGGAAGGGGTACACGAGATGTGTGAACAGTGCGACACGAAGTCGACGGACATGGTCGAGATTCTGACCAAGCCACAGGTTGCCAGTCTGGCAACAGTGGCACCACAGGCTGAGACGGTCGACACGGTCGACACGCTGCGCACCACGTTGGCGAACGTGGTCAGCAACACGGGCGCAGAGATCGGGAACCTGACCCGTGAGGTCGAGAGTTTCAAGGCTGGCGGTGCGCTGGCTGCTGAGGTCGTGGCGGAGATCGCTCGACACTTGGGTGCGAGGCTCGACGCGAACTCGCACGATTTCGGCAACTCTTACGGGTCGGGTGCGCTCGACTTGGTGCGAGAGACTACGGACAGACTGCGGGGTCGGGTCAGCGTTCAGGACTCCGTGATGGTGGCGCTGGTCGAGTGGCTGCTGCCGCACCAGTGGCGTGAAGCGTTCGTATCGAACTTGGCGGATGATCTCCGTGATCAGGTCAGGGATGAGATCAGGGAAGAGATCGAGGAAGAGATCAGAGACGAGGTCAGAGACGAGATCAGGGACACGCTGTCGAGTGTTGGCAGTCTGATCGACGAGATCGAGACGGCTGCCAGCACCATTCGAGACGAGGTCGACGGCATTTAGCACCTAGCAGCCCTAGCAGGGACAGAGACCCCCGCCCAGTGTGGCGGGGGTCTCTCTTTGTCTCGACTCTCCCCAAAGGCTCCCTTCACTCTCCCCCAGGCGGGTGCCGGAGTAAGTCCGTCGAGCTGCTGGCCGGTGCTGTCGGGCTGGTCGAGTCTTGGGCTGGTCGATACGCCCGACATGGGGGTGCGAGGCTGGTCGATTCTGGCATCGGGAGGCGCTGCTAGGTGGGGCGGGGTAGGACACAGGGGGGGTGCGCTAGCGTGTCTCTCCGTGGCTCCTGTGCCAACGTACGGCACGAGGGGGAGGCTGGTCGAGCGTGCCAGAGTCGACTCGAAGGGGGTGGGGGGTAATCCCCTTCCCTCCCATCTCACCATGCCGGGGTTGTCTGTCGGCCTCTGGTGTCCTCGATTATTTCTGACCCCCTCTCCCCCCCCAGTATTTGCTGAAATCTAGGCGTGCGTGGAGGAATACCCACTCCTGGACTATGCACACTCACTGACAACCCGCCGCCCTCCCCTCAAAGTTAAATGAGCATGCCACCCTAGGTTTGCATTGACAGGTATATGAACAGAAAGCCTTCCCAAAATATAAAAATTCGTACCAGCACGCAAATGACAGAACATGCATAGATTGTTAAGAAAACTTAATGTGCAACATTTGTCAAAAAGGGCCTGTTTTTGTGGTTATAAGTGGGGGGATAGAGGGGGGCGAGAGAAACCTCCCCGATCTCCAAACATGTAACACTAAAAAGAACGCGGGGAGGTAAGAAGACCCGCAAGATTCCCTCCGGTTTAAGGAGGGGTCTATCCAAATGAGGTACTAAAGTATTAAAGGGAGGACGATAATGCCACGTAAACCAGGATCACTGAGCCCAGAGGGGTCAGGCAAAGGGTCGCTATCCCTTGGACAGTCAAGTCAGGGCGCACGCGCAGTCGCTAACCAGCGTGCTGGTGCTGGAAAAGTAGCGGCAAACCTTTACAAGACAACGAGCTTTGGCAAGACAAGCCCAATGATTAGTTCGTATAAGGGCAGCCTACCTAAGCTTAAGCCAATGAACGCATATAACTCAACCACAAGTATTGACTACACAATTCCAATTGGCCTCGGTCTTATTGGCGGAGCTACCGTACTTGGTTCAAATGCACTTAAGGAACGACTTAAGCGAGACGCAATTAAGAAGGCAAGTGGAAAGACCCGCAAGGGTCAGAGTAGGGGACGATAATGCCAACAATTGGGAAAAACAGTCGAGAGCAGGCTCTTGGCAAGATAAAGACAACTTCTGGGAAAATGAAGTTCTTCACGACCGCTGCAATGAAGATTAAGGCTAAGACTGGGGACGTCGCCAAGACCAACAAGAAGGGCGAAAGCGTCGTCGTCCGCAAGGGCGGCAACCGCGTCATCACGAAGGCCGACGGTACCGTTGTCCGCGTCAAGCGAGACGGCACACGAGTCGTCAGCGTTCCTGCTGGGTACAAGACCCCAGAGGGACTCAAGGGCGTCAAGGGTTCCAAGGTTAACCCAGCGGTCGTAAAGTAAAAAGTTACAATATAAACATTTAGAGGGGGTCCTATGCCGACAGCGGTAAGCGAATACGTCACCCGCTGTGCAAGGCTATTGGGTCTGGCCCACTGGGAAATTAAAGTATCTAAGGAAGCTGCATCGGAGGACGCTTGGGCGGACATCGAGGTAAGCCAAAACCTGTACAAGGCAACCATTCGCTTCTCGCCCGACCTCTGGAAGGAGAAGGGGGCAGAGATCCGAAGGGTCGTCGCACACGAGTTGATCCATTGCCACTACGCAGGGGTCGAGCGCCTAGTGGATACGATGGAGAAGCCGTTAGGGAGTGCGGCGTATGAGATCCTGTCCCACGTCTGGGACGTAGAGTCGGAACGGGGAGCAGATTCGCTCTCAACTGTTGTGGCACAGTTATTGCCACTACCAGGATTTGGAGAAAAGTAGAAAATGGCAACAGCAAAGAAGAAGAGCAACGGGTTTGACGTTCCAGACACATATGGAACTTCACTACCATTTGAAAGAACCGTAACCTACCCATCATATGGTGGAAGGGGAAAACGAAATACTATTGCTCAACAGGAAGGATTTAATGTAAAAGTTAGAGTTCCTTCGTATAAGTCAAAAGATGGAACTACTCGTTACGCCGACGGCATGAAGCCAGGTTTTGTAACTGAAACGTATTCAAATTACGAAACAGGACGAAAGCCGCAACGATCAGGACCAACTCTTCAGCGTGGACGTGGAACTGTAGATCTTAAGCGTGGCGGTGTTGTTGGACCTAAGAATGTTAAGGCCTCCAGCCAGGAATTTGATAATTATATTAAGTCTCGTAAGCGAGACCGAATCATTGAGAAGGTAGCAACAAAGAAGACAAATATGGCCAAGGCTGGCCGAAACACTACTGGGAAGCGAACCGCTCAGTAATGGCAGCAGGGTCAAAGCACTACCTGCCTAACGGCAAGGAACACAAGGGGCCAGTTCATAAGATGAACGGGCAGATCCATACTGGGGCAACCCATACTGCCGCAAGCAAGGTAGTCACCCACACCAAGCCAAAGGGAAAGAAGTAATGCCAGCAAAGCCAGGCCTCTACGCAAACATCAACGCCAAGAAGAAGCGGATCGCCGCTGGTTCTGGCGAGAAGATGCGCAAGCCTGGCTCCAAGGGCGCACCTAGCGCAAAGGACTTCAAGGATTCAGCCAAGACAGCACAGGGTCGTAGGGGGAAGTAATGGCAACGTTTACGTTCGGACGAGCAGTCGACATCCATTGGCAGGGCTATGAGGTCGTAGGTCCAGCGGGTACTGTCTTCTCCATCCCAGACCAGCTCTACGATGAGTTCAATGACGACATTGCTCCAGTAGAGCCGACCCTGGCGTGGGTAGACACCAATGAGTTCCAGACCCTCTCCAACTCCGTCTCCGTCACCACCCTCACTGGGACCATCCCGATCTCGGTCACATCAACAACCTCTGGCAAGGTTATTGCCATCTCATCGTCAACCAACCCGGCAGGGTACTACCTCCGAGCGGACGGTACTGGCGCCACGACGTGGGCCGCACTGCCAGCAGACGCCACAGGGATCACCAACATCATTGGGACCTCCCCCATCAGTGCCGCAGTCTCTGGCACGACGGCGACAATCTCCCTCAATGCCAACTACCAGACCGCAGGAAGTTATCAGGCATCTGGAAATTATGCTTCTAGCGTGAGTGCAACGCTACCGATTTCTGCTTCGCTCTCTACAGCGGGGGCAGTAAGTATCTCCATTGACACCACTGGATTCCAGTCATCGGGTAGTTATCAGGCCTCTGGGACATACGTCAATGCTGTCATTGGGACCTCTCCAGCCTCTGTATCTACCGCATCTGGGACCTCTACGGTCTCCATCGTGGCTGGAAGCATCAACTCCAGCCACCTCAGCGCAACCTCTGTTGGCTCTAGCCAACTCATTAGCCTAGCGGTGACGACATCTAAAATTGGCTCTGGGGCAGCAGCCGCAAGTACGGTACTAACAGCAGACGGTGCTGGTAACGCATCATTTCAAGCCGCATCTGGTGGCGGCGGATTCACGCCACTATTTTTGACAGGAGTATAAGATGGCAACAAGTTATAAGGTTCTTGGACAGATCAGCCCATCTGCTGCTTCTGCGACCACGCTCTACACCGTTCCTTCAGCAACCGAGACGGTGATCTCTTGCCTGGTAGTGGCAAACATCTCTACGTCAACCCTTGCATATCGGATTGCAGTTCGACCAGATGGGGAAGTCCTTGCAAACAAGCACTACCTTGCATACGACACAGTGATCGCCCCAAATACAACGACGGTGTACAACATCGCGTTGTGCATTAACGCTGCGGATGTAATTACCGTATATGCATCTGCTGTAGATCTAAGTTTTTCGGCATACGGATCAGAGATTGCGTAGGAGATAAACAATGAGCGTTAATAATAATCAAAATTTGCAAGCAAAAGAAAGAATTGCACGTTTTACCGCATCTGGATCGTGGGTTGCCCCTGCTGGGGTTTACTCCATTAAGGCGCTTGCCGTTGGCGGCGGCGGCGGCGGCGGGGCCGCGCTGTGTGGATTTTCTTCTAATTTCGTCTCTGGCGGTGGCGGCGGCGGAGGTGGTGTAATTGATAATATTTTCCCAGTGGTACCAGGAACAACGTATACGGTAACAATTGGAACTGGTGGAGCTGGTGCAAATACAACTACTGCGCCTGGGTCAAATGGGACCGATACAACGTTTGGTTCACTGTTTACTGCTCCAGGTGGACAGGGAGGAGTTAGTAATAATATAGGGACGGCAGCACGCCCGACATCAAACCCAGGTGGGTCTATGGGCGGATGGGGATTCAATACAGGCAATAGCGATCCTATAACTTCGGGTCACGGGTGCGGCGCGTCAACCCCAATCTTGTTGGCATCTCGCTCCAGCGCGGCTACGCTTAATGACATATATCAACCATCCTTGTTTACATTTTTTAATGGGTTTAACAATATTACAGTACCAGTTGTCCACTCTTACGAAACTGGGACCGATGGTCAGGCGTCAATTCTGGCAAATACAGATACAAACACAACCCATTACTATGGAGTAAAAAGAACCTCTATTGTCTCCTTTATGAGGACGCATACTACGTATCTCCCTGGATTTGGTTGGAAGGGTCTTGGGGCTGGAGGAATGTCTCTAATGGCAAATGGTATTGGGTCGGCTATTCCAGTTAATGATTTTAATGTAATCCTTGAACCAAGTGCTGGTAGAGTATTTCCCGATTTTGGAGCAGCCACTTCAAGTTATTCAAAAAACGCAACAGATGGTCGAGCAAATACTGGGGCTGGTGGCGGTGGTGCCATTGCTGGCGGGAGTAATGCTACAGTTGCAAATGGTGGAACTGGCGGAAACGGATATGTGGAGATTGTATGGCAGGAATAATTAAGGAATGGGCAGTCGTCGTTAACGGCAAGGTCAAACTCTGTGCTGTAGCAGACAGGGAGTTCTTTGATCTGCCAGCGTCTTGCGACGGATCGGTCAAAGCAAAGTTCGGAAACGACTTTACCCTGGTAGATCTTTCTGAATACCCTGGGCAGAACCCAGCAGAGGGTTGGGACTGGGACGGGACAACGTTCTCATTTGAATTTGATATTGTTACCGCGCCTACCCCAGTACTAGAAGAGACGCCTGAGTGACCGAGTTAAAAATCAGGTCACAACTTGACCACGTAGAGGCTGGCGGCATCCTAGACGACTGTGGACCATCAAGCGCCGCGTGCGCGTCCTCCTGGGTCCTTGGCAAAGAGATTACTGCCGCTGAAGGTATTGCGGCAAAAGAGAAGGCTACTGGATTCAAGGAGAAGCAGGGTGTCAGCGACAACGGTTCAAGTCTGTGGGATCTAATCAAGACCTGCAAAGTACTTGGCGCCAACGCCAGATATCCAAGAGACTGGGACGACTGCGTGGCAAGCCTCAGGAAGGGCGCAGCACTCATCATCAACGTGGACGCAGCAAAGAATTACCCGCCACAGGCACTCAGCGCGTGGCACAAGAGATACATTGGTAGGCACGCTGGCGCGACGTACGGTCACATGGTTGCCGCATCCTGGTGCGAAGACCACGGGTTCCAGTTCGCGGACCCAAC
>Ga0181365_1000007_pt1 | contig 38007 bp, 46 predicted proteins | sample Fa13NDMM110DN_FD_130097 | JGI IMG/M metagenome (GOLD analysis project Ga0181365, IMG submission 130097) | Freshwater viral communities from Lake Michigan, USA - Fa13.ND.MM110.D.N | ecosystem: Environmental > Aquatic > Freshwater > Lake | place: USA: Michigan | collected 2013-09-24
CGTGCCGTCAGTTGTGCCGTCGCCGCCAGCTTCTTCGCCCGAAGCGCCGACGCCTGGGCCTGAAGTGCCTGCGTCGCGTTCTGTGGCACGCCAGTAAGGGCGAACGTGATGTCTGGGTTTTCCTGATCGACTTCGGACGCGACCGGCGCCGCTTCGACGTTCCCCTGTTCCGCGCGAGCGTTCGCATTCTCTGACGTGATCGCAAAGGCATCGCCCGGCTTGCCGATGGCGCCCTTCATCCACGCTTCCAGTTCCGCGTCCAGCTTCCCGTCGCGCATCAGCTTCTTCATGCGGACAGCGCCACCCAGGAATTTCTTCAGTTGTTCGCCGAGCGTGCGCAGCCAGGCACCCCAGCCACCCGGCAGTTCGGTCTTCCGATTCGCCACGGCGTATTCCACGACGCGCTTCGAAAACCATTCGATGTTCGCCCGGTCCAGCTTATCGCCGTCCATGCCCGCCGCCGCATCGGCCTCGCCGTTCTGTTCGTGCCAGCGCATCCGCGCGTCATTCAGATCAGCCGGGACAAGATCGCGCGTCCGGTAGGCGCGTTGAATATACGCCTCGCTCACTTCTTCGATGGCCTTCGTCGGATCGGCTGACTGTGCCACTTCGACCACCATCTTGAACACGTCGCCGTCCTGGCGCGTCGTGGCGGACCCTTCCGGCGCCACATCGCCCAGCTTCAGATCCGCCGCCAGGCCGTTGATCGTCTTCGCCACTTCCAACGCATCGTCCGCCTGTTCCTGCGTCATCTGTCCGGACGCCACGCGCTCTTCCAGCGTCGCGAGCTTCGCCGGCTGACTCGCCTCAAGCGTGTCGCCGTGCCGCGCCTGCATCTCCGCAAGCGTGTCCTGCGTCGCCTTCACCTTCACGGCTTCCCGCTTGAAGTTGTCCAGGAATGCGCGGTCTTCCTCTTTCGTCAGGTCCAGCGAAACGATCACGCCGTCTTCCATGCGCACGGCCGGCACGTCGTTGATCATGCCCACCGACATCCCGGCCACGTCCACGTCGTCCGCCTTCACGAAGAGCGACTGAAGCACGCGGTTGTTGTAGTCGGCTTGTGCCGCCTGATCGCCGTTCACCGCCGCGACGAGCATCCGGCCGGTTTCCTCATCCGGCGCCGTCGTCATCAGATCCCGGTCGGACTTCACCGCGCGCATCACGCGGAAGTCTTCCGGCGCCAGAGTCTGGCCGTCCCGCGTCGTCAGGTAACGCTCGCCGGCCGCAACCTTGCGATTCTGATCGATGCCCTGGACAGACGTGACGCCACCGCCAAAGAGGAAGCCCAGCGCAAACGCTGACACCGACTCGACCAAACGCTGTTTTGCCGCGTCCGCCGTGAACAGCTCCCGGTTTTGATCGTAGCTCAGGGAAGCAACGTAGTCGTTCCAGAAGTTTTGTGTCGGCTCAGTGATCGCCTCTTCCACGCCGGCCGTCAGGCCCGCGCGCACAAAGTTCCTGGCGAAGTCGCCGAACGTCACCTTGCCCGACTGCTTCGCCGCTTCGCCGAGCACTTTGTTCATCAGGCGTTCCACACCGAACGCCCGTTCCATGATCGCCTGTGGCAAGGCAGACCCGAGGTTCGCCGCCGCCGATGCCTGGGGATCGTAGGCCGCGCCCTCCTTCTCCATGCGTTCCTGTTCCACCTGGGCAAAGAACGACCCTTCCATGCCCAGCCAGCCCACGGGCCCCATGACGGCCATTGCAGCCGTCGCCGGCACGCTTCCCGCGCTCTTCATGAAGCCGCCCAGCGTCGTCTTCTCGAAATCCGGATTCACGCCCATGCGTTCGCTGGCGCCTTTGCTCAGGTCATACCAGAAGCCGGCCAGGCGCCGGTATTCGTCGGCGATGCCAGTGCTGTCGGACTGCGCAAACGACTTCACCCGTTCCAGGTTCGCCGCGTCGTTGCGCTTCGCGAGCGTCGCCATGTCCGCGTCGATCTTCGCCAGCCGCTTCGCTTCCCGCTCGTTCGGCTCTTTGTCGTGATCGTAGGGCCAGAACGGCGGACGAAGGATCTGCGCACGCTCGCGCGACAGGTCCAGGTAGGTGCGATCTTCGAACACGGACTTCGGCCGGCCCGGCGACTGAAGCACCGTCGCCGCCTGCGAATACAGGCCAGCCGGCACTTGCTGGGCAAAGCCGGTGAACCCGGCGCCCGCCGCCCGGCCGGATTGCTCCACGTTTTCCAGGAGCACGCCCTTGCCCATCTTCGCCAGCCCTTCCGTGTCGGCAAACTCCGGATCTTGCCCCGCCGAACTTGCCCCGGTTTTCGGGGCATCCTGCTTTTCGGCCGGTGGCGCGTAGCTTTTCGCGATCTGATCCCATGCCTTCGAGGCAGTTGCACCGTCTCCGAAAAACCGTGACGCAATGGCGTCGAAGTTGTTCAGCACGTCCGTCCGGGGCATCCCAGTGCGACGCGACAGCCACAGGCTGACAAACTGACGATCTTCGAAGTCCGTCTGTCCCGACTCACGCGCCGAGGTAGCGGCCAGGCTGAAGCTGTCCCGTGCCTCATCAGGAAGCCGGTTCACGCGCAGCTCGCGCGATTCGAAGAAAGGTGCCAGTTCGTCAGTCATCAGAATTTGAATGCGTCCTTCAGTGCCTGGAAGCCAGCCGCCTTCTGAACCTCGGGAAGAAGTTGTTCCTTCGTGAACTTCTCGATTTCCGCCTGAGTGCGTGGCGCCTTCGCCGAGTCGAAGAACGAGCGAATGCGCGCTTCCTGGCTGAACATCAGATCGCCAGCCGTCACGTCGCCGAGCGCCGGCAGCAGCTTCTTGTATTCGCCCAGGAGATCCCGGCGAAGCGAGCGTTCCGGTGGCGTGATGTCACGATCCGCCCAGCGTCCGTTCTCCGGGCCTTCTTCCTGAAGGTCGGAAATGTCCGCCAGCTTCATCGTGAAAAACTCATCCATCAGCTTCAGCCGCGTCTCTTTCGTCAGAGTCTTCGAGCCGGCAATGGACGCCTGAATCCGCTGATACTCCACATCCGAAGGCTGACGGCCGAACATCTTCGCCGACATGCCGCCGCGAATCTTGTCCGCGATCAGCCGGTAGTCGCCTTTCTCCATTTGCACTTCAGCACGCGACGCCTGAATCAGCTCTTCCTTCAGTTGATCGGCCTGGGCCGGACCGATCTCGCCGAGCGCAAGCTGACGCTCGATGTCCCGGATGCCCACCTTCCCGCGTTCGAGCGCAGCCACGCGAAGCCGTTCCGTCGTCCCGGCCTGTTGCTGGGCCTGTTCCTGTTTGCGCCGCTTCTCCGCTTCCACCTTCGCGTCAGCCGCCGCCTGTTTGTTCGCCACCTTCACGTCCCACTCGTCCACGGCCATCGCAACTTCCGGCATGATGGCCTTCGCCACCTCTGGTGTCATCTCGCCGGCCTTCACCGCATCCAGCACGTTCGTCACGTCGGCGCGTCCCATGCGGATGTTCGCGATGATCGCGCGCCCGTTCACAGCCATGGCCCGTTCCTTTTCACGGATGCGCCCCTGGGCCACCGTGACGAGTTGCTGACGCGCGCCGACGGACATGCCGCCGCGCTCAAATTCGTATTCCTTAAATTTCCCGTCCGCGCCCTTCTTGTTCACCGCCGCCACGAACGCCTCGATTGCCGGGATAGCCTGTGACGGTGGCAGATCACGAAGCGCGTCCAGTTGGCCGTTCGCCACGCGATACATGCCTTCCTCGATCCCCTGGCGGATCTTCCGCTCCTTCGCCTCCGGGAAGAGATTCATCTGATCGATGCTCTTCACGAACCCGTCGTAATCGCCCGCGCGCAACTTCGCTTCCGCGTTCGATTCGAGCCGCGCGTTCGCCTGGCGCACCGTCGCCTTGTCCTGTTCCGCCCGAAACTTGATCCCGACCTCGTTCCGGAAAACCGAATACTGAAGCGTGTCGCGTTCCATCACGTCCGGCGCCCACTTCTCTTTCTTCGCCCGCGTGCTGCGATCCTTCTCGTAAGTCGCCCAGGTGGCGTTCGCGTGATCGCCCCACAGGCCAGGTTCGTCCTGGTTCGCTTCGAAGTGGGCCTGAATGCCCGCCGCCGTCTCCATGCGGATCGTCTCTTCCTTCGCCAGAATGCCCTTGTTCACCTGGTTCGCCTTCTCCATGGCGAAGCGTCCGAGCATGTCCGCGCCGCCCTGAATCGTCTGTCCGGCCTGAACGATGGCCCGGTTCGGCGCCTGAAGCGCGCCCTCGTCCATGCGCGTGCGATTCGGCGCACCGATCAGCGCCTCACGTTTGACCGTGCCAGGGCCGACTTCACCGACAGGGTTGCGATTCGGGACGGGAATTGTGCGCATGATCAGATAGCGCCTTGACGGCGGAAGGTGTAAGCGGAACCGGCCATGCTCGAAGCACCCGCGAGAAGCGTGGACGCCATCCCGATCTTCGCTGCGCTGGCGCTGGCCGCGCCATACATGCGTTCGAACCCGGCTTGCGTGCGATACTGCGAACCCTGTTGCCGCGCCTGATCGGCCTGGAATAGCCCCTGGCGCCGTTCCTCCGTCGCGCCAGCCCGAAGCTGGGCCTGGCGAATCTGCGCCTGGCGATTGACCTCCTGGGCATCCATTTCGAGCAGTGCCGCCGTCTCTGCCATCACTTCCAAGGGCGAACCCTCTTCCGTGACGCCAGACGCCGCAAAGCGCGCCCGCTGCGTCGAAGCGTAACGCTTATTCTCAGCCCGCTTCCGGCGAATGTTCTCCCGGCCGTCCATCTCCGTCTGAATCGCCTGAACCTCCAACACCTTCGCGTTGTATTCCGAGGTTTCCGCGATCTGCCTGGCATTCTGATCGGCGATGCCGGCGTTCTGTTCGGCTACGCTGGCGTTGTAGTCGCCGACCTTCTTCGCGGTCTTTGCGGCCTGGGCCTGCCCATACATGGCGACACCAGTGCCGACAGCCGTGGCAGCGAGTGAAGCAACGGCGAGAGTGGTGAGAGCGGCCATGTTATTCCCGAAGTTTGCGGACCATGTGAATGATTCCTTCGTCCGTTTTGGCGAAGCCGTGATGTTCGAAGATGCGCGCGAGCCCTTGCTGACGGCAGCTCGTAAGCATCACGCCGTAGTCCATTTCCAGCGCGCGTTCAGACAGGAAGCCGATGACGGCGCCGATAGCCGCCAGGGATTGCCTTCCCGTGGCGTCCGGGTTCGTCACGAGCCATTCGAGCATCGAAACGCCCACAGAGTTGTCCATGTAGAGGAAGCCGGCCGCAACGCGCAGATCCCCAGCCATCGCCATCACGCCCAGCTTCGGCAGGATCGCGCGCGGAACGACGGGCCAGCCGTGCGCTTCCCACCAGACCGAAAGAACGGGATGATCCACGTCCAAATTGATTTCTCGGATGCTGTTCATTTGCCCGTGACTTGATGCTTCGTGACGATGGCGATCAGCGTCATCGGCAGCGGCTGATCCTGTTTGATCACGATGTCCCCTTCCGTTTCGAACTCGCCGGGGAACTGGATCTCTTTGTCGCCCGTGAACAGTGGCGGACTGGAATCCATCGCGTCGCCACCGCTGTCGATTTCCCGAAATTCGAGCGTTTCGAACGCCGCCTTTCCGTCGCCGTATTTCAGGCCCAGAGTGTCCAGCACGCGAATGACCAGGTTGCGCACCTGTTTCACCACGCCCTGGGAATTTCCAAGCGACGGATCTGTGTCGATCCGCATCGGCTTCACAATCGTTTCGAACGGAAGTCCCACCTGAACCGTGCTCGATGCGTGATCCAACGTGATCGCCCCGGCCGCAACCACCTTGTTCGTTTCCACATTCCCGTCCGCCAGGACTTGAACCGTCTTCCCGTTCAGGTGCGCCAGGCCCGTCACGGCCGTAGATGCCGGCGAGAGCAGCACAGTCTTCCCGCAATCCACGAAGAAACAATCCGCCTTCGCCGTCCACTTAGCGGGATTGATTCGCTCGACATAGCGCACCGTCGCGCCGCCTACCGTGCGCCGAACCACCATCCAAACTTCATCGTCGTTCGTGCCGTAGATCGTGGCAACGGACTCCACGAAGCCGTCCGTGGGATGCCGATGCCAGCCGAACACGTTCTGTTCGCGTTCGTAAGTCATGCCGATCAGGACGCCTTCGCCCGTCACCGCCCACAGGATGGCGCTCGCCTGTGCCTGGTAGGCAAATTGAACGATGCCGCCCTTCGTGACGTGCTCACTCAACAGCGTCAGGTCCGGAGCCACGTAGCCGTCTTTCTCATACGAGAACGACAGTTCGCGCACCTTCCGGCCCTGGCGTTGCACAAACAGAACCAGATCATTCACGAGCAGCGCCGGCACGCCTACCTTGCTCCCGAAGGCAGACTGTTGATCCACCTTCACGGCGGACGGCGTGATGGGAAGCCCCTGATCGCCTGACCACATTGACCACTCGCCGGCCGTCGTGCCGATCAACAACCGGCCTTGTGACACGAACCACAGGATGGCGTTAAACTCCGTCGCGCCGAGCGTGTAGGCGAAGCTGTCCGTGTCCAACGTGCCACGCTGGAAGTTTTCGAAGTCGCCCGTCACAGAGCCCCACACCGTTTGCGGCTGATGCGTTGTCCCGCCAAAGCACAGCCGTTGCTCGTGTAACGTCACCGCGCGAGGGTATCCGCGCACGTCAGACCATGCGCCTTCGGCCCAGTATGGCGTTTCCGCCTCACTCAGCGGTTCGTCCACAATGCGCACCCGGCAATTCGTGGAATTGATCACGCCAAGGATCTGAACCAGCCCGTAAATATAGGCGTCCACCACTTCAATCACCACGCGCGGAGTAGTCGGGCCCGCGTTCGTCGGAGGATCGATGTCATTCAGGACGACGCGGAACAGCGCGTCTTCGACCTGGTTTCCAGTCGCGTCCACGTTGCGATCTTCTTTCCCGCGAAACTTGCGAATCGTGTCCCAGGTTGTGCCGCCGTCGAGTGAACGCTGAACCAGGATGTCAGCGATCCAAACGCCATAAGTGCGCACGTTCCAATCGCCACGCACTGGAATCGTTGCCGATGTCAGATCGGCCTCGGACACCGCCCACTTCGCCGCCGCGAGATCCGTGGCGAACGTTCCCGACGTGTGCGCCGTCAGACAGACGTAGTTCGTCGCCGTCACGCGCCGGATGTCCCCGACCGCGTAAACCGTCGCAGTCACCCAGTCAGCCGGAACCGTGATTTCCAGTTCAACGAACGACGCTTCCCGAAGGTGCGCCAGTTGCCAGTAGCTTCCGACGTGTCCAGCCAGGAACACCGCAGAACTCGCCGTCAGAAGGTTGTAGATTTCCCACTTCCCCGCCGCCAAGTCCGTCGCGAACGTGCCTGACGTGTGCCCGATTAGGCAGAAATAGATCACGCCACCTTCATCCCGCACGTCGCCAGGAACGTAAGTTGTCGCCGTCACCCAGTCCGTTGTGATCGCCGCGTCGTTCAGTCGAAGCCCCACTGATTCGTCCACGTTCTCATCCAGGAACGGCGGATAATACGGATCCATTTCCGCCATCGTCCAAGACGTATCCGAAAGCCGTGAAAGCTTGTGCGTAGGCCAATCCGGATGCGTGATATAAACGACATCATTGATCTGTGTCGTCTGAAGTTCGAACAGGTCCGCTTCGCCATACGGCGCCGCCACTTCGACCGGCGTGCCAGGAGGCGACTCCACCCGCGCACCGTTAGAAAAGAACCGAATATAGCCCACGCCGAACTCGATCATGAAGTTCGTCGTAGTCGAAAACTTGAAGCCGATCAGCCTGGCCTTCGTGCCGGCGACCTTCGTGCTCGCGATGTATTGTGTGCCAGCGCGACGAATAGCCGCACCATACGGCTCAACAAATGCGTTCTGAAGCGTCCGACACCCGGCGCCGTATTTGTCCAGGTCCGTGCGCGCGTCCAGCTTTGGCGACAGCTCGCCAGCGTTGAAAGACAGGATCGACTTGTTCGCGATGCCGCGCGCCATGTTCAGCCGTTCGTGGAGTTGAAGCGCGAATTCAGGAACGAGCATTCAGCGGTCGGATCGAACCGCTTCGGACGACGCTCGCCGGCCGTCTTCGTGCGCGCCTTCGGAAGCGCGAGCTGTTCGAACTCACCCATCAGCCGAGCGGCCAGGGCTTCGTCCTGGCGAAGAGGAACCGCAATTTCAGCCGCCAGCTTCGCGACGATGGCCTTCACGAACAGCGGATCGTAGTCCGTCGTGTCTTCCTTGTAGGCGATGAACTCGATGTCCGCCGTCGTCTGATCCGTCAAAAGCGTGCGCCCCTCGATTTCGTGATCGTCGCCAGGCTGTCCCCGGTAATCCACGCCGTTCAGCTTCACGAGCCGCAGAAACGTCGCCGGAAGCTGATACGCGTAATCCCAGCCAAAGGCCGGCGCCGTCGCGAGCTGGCCCAGCGTCGCCCGATCCTTCAGGCATTGCCATTCCGCCAGCCGGCCAACCTCACGGATTGCCGGTTCGAAGAAGTCCCGAAGCACGCGCGCACTCTTCGAGTCCGCGTCATTCAGGTCCATGATGCGCTGAGCCCCGACCCGATGAAGGGCCATGTTCGCGATTTCAGTCTTCGATGGCATATGCGTGATTCCTTCGTGTTAGAAAAAACGCCCGGCGCCAGTGGTTTGATCCACCAGCGCCGGGCGCCCGTAACCTACAAACCCCCAACCCAAGGCCCGGCGCGAGGATTAACCCTCGATCCGGTAAGCCAAACGGATCAGCAGCTTCTTGCCGGCAACCGGAGTCACCAGCGTTTTGAATTCGAGCTTGATGATCGAATCCTTGCTGAGCTTGTAGGGCACAAGCCGAGCCGCCGCCGCGTTCGCGCTGAACAGATCGACGCCAGCCGCCGCAACGTCCAAGCCGTCCGCGTAGCGATCAGCATCCGTCGCCGCACCAACGCCCTCGTCGTCATCGTCGCCGATGTCGAGCGTCGCCGTGGTGGCGATGCCATCGGTGACAACGCTCGAAAGCGTCGGATCGATGACAGCGGCCTGTGGCAGCTTGATCAGATTCAGGAAGTCGCCCTGGGCCTCCGTGCCGAGAATCGTGTAAGGGATGTCAGCGAAGAAGGTTTTCGAGCACAGTTCACGAGGCGTCAGCCGATTGCCCATGGTGGGATCGATCTGCTTGCCGTAGATTGTCGTATTTGAAGTAGCCATGTGGATTTTCTCCTATGGTTGTTTTCTTTTTGTTGCGTATCTGGATTACGGAGACTCGTCGCAATAGACGAGAACCACGCGCTCTTCTTCCATGCGCGACGCCCCGATCATGATGACCGTGCGGATCTGGATCGTGTGGTTCAGGTCGGCGCGGATGTCGATCTTCACCGACTTTTCCATGCCGATGCCGAGCACGACGCCCATCTTGTGGTAGGCGATGCACGTCCGCACGTCCGTTGCCGTCACCAGCGTCAGGAGTTGCGTGCGCACGAAGTCAAAGCCCATGAAACGGTTCACCTTCCCGTCCACCAGCGCCTTCACCTCGTTGTAATCCGAAGACTTGATCTCGACCACGTTGACGAGGAGATCGTTGATCTGCTTCGCCGACACGATCAGGTAGCGGTCTTCGTCTTCGACCTCGTTCACGTCCAGGATGTATTTCGCGCGTGCCATCTTCGCGAGCGTGAGCCCGCTGTTCACGGCGGAACCGGACTGAACGTAGTTCACGGCGACCTTCTGGCCGTTGCCCAGGTCCACGGCAGTCGTGCCGTCTTCGCCGATGTAGGCCGTGCCTTCCAGGCCGGCAATGATCACCTCGTCAATGGTCCGCTTCGCGGCCATCGCGTGCGCCTGAACGTGCTCCGACTCGGGAGCCGGAAGTTCGCCAAGCGCGATGTGATCGAACTGATCGATGAAAGTGACTTCATCGTATCCCTTCGGCCGCACCCAGCGCTTCGCCATCGTGGAATCACTTGGCACGGTCTGGCCGTTGCGCGTGGTGATCAGCCGCATCTTCGATTTCCCGAGCTGGGAGAAGGTGCGTTCCTTGCCTTTGACAGTGGCCTTACGGCAGCGGCCTTCGAGCCGCGAATCCTTCTGCTGAAGGAGATGTTCCCAGTTATCAGCGAAGTCCGTCTGATAATGTTCCGGAAGTTGAGTGAGCATGACGTTTTTGACTCTGACATGAACCGCGTTGCGGACGCGGGCCGGTCTGTCGCGTCAGGGTTTCCGTCTGGGCCTGAACGCTTCGGACGTGTCCGAGTGCCGTTTAGGCCGGCTTTCGCCGGGTGTCTGCGTGCCCCTCTGTTCCCGAGCAATGCGCGCCAGGTGCATTCCCGTCAATCAGGTAATAAAAAGCCCGATGGGCCATGGGGCGCCACCGGGCCGAAACAATGCCGTAAGAATGGCGTTCTTACGCCTTCCGCCGTTGTGATTCGTGCCAGCGTTTGTTGAACGCAGAGCGCGCTTCGACCGCCGCCTGATGCTGGGGATGTTCGGCATCGTGGAATGATTTGTGGAGCGGGTTCGCCGGGTTGTTCACGATGTCCAGCGCCTTCTCGCGATCACCCTTCCCGAAGTCGGCGCCACCGTCGCCGGACACCAGTTTGTCTTCGGAAACCATCTCAGCGACCTTCGCCAAGGCGACGATCATCTTCGAACTGTTGCCGATGGCCGGATCGTTCACATCCAAGCCCAGCGTTGCCGCCGCGCGCTTCGCCAGACCCAGCTTCTTGTCGAAGTCAGACCCGAACGCCGTGCGCAACGCCTCGCCTTCCTTCCTCAGCGTTTCCGCCTGGGCCGCTTCGCCACCAGCGCGCAGCTTGCCGGCAAACTCGCCGTCGAACTTCGTCAGCTCCTGAACCAGCTCAGGACTGGCGTTGTGCTTGTGCAGGACGCCGAGGATGCCGCCGACGTATTCGCCGTTCCACTGATCGTCAGGAAGGCCGTCCGGCTTCTTGATGCCGTAGCCTTCCGGCTTCTCCGGGACGTTGTTCAGCTTGCGCATCAGCGCCGTGCGTTCCGCCACCAGTTCAGCCGGTGCGTCCTTCGCGAGCGGTTCGAGCCCCTTCTTGCCGGCGAGGTTCGCCAGGTTGCCCATGCCGCCCAGCAACGCTTCGACCGTCTGATACTTTTTGAACGTGTCGGCGTGTGCCTTCAGGTGATCAGGAAGCGCGTCGAACTTCTTCGCGTCGATCTTCCCGTCGTTGCCGTAGAGTCCTACGAACCACGACTGACCTGATGCTGGCGCACCCCCGCCCTGGGCGCCAGCAGCGCCGGGAGCGCCGCCAGATCCAGAACCGCTTCCAGGCGCACCCGCAGCCCCACCGCCGCCGCCCGTGCCGCCGCTTCCCGTGCCATTGCCAGGCGAACCCGACAGAAGCGTGCCGGCGCCACCGCTGGCACCCGGCGCGCCGCCAGCGCCAGCCCCAGGGGAACCGCCGCCAGTGCCACCAGAGCCACCACCACCGCCATCGCCTTCGGGTGCATAGAGTTTTTGAAATCGTTTCATCGGTTACGTGTTGAAGTGAAGACGCAGAGTTAGACGGCCGGCGTTTCGCCAGAGTCCTCGGGATTGTCCCCGGCCTCGATCTTCTCCGTCAGGTGCGTCTTCCGATGCGCCAGCGTCGCTTCGACTTCGTAGGGGACGCTGATCGTCTCGCCCTTCTCGTTCTTCTCCTTCCGATGCTTCGTGATCACGCCGTCGCCCTTGATGCCGTAGCGCGCACGATATTCGGCCGGCTTGTATTTCCGATACCACTCGACCACGGCCGGCGTCTTGTCGCCCGCCTCAATCGTCATCTTCGGGCGCGGAGGAATGCCGGCGTCCGGAACCACGTCCGGCTTGTCGCCTTCGAGAAGGATGGACTCGATGCCGATCTCTTCCGCGTTCAGGAATCGGATCATCGCCGGGCGGAACTTCGCCCACTCCGGAACGATGCGCACGATCTTCGTCGTGCGATCATACCGGCCGATGATGATCGTGCTGTCCTTATCGGTGCGCGTGATCTCGCCCTTCTCGTTCAGGGCGTAGTCGATTTGTGGGGCTTTGCTTGGGCCATCGGTGACGGGTGCAGTGTTTTTCATTTTCGCTTAACGGTTACGGGTTTCTTCTTTTCCGAAAGCTTCGCGCCCCGGATAAGCTGTTTCGTATTCAGGACGAAGATGCGCTGTCCTTCGGCTGACGAGATTCGATGTTCGCACTGACCGCCGCCAGCGTCCGGAACCATCGTGCTCCGGTGCATGTAGCCGCGATGTTCCATGTCCGCCATCACGAGCGCCTGATCTTCCGACCTGGCGCCGTCCTGGCCCAGCACGCGAGCGTAGGCCAGGCACAGGCGTTCGTGCCGCAACTGCGCTTCAGCCTGTTTCTGTTCCTGGCTCACGTCCGAACCATCCCGGCCAGCGCGAGCTTCTTCATCGCCGGATCGGCCGCGCTCATGTCCTTCGCCGCGCCAGCGACGAGCTTCGCCTGTTCAGCCGCCGCCTGGGCTTGCTGCGCTTCGGCACGTTGCTGGCGGATGGCGCCGATCTCTTCGTCCGTGCGAATCCAATCGGCCGGCAGCGACAGATTGCGCGCCAGCCCTTTCATCGCCTTGTCCGTGTTCAGCGCGTCCATCACGGACGGATCGACCTGAACCAACGGCGCCACCACTTCCACGAACTGAAGGAACGATTGATTTTCGAGCGCCTTGATCGCAAGCGCGATCTTCGACGTGTAAGCCACCTGTGGCAGTGGCAGCGACACGCCATCGGGCCCGACCACGAACACTTCTTCCGGTGGATCCGGGAATTTGCCAGCACGGAAGAGGATGCCAAACACGCGTTCGAGCAGCGGATTCAGCAGCTCCGTCGTCATGCGCGCGAACGTCGGCGAGAACTGAACGAGCTTTTCCTGGACGCGTTCGATCACCTCGCGCGCCGTCATCTGCTTTTCCCGTTCGGCAAACATTTTGAAGAGCGTCACATGGAACGCCTCTTCGATCTGCTTCTGCTTCGCCTGGACACGCTGAAGGCCGATGTCGTAGCGCCCTTGTGTCGCCCATTCCTTCGGCACGGCGTTCACGTTGTTCGGATCGAACACAGTCACACCACCACTCCGAAGATCCACGTCACCTTCGAGCCCATCCGGGATCAGGATACGCGGGAACGCGGCCAGTTCCGCCAGCGCGTCCATCTGCTTTTCGATGAAGTTCACCTGGCGGACGGTGGGAAGCGCCTCGATGCTGGGCGAATAGCCGTATGGCGATTTGCCCCACTTCAGGAAGCGCGAGACAGCGGCCGGCGCTTCGTCGTATCCGGCATTCCGGACACAAACCTTGTCCGTCACCGACACGTAAACGGACGCGATGGGTTTGTTCGGGCCGTCGATCTTGCCCGGCTTCCGCTGATCGTCCGCACGCGGGAAGATGGCGTGAATGAACGTGAACTTCTTGTCCAACGATGTCGGCTTCCGCTCTTCGTAACACTTTTGAATCGTCTCGCCACAGTGCTCGATGCCGAACTTCTGAATGGCCTGGCGACACGTCAGCTCGAATTCGCGGAACACCGTGTCCACCACGCCTTCATCGTCTTCAGCGATGGAATACGTGCCCACCTCCCAGTTTTCGAACTTCAGCGTTACCCGCTTGCCCTCTTCGGCGAAGATGATCGACGTGCCGAAGCCGCCCCGGTCCAGGAACAGCTCGTGAATTTCGAGATAGAAGTTTGACCGGGCCAACTCACGGAACGCGATTTCCGTGCAAAGCTGATACCAGCGCGCCGCCGCGTCGCCGCCCGCTTCCTTCATCTCTTCCGGTGGCTCGAATGCAAACCAGCGATCAGTTGCCGGCGTGACGTAGTTCAGTTGTCCGGCCGCAAGCGTCATGTTCGACCGGATCACCGTCATGTCGTAGATGTCATCCGTGAAGCCCTCGACACCTTCGGTCTTCTTCGTCGTCACCTGGCTCTTCCGTGGCATCACGTAGTCCGCGATCTGTTGCCAAAGCACATCCCACGTCCCGCGATCCGACTTCAGCGCGTTGTGTCGCGCCACCAGTTGTTCCGCCAGTTCGTCTTTCTTCTTCGATGCCATGGTGATGATCTCCGGTTAGCCCAGCAGAGTTTTCTTCTCTTCACCGGGCGCCTGATAGCCGCCCGTCTCGCCGGCCAGGAGCGTCGAACGCATCCCCTTCCGCCTCTTTGCGTCCACGCGCGTCTGTCGCGACGCCGCTTCAACTTCCACCGTGCGTTCAGTCACGGGAGGCACAGCGGCCGGTGGCTTCGTCGGCGCAACCACGGAAGGAGCCGACACAGCGGCGGGAGCGGCCGGCGCGGGAGCCGGTGAAGAAGAAGATTTGGATTTGAAGCACATGGCTATTCCTCCGGTGGATTGAATTCGAACAACTCGCACGGCCCAATCGGGGAAAACCCGATGGAGCGGACGAACGGGTAATAGGGTGAATCCGACTGGATCGGCAATAAGATACGCCGATGGCCCAGGCGCCTGAACTCAGCCTGTGCCGCGCGCAGACCGCGCAGGGACGCCAGCCCTGTGCCTTTGCGCGTGTCCATCCAGAAGAACAGGGCCGGCGCATAGACGACGCTGAAGGCGCCCCAAATCGTGCCGTCCTGGCCTATCAGCGCGTGCGTCACGCAAGGAACGTTGTGCCCACCGTCCGCCGCCATCGCGGCCTGAACGCGCGCCATCAGGTCCGCGTCGATGATGCGTTCCGCTCGCATTTGATCAGGGTTTCCAGCGCCTTGTTCGTTTCGTCCAAGAGCCGCGCCAGCTCTTCCCTTTCCGGCGAGTCTGCCATGATGCGCACAGGCCAGTCCCGCGTGTGTCCGACCTTCGTGTTCATGAACTGCATCAGGTGATAGGCCGCGCCGATGACAGCGCCGCGCTTCGGATCGATGTCGTTCATCGGATCACCTTCGGCCGTGGTTTGAAGTCCGTGCCGTATAGCTGGCGGATGCCCATAACCACCTTCCGATTCTCGCGATGCGTTTCCTTCGCCGTCATGGACGTGCCTTCGAGCATCCCGCGCGCGTGTGCTTCGGCGAACGTCCGCAGTCCGTCACACGGATGTGAGCAAGCGTCATGCACCGGCATTTCCTTGATCGTGCCTTCGCTGATCTCCGTTTCCGTGTGGTAGCCTTCGAGCGCAGCCACACCGGACGGCATCGGCGTTTCGTCCAGCTTCCATTCCTGGCCGCATCCCGTCAGGTGAAGGTAGCAGCGTGGCAACAGCGCGCGAAGGTAGTTGATGCCCACCCACACGTCCGGCGTGCGCGGAACGACCTTGATGCACGTCAGGCCGGCTTCCTTCGCATAGTCCACCCACGTCTTACCGCCAGGCCCGCGATTGTCAGCGTCGTGCGGAACCAGGTTCTGAGTGATCGGCGCGCCATACTTCCGTTCCCACTCCCGGATCTTCGCCACGTAATGGCCCGGCGCCTCGCCGTGGTTTTCGTAGAAGTCCAGAATGCAGATGTCCAAGCCGACGAGCTGAACCAGCCAGACGGCCGTAAAGTCCGATTGTCCGATGTCCCAGGACGTGATCAGCGGAGCAATCCGGTTGTGCGGGAAGTCCACGATCCGGCGTTCGCGCCGTAGCTTGCTGATGATCTTCCCGTAGATGGCGCCAGTGACGACGGCGTTCAGCGCCTCTTCAGCGGTCGAAGGGAATTCCTTGCCCATCGCATCGCCCTGCGTCGCGCGCTTCTTCGCATACCAGTGTTTTTGTTCCGGCGTGAGCTTGATGCCCTCGTTCTTTTCGAGCGCAGCAAAGTATTCCGTCAGCTCGCGGTCCAGGACGAGCGGAGCCTGAAGCGCCAGCGTGTATTTCGGATCGCGCCACCACGGGAAGAAGTGGAATCGCCAGTCCATCGCCGTCATCACCTTCGGCGCTTCCTGGGCCAGTTTGATCATCGCGTAGTTCAGCCCATATTTCCCGCCTTCGTGCGTAGACTCGATGACGACCATGTTCCCGGCGTGAACCGTGTTCAGCGCACCGTCCTTGATCTCCTTAGCCTTGTCCGGGAAGTGGAACGCGATGTAACCCAGCTCCGAGATCCACAGGAATTGCACCGTGCCACCGCGCAGCGACGTGCCCGCCCAAATCTTCGAGCCGTTCGAGAATTCCAGTTCCTTCTTGTTCTCGATCAGCAGCGCCACCGCTTGCTTGATGCCGGCGCCGAGCTGGGCCGTGGCAGGATCGTCCGGATCGTCCAGGTGATCGTAGGCGAATTTCTGACGTGACAGCTTTTTCTTCGCGTCCTCATCCGTCTTGTCGATCAGCCCGCACGTCTGATTCGCGTTGAACAGGCAGCGGTCCAGTTGCGCGAGCATGATGAACGTGGACATGCCGAGTTGCCGCGCCTTCAGGATGACGTTCAGCCACCACATCACGGCGAAGAACGCGCGCTGGGCCCAGTTCAGGCGGAACTTCACCTTGCGGCCGTTCTCGTCCTCGATCCAATAGAGGTTATTCAGGCGCCAGGCCCGGTTCGACAGCTTTGCCGCGATGGCCTTTTCAGCCGCCACCTCGTCCGCGCTCTTCTGTTTCGGCTTCTTCATGGATTTGGGTCTGACGCTGGGCGCAGTGTGCGGACGATCTTCGCCACCAGCGCGTCCACCGGCTGTTTCATCCGATGCAGATGGCCCAGCTTCATCCGAAGCGAAGCCGGCGTTTCCCAGAAGCACTTCACGCAAAGGTAAGAATGCTTCGGCTCAATCCGTTTGTCGCACACTGGGCATTTCATTTCGGGAAGAGTGAATTCACGTCCGCGTTCGACTTGCCAAGCACCCAACGCTTCACCTTGTCCGACGCATCACAGCGCAGAACGACGCGCTCGATTGGTTTCAGCACTTCACGAATCCACGGCAGTTCAGTCGTCCAGCGTTTGCGCGTGTGATAGCCCTTCACGCCAGCCACGTCCTCTTCCGTCATCGCGCAGTCGAAGCCGAACACATGCAACTCGTCCGGCTTCTTCGTGCCGGCGAAGAAGAGCGCGTTCGGAAACGTGAACCCGCATTCCGTCATTCCTTGCTCGATGCACAGGCCGGCCATCGCTGGCGTCAGGTTTTTCAGCCGGTAGTCGTAGATCGGCAACGGCTCGAAACGTAGGCCCAGCGCGTTTGCTGCGCTCTTCCAGCCCGTATTCGTGAGCAGTCCGACACGCGGCCAACTGTATTCCCCGGCCACCACGGGATCGATGATGTGACGATCCGAGAACGCGAGCCAGTCGCACGAATAGAGATGCCCGGCACTGTTCACGGCGATCACCAGGTCGAACGCCTCGCGCGTGTCGTAGTGCTTCACCAAGGACGGCCCACAGGCCAGGACGGCAATCTTCATGGAATCACCTGTTCGAGCCGTGGCACGATGGACGCGCGTTTGTCCTGGGCGTGCTTCAGCCCAGAATCGAAGTTCCCCCGGGCCCGTGCATCACGTTCGAGCGCCGAGCAATCGTGTCCGCCGATATGATGTTCCACCGACCCGCGAAAGTGATCAATGCAGGTGTAAGACGAATCCGGATGCGTGAACACGTTGTCCAGCATCCATTCGGCGCTCTCACCCTTCCACGTTCCAATCTCCAAGCCACGGGCCGGCTTGCCGATCAGGTGTCCGAGCCAGCGTGTCCAGTTGGGCGAGTGAGGATGTGGTTTCATGGAGGAAGAACAGCGTCGCCCGGCGCCAGCTCGAACACCTCGTTCGGATCAGGCAGTCCCGTCGTTGAACCCAAGGCTTGGAAGATGCCGTGAAGCGTGATCTCACCCTCGAACCGCACCGGCTTGTTGTCCCCCGTCATCAGGTTGTCCACCTGGATTGCACGGATGCGATCGATGGCCGGCAGCTTCGGATTCATCGCCAGCCGCTTCAGCACGCGCCGCTTCTCCGCTCGCGTCATGCCCACTTCGAGCACTTCACGCGCGACGGCGCCGGCCGCGATCACCGCCACCGTGTCACCCGAGCGCGTCAGCTTCGCCAACCGTTGCGCATCGCCAGCATTCGCCGCCTTCATGGCCGCGATCACGCGCGGGTTGCGTTCGAGCATATACGGCTTGCACGCCAGTGCCGACTTCGAGGCACCTGGGAACGCCTTCGCGTAGGCCGCTTGCCGTTTGTCGCCAGCAAGCCGGAACTGGACGTAACGGGCTTGTCCAGGCGTCAGCTTGTCCTCGCGGCCACGTTTGCGAACCGTCGTCACCGGATGCGCTGAATGAACGCCAGCTTGTAGAACGGCGGAAGCGTGTCGTTCGCGCCGTAGGCGCCTGCTTCGCTCTCACCCAGGGCTGTCTTGCCGGCGAGAAGATGCGTGTGCGTTGCCAGTGCCGTGCCCGTGAACGTGTGCGTGTGGCCGGCGAGTGCCGTGCCCGTGAAGGAATGCGTCCCGGGGCCCGTGAGGAGCGTCGTCCCAAGGCCCGAAAGAAGTGCCGCCGTTGTCGTGTGCGCGTCGATTGTGCCCGCTGGCGTGCCCGCACTCACCGAATCCAGCGTGCCCGCTGGCGTGCCCGCCGTGATGGCTACCACCGTCGCCGTGCCGGCCGGCGTGTCCGCCGCGATAAGATTGTGCCGATGCTTCTTCGCACCGCCTACGTCGCCCAGCTCGCCTTCCGTGTTCGTCCCGAGGATGAAGCGATCCGTCAGGTCTGGCGTGCTGTCCGTGCCATCGCACAGATGCCAGGTGTCCGGGATGTCGGCGAACGCGCCCGAATACATCACGATTCCGCCCACTGGCACCCAGCCGTCCGTCGTTGCCAGCTCGCCAGGACTCGACCCGCCTGACGTGGACACATCCGGCCGTGGCCCGCTCGAATTCCTGTCCTTCGACACTACTCCCGCCGTGTTCGTCTGGGCCCGCTCGCGTGTTGGCTTCATCGTTTTGGCAGCGTTTTCCAGAACCACGTCAGCAGGTAGCGCCGATCCTTCACCTTCGCCGTGCAATCCGTTCGGATGGCAATGGCCGTGTCCGCCCAGCACACCCAGATCACCGCACTGCCCGGCTCCCGGCGTTCCGTCACCAGCTCATGAATCGCCTTGTCCGTAGGAAGCCGGCCCAGGTGCGCTTCCACCGCTTCCCGAAGCAGCTTGTTCTTCGTCGCGTTCGCATCCGCCGCCAGCGTCATCGCCTGGCGCCGGTTCAGGCTCATGTCATCGTGCCAGGAACACCACGTCTCGCGGCGATTCTCCTTTGTGAATTCGATCATGCGAATTCATTCCACGATGCCATAGCGCCGGATCAGAGCGGCCACGATGCGGGCCTGAGTTGCTTCGTCGTGCGCCACCGTGAATTCGAGCAACGCCTTCACACGGCAGTTGCAGAAGCCAGCGCCGTCGCCGCGCTGTCCCAGCGTCAGCACTGTGCCGCCATTCGTGCCAGGGTTGCCGGTGACAGGTGCGCCACGGTTCACCTTGATCGAACTCGATGCGCCATTGTGGACAGCCGCCACGACACCGAACGTTCCAGCCGCAAGCGCGGAATTCGTGCAAGCCGCACCGCCACCGTTCGAAAGCTGAAGGTTGAGCTGAAGCATCCGCAGCGTGTTGTTCGACGCGCCACCCGTGACAGACGTGTTTCCCGCCACTTGCAGCAAAACCAAATACATCGTCACCGGCTGGGTGCGCGTCACCGCCGCCGACACCAGGCTGTTCGCGACGCCATTGAACAGCAGACCGTTGCCCGGCGTGAACACCGGCATTGCCGCCCCGGCGCCCGTCAAATCGCGATTGCGGCCGGAACGGTCCAGCCATCGCGAGACATTCCCCGACGCGTCCGCCACCAGTCCACACGGATTGCGTGAGTCGAAGGCGAACGCCAGGTGCGGCAACTTGAACGGATCCAGCGCCTGGGGAGGCAGCGTGCGCATGGCTCAGACGGCCCGCGTGCGCAGTTGCAGCTTGAACGACTCCGCGCTTGTCGGCGTGTATCCGCCATTCGTCTGAAGCACGCCATAGAGCGACGTGGAGGCAGCGGCCAGCTTCACGCGCTTGTTCACGTTGTCCACCTGGGCAAGCAACGTGGAACCGAGATCCAACGGTGCGCCCAGATCGATGAACCCGAGATATTTCCCGCGATCACCAGCGGACGCCAAATCGAAAGCCGCATTGTCCAGGACCGCATCCGGCGCCGCATCGAACAGATGCAGCCGGAAGCTGGTCATGTTCGCCGGCACAGCGGCCAGATCGATGCGCAGCGACGCCGCTTCGATCAGGATCTCGCCAGCGGACGGCCCAGCGGTCAGTAGCGTGTGGATCGCGCTTCCTGGCGAGCCAGCCGCATTGATGCCGATGACATCGCCAGCCGCGTAGGCGTTCGTGTCCGCCACCCGCGTGAAGGCAAGGTTCGGCGAGTAGCCGAAGCCCTGAATGCTGATCACATCAGCCGAAGGCGTTCCCGCCGTGCCGAGTGCCGGCTGTTTCGCCGCCGTTGCCGCGCCTGTCGGAAGCGTCGCAGCTCCCATTTGTGAGACTGGCAACGGATTGGTTCCCCCCGTCGCCAACAGCGTGCCAGTTTCGTCCGTGCTCCAATGCTGAAGCCATGCCGCCATTCCTTTGATCAAACTCATGGACATCCTTTTCTTACCGAGTCCATCGGATGGCAAGCTTCGGATTTATCCCGATGGGTTCAGTTCCGCTTTCTCTTACCTATCTGATCCGAAGGAGATCACTGCTTAGCGAAGACCCGGAGCGGAGACACCTCACCCGTTGCCAGGTGAGGGAGTGGAGTCCACTGCTTGAGCGTGAGCCCTTCGCGTATGACATACCGCAGCACATTGCTTCCCGGCATTGTCCCAATTCGGAAGCGTGCCCAGCGTGAGCCGGCACAGTGCTACGTCCTCAACGTCGTTCTGACGTGACAGGATTTAAGCGCGGCTGGTAGCAGGCGCATCGGTCGGGCCACGCGAGCGTCCAGGCGGGAAAGGTCCAGCTTCCTCGCCCCAGCCTCCTCATGGTCCGAACGATGCGTCCGCCTTTCGTGAGTCAGGCCGCGCACCGTAGTTTCTCACCGTTCCCGCCGCTATGCGGTTTCAAGGTTCGGGTGAGGGTTGCCAGTCGTATCGGACACCTGGCGAGCGTCACGAGTTATTATTTCGTGCCGCCGTGATGCACCTTCATGCGTGCGTCCGTCAACTCCGAAAACAGAACGCCCGCCGTCCGGTGAAGGATCGACGGGCATCTGAATAACTCGGGACGTGCAGACCTGACGTGATGGAACGTGTATGCCTACGGACATATTTCAATGACAATCTTACCAGTGACACGCTGATACCCACTGACAGATTTTTCTCGTGTTCGGGAAAATTATGTCCGTATGTATTCGCGCGGTCCGGAATTCTCCGGGCCGCTCCACTGACGCCATCCGTGGAAGCTCTAACGCCCAGGATCACGATTATGCCTCTGCCATACTGCCGTCCAATTCTCTGTTTCACAGAGCGCCAGGCCACCGCATTAGCCGCCGCTATCGTTCAGGCGCGCATCCCGTTCGAATTTGCCGGTGACGGCGAAAAGACGCGCACTATCGACTTCATGATTCGCGGCGAAGACTACGCCCGCGCGTGCGAACTCGCCCAGTCGGCGGATTTGCTTTGGAACCCGGAGCCGGCGCCGATGCCGCGCGATCCGTCCGGTGGCGTCTCGTTCTTCGAGCTGGCCCAGGACATCGCCCGCAGTCAGCAGCGTGTGATCAGCCTTCAGGATCGTGCCGATGGCCGCGTCATTTCTCCCGCCGCAGTTCGCCCCAACATCCACGACTGAATTCGATCCATGAAGCTCACGATTACCCTCGCCATCCTCCGCAAACATCAGCCTTGCACTGAAGGCTGGTCCAAATTGCTCCGCACCCTCGGGAGCAGATTCCCCACCGACAAGCCGATTGATTTCGGCGTCATTCTCGAAAGCAACGGCATCGACGATGCTCTTTGGGCGCTTCGTGGCGTAATGCCGGAACAGGAAGCAGATCGCGACCGCCTGGCGCGTCTCTTCGCGTGCGACTGTGCCGAATCCGTCCTTCACATCTATGAAAAGGAATTCCCCGAGGACAAGCGTCCTCGGGAGAGCATACGAGTCGCGCGAGCCTTCGCCGTAGGCGAAGCGACGCGCGACGAGTTGGCTGCCGCCAGGGCTGCCGCCAGGGCTGCCGCCGCGAAAAAATACCGCCATTATTTCGTCACGCCGGCCAGCGACGGAGAAGCTTCCTAACCATGGAAACCACCGTCCTCGAAATCGTCGCGCCGGCCTTCGAGCTGGACAAGATCAGCGCCCAGGCTGAAGCCCTGGCCCGCCGCGATCACCTTCTGACGCTTGCCCGCAAGGGCACAGCGATCACGTCCCCGGACCAAGCCCAGCGTGCCGCCACGTTCCTGAAAGACCTGGCGAACTTCACGCGCACCATCGAAGAGACGCGCAACGCCGTGAAGGCGCCTATCCTGGACGCCGGCCGGAAGATCGATTCCATCGCGCGCACTCTCACCGCCGACCTGGAAGCCGAGGCGAAGCGGATCGGCGGACTCCTGGCATCCTTCCAGGCCGAACAGAAGCGCAAGGAAGAGGAAGCCCGGCGCCTGGCGTGGCAGGAACAGGAACGCATCCGTCTCGACGCCGAACGGAAAGAGCGTGAAGCACGCGAGAAGGCCGAAGCCAAAGAGCGCGAGCGCCAGCGCAAAGCGCGCGAAGAGCAGGACAAGCTACGCGCCGCCGCTGATCGTGTCTGTTCCGAGGAAGGCCGCGCCAAGCGCGAGCAAGAGCTGAAGGAAGCCCAGGAACGCGCCGAGCGTGAACGCATCGAACGCGAAGACCGCGAGCGCCAGGAGGCAGAAAAACGCCGCCAGGACGCCGCCGACGCGTCCGCCAAAGCAGCCAGCGCCGTCGTCCCTGTCGCCAAGAAGATCGAAGGCGTCGCCGTTGGCTCTGAACTGAAGTTCGAGGTGACGGACATCGAAGCCCTTCGCGAAGCCCACCCGATGTTCGTGCTTCTGTCGCCGAACAACGCCGCGATCAAGGCCGCGCTGAAGACGATGGCCGAAGGCAAGTCCCTCCCTGGCGTCCGCCACTGGCGCGAAGCCAAAACCGTCGTCCGCTGAACCATGAAAAACGTCCGAATCGAAATCATCGTGACGGCCTTCGTCCACGTCGGCGAAGGCATCACCGAAGCGTTGCCGCCTGAAGGCGTGCCGCTTCACGTCGAAGAATTCGAGATGCGCCGCGTCGTGTCGCTGAACGATTCCTTCACCGCGCCCAACGAGTCCGGCAATCTTTATGCCACCGTAAAGGCCGGCGCCGTTTCCATGCTCGCCGGCATGGCTGGCGTTCTCCCTGAGAAGCTGGGCCACGCCGCACGCAAATTTGCCGAATGAAAACTAAGATCACCGTCACCGTATCCGTCGAACGCGAGGGAAGCCCCGCCGAGACGTTCCAAGGAACCACGCCCGAATGCCTGACTCTCGACGCCGAGAAGAAGGTGTTCGCCGCCACCGTCACGACGCTGGAAGGCGTCCTGTCCCAAATGCACCGCCGTTACCTGCCGACCCCGCAAGAGGCAGCGGAGCACAATGCCACCCAACCCGATGCCTGAACCCATCCAGCCCAAACACGGCAACATGATCGGCGACTTGCCCCGCGTTCGCCTCTGTGGCGGTCCGTTCATCGACTCGCACACCATGGCGGACCTGAAGACCTGGCAGAGCCGTGGCACGTCCTACGGCGTCGCCATCGACCGCCTTGTGAAGTTCGCGCATCAGGCCGGCTTCGATCCGGTGACGGAAACCTTCGTGAAGCAGACGAAGACCCGGACACCGTTCCCGTTAGTTCCGAAAACGAAGAAGCGGACCGCTCCGAAGAGCTGATCCGCTTCCACGATTGGCCGAAGTGGTTTCCCACTCCGGATTCTCACTGACGCCAGCCGCTACAACTGTCCCCTGCACTAAAAACATCAATACGAAAGTAATATGCCTACGAAACTGATCACCATCGGCGAAATCCTGGAAATGTCTCCCGGCGACCGCCAAAACGCAGTCTGGATCAACGACGATTTCGAATGCGTCCTGTCCGACCCGAAACGCGGCCAGGGCAAAGCGCCGAACACCGCCATCCTCACCGACCCGCACAGCTCCGGGATCTGCATCCTCGGAAACTTCTTCGGAACCGACCCGTCGCGCTACGCCGGCAAGGTTGTCCACGTCTCCGGAAAAGGCATCAGCCGAACCGAATACAAGGGCACCCAGCAGATCACCATCGGCGACAAGGCCACGATTCAGATCGTCGGCGATGCCAAGCCGGGCCAGGCCGCAACGCCCGCCGCCGCGCAGAAGTCAGCCGGCATCCAGGGCGCCGAAGGCCAGGCCATCGGCAACGCCATCACGAACGCCTGTCAGTTGATCAAGTCCGCGTTCGAAGCCAACGAACAGGCGCCGCTCGATTACTTCCAATCGCAAGCGTTCTCGCGCGACCTGTTCACCACGGCCAGCGACATCCTTCGCATTTCCCGGCTGTTGAACACCGGCAAGCTGGCGGATACGGCGAAGGTCCGCAACGAAGACCCCCAGGACAAGGCCAAGCGGGAAGCTGAAGAGAAAGCCGCCGCCGAGAAGGCCGAAGCCGACCGCAAGGCGAAGGAGGAAGCCGAGAAGAAGGCCGCGAACCAGGGCACGCCCGGCGCCGGCAACGTGGACGAAGACGTTCCGTTCTGATCGCCACCATCCCGTAACCATCGACATCCACCCAACTCATCACCTTGAAAAAATCAGCGCACTGGTATCGGCCGGATGGCACTTCGTGCCACACCGTCCCCAACAAATCGAAGCCCGGCGAATCGCGTGCCACGTCCCTGACGGACGCGCGCAAGCTGGGCCTTCTCCCATCCGTCACGACTATCCTGGACATCCTGGACAAGCCGCAACTGACGGACTGGAAAATGGAACAGGTCACGAGCGAATTCCACCGCCGCATCGGAGTGATCGCGAATGGTCGCGAACACGCGGACATCGCCGTGGCCGTGCTCGACATCGCGCATCGCGCGTTTGACGAGCTTCACGCCGACATATGTGAACGCGCCTTCCAGCAGGTGGAAGACGCAGCGGACGCCGGCAAACTAATCCACCGCGCCGCCGAGCTTGTTCTGTCCGGCGATCTCTACAACGAAGACGAACAGGTGTTTCTTCCCGAGCTGAAGGAGCGGTTCCCGATGAAGACGTTCATCGAACCGATCCGCTCGTTCGTGCGTGAACACGACATCCACCCCACCGGCCACGAAGTCAAAGTGGTGAACCTGGTTCACGGATACGCCGGCACGGGAGACCTTCCCATGACGTGCAAACGTGGGATCGGATTCGGCGACTGGAAAACCCGAAAGACGAAGCCGGGCCGGCCAGTGAAGGCATACGACACCCAGCTAATGCAGATCGGAGCGTATCACGGCGGACACTATTCCATCGTGCCGCGTCCCGGCGATTTCGTCGCCGGTTTCAATCTGTTTATCAGCACGACGGAGCCGGGCCGGATTGAAGGCGTGTGGTATTCCAGCGAGGAAGTCGCCGCCGCTTACGAGGCGTTCACACACATGGCCGCGATCTGGCGCTTCCTGAAGGGTTACGATCCGCGTCCCCAGCGTGGCATCGGCATCACGGCGGACGTGCCGCCGCCGCCCGCCATCCGCGAGTCCGGCGCCAGCTACGCGTCTCGCCCCTACTAATTTCCGGTATCACGCCGGAACTCGAAACCGCAGATCAACTCATGAAAGTCACCAAAGTCATACGCGAAGAATCGGCCGTGGAATTCCACCATGAAGTCCAGGGCCACCAAGCCGTCGAAGAACGCAAGATCAGGGCGCACGAAGCGCCGCTGAAGAAATTCGACACCACCCTTCAGTCCCTGGCGGACGTTGTGGTGAACATCCTGGAACTGGGCCAAGCCTACCAGAAGGGCATCATCATCCTGGCCGTGTCGTTTTCCTACACGAAGAAAGGGACGCGCTCCGCGTCCATCGTCTTCAGCAAGGAACTCGACGCGACAGGTGGCGCCCATCGGATGACGACGCCCCTGTTCCAGTTTGACGATGCCGCTGAAGGCGAAGACGGACAGCGCCGGCAGTGTTCGAAGAAGCACGCCGAACTTCTTGGCGAAATGGTCGAAGCGACGGAGGCATATGCGAACGGCGAACGTCAGCAGCGCCTTCTTCCGCTCGATGACGGGAAAAGCGAAGGCGCCGAGCCAAAGGGTGGCGACACCCTGAAGTTCGAGGCGCCCGCAGCCGGCACGGACGGGGAAGGCGGAACGCCGCCCGCGTCCACCGACAAGAAACCGAAGAAGCCCAAGAAGAAGAAGTGAACCGCGCGGCCGGCGCGTTATCCGGCCAACTTTCCAGCTCATGCACGATGCGAAATCAGTCAAGGAACGGCTTCTGTCCAACGTGGAAAGCGTGTGCTTCTACCTCTTCCCGAAGGGCAAGGTGCGCGGCCACGAATTCCTGATCGGCTCGCCAGCCGGCGAAGAAGGTTCGTCCATGACGATCAACCTTCGCGGCGACAAGAAAGGCGTGTGGCGCGATCACGCGACCATGACGGACAAAGGCGACATCTTCGATCTGTGGTGCGCCGCCAAGGGCCAGACGTTCAAAGAAGCGTTCCCGGAGATTTGCCGCTACGCCGGCATTTCGAACATCGAACGCCCGAAGCCGAAGCCGCGCCCGCCGAAGCCTGAACTGGTGGACGTGCATCCCATGTCCGGCACGCCGGAACTGAAATACCTTCAGGAGAAGCGCGGCCTTCACCCGAACACGCTGAAGACCTACCGCGTTCGCACGCATCGCCGGCCGTCCGAGCACAACGAAAATTTCGTGTGCTTCCAATACACCGACAGCGAAGGCGAGCCGACCATGTTGAAGTCCACCGGGATCAAACCGACAAAGGAAGGGAAGAAGGACATCTGGACGACTCAGCCGTTTTATACGCTTTGGGGATGGTGGAACGTGAAGCCGTCCGACCGCGCGATCATCATCACGGAAGGCGAATACGATGCCATGTCCGTCCACCAGTTGGATCCTGGGATGCCCGTCCTGTCACTCCCGTCCGGCTGTTCGAACATGGACTGGATCGAAAACGATTACGACGCGCTGATGCGCCTGGAAAAAATCTACGTGATGACGGACCGCGACGAGCCGCATCCAAAGACCGGCCTTCGTCCTGGCGAGGAAGCCGCGCGCGTCATCTGCAAACGCCTGGGCCTGGCGCGATGCTATCGCCTGCTTCCACCGGAGCCGTTCAAGGACGCAAACGACGCGCTCGTGAATTCAGAGCCCGGCCAGTTGGAAGTGTCCGCCTGGATTGCCCGCGCGTTCTCCTACGACCCGCCGACGCTGCGCAGTGCCGGCGCCTTCCGCGAGGAAGTGAAGAACCGCCTACGTCGCGAGCGAAACGAGGATGCCGTGAACACCTTCGTCTTCCCGGACTTCCCGTTCCAGCTCCGCGACGGCGAATGTTCTCTGTGCCAAGGCTACCCAGGCCACGGGAAAAGCGAACTGACGTATCAGGTGTTTCTTCACGAGATGGCAAGCGGCCACAAAACTTGTGTCGGCAGCGCCGAGATCGGGCCGGACGAGATGATCGTGAACCTGGCGACTCAGTTCCTGGGTAAGAAACCAGACGAGCACGAAGTGGATCGCGCGATTGATTGGCTCGATGGACGCCTGTGGTTCTTCAGCAACAAGGACGACGAGATGAAGACCTGGGCGCCCGTGTTCGAGGATTTCCGTTACGCCGCCCAGCGGTTCGGATGCACGCGCTTTGTGATCGATTCGCTGATGTTCTTCGTCCGGAAAGACGACTACGAAGGCCAGGATCAGTTCGCCAAGGCGTGCCGCAACTTCACGCGTGCGAACACGGACGCGCACCTGTGGCTTCTCGCACACTCCGCGATCAAGAAGGGCGAGGATAAGATCCCGGCGATGTCCGACGTGCTCGGAAGCGCCGGCATCCTGGCGCCGTTCAACAACGTGCTGACGGTCTGGCGCAACGTGGAAAAGGAAGAGAAGACAAACATCGCCCGCGAGACGAACGACACGACGAAGATCGAAGAGCTGTCGAAGCTCCATGACGGCCTTCTTCTCGTGTGCAAACAGCGCCGCACCGGCAAGCGCCCCCGGACCAAACTCTGGTTCGACAATCCTTCGAAGTCCTTCCGGACAAAACAGGCGGACATCGTGCCGCCCGTTGCCGACACCGCTCCCACCCTCCCGCTCAAACAAGACGACGATCAACCGTTCTGACGCCCATGCCCGACACTCCTGACGCCACACCTCCCGCCCCGACGCCACCGCCTGGGCCCGTCAACACGCCCGAACAGGACGCTTGCCTGAACGACGTGCTGAACCTCCACACCGTCCTTTGCACCGGCAGCGCCGGCACGGGAAAGTCTCACCTTCTTCGCCAGATGCGTGACGGCTTCCGTGAGGCGATGCTTCGCCTGGGCGTTGTCGGCTCCACTGGCATCGCCGCCGTGAACGTCGGCGGTCTGACGCTCCACACCTGGGCCGGCCTGGCAATCGGCGATCAGGAAACCGGCGCTCAGGAGCCGACGAAGAACACCATCCACCGCATCCGCTTCAACTCGAACCGCCGCGCGTTCGAAAACATCACCGGCACGAATCACCTGGCGATTGATGAAATCTCGATGATCAGCGCCGACCTACTCGACCACGTTGACACCGTGTTCCGAGCGATCCGCGACACGGACAAGCCGTTCGGCGGAATGCAGCTCATCATGTTCGGCGACTTCCTTCAGCTCCCACCCGTGTCGAAGAACAACGTCAACCCGGCCGGCTTCGCCTTCCAGGCCAAGGTCTGGAAAGAATTGAACGTGCGCACGCGCGTCCTGACGCGCGTGTTCCGCCAGGCAGACCAGCCGTTCGCCGACGCGCTGAACGATGTGCGCGTGGCAAACATCACGCCGGCCGTGTCCGCCGTCCTGAATTCGTGCTACCGAAAAGCGGACCCTGACCCGACCACGCCGCCCGTCATTCTCACGACGCACAACAAGGACGCCGAGACGATCAACCTGTCCCGCCTCGCCGCCATCGAAGCCCAACAGATCGGCTTCCAGGCGGACGACGTTGGCACCGACCGCGCCATTCGGATTCTCGACAAATGCCTTATGCCGAAGTCGCTCGATTTGAAGGAAGGCGCCCGCGTCATGTGCTGCGCAAACATCGATCAGGAACGCGGGATCGTGAACGGCACCCTCGGCACCGTGATCGGCTTCCAGGGGAAATTCATTCGGATGCCGATTGTCCAATGGGCAAACGGCGTGAAGATGACGATGGAAGCATGGAAGTGGGTGATTTGTGAGAACGAGAAAGAGATCGGCAGTCGCACCCAGATTCCGATTCGCCTGGCCTGGGCCATCACGGTCCACAAAAGCCAGGGCCTGACGCTCGATAAGGTCGAAGTCCACCTGGGCAAAGCGTTCGAATACGGCCAGGCATACGTCGCGCTGTCTCGCGCGCGGACGAAGGAAGGTCTGTTCATCGCGTCCGGATCTCGCCGCGTGATCAAGGCACACCCGGCCGCGCTCAACTTCTACGAACAAGCCACCGCCGCGAAGGCACCCTGACCATGGGCAAACTGAAGCGCACCGTCAAAGTCCAGGAGATCGAAGGCGAGCCGTTGCGCTACCGCGTCGAATCCTGGGAAGACCCGCGCCTGTATCACGTCGTTGACCTGTCCGAGCTGGGCGGAAACGGCGAATGCGATTGTCGCGACTTCACCACTACATGCACCCGCAACCGGAAGGACAACGGCGGGAAGTGGGTTCACTACGGCGCCCCAGGCCAGCCCGATCCCGACCGAACCCAATGCCGGCACATATATTGCGCCCGCGTGAAGTTCACCGACACGACGCTTCGAGGCGTCGCCGCCACACTCCACCCGCAGAAAGAGCCGACATGAGCGAGCCCAGCAAATACGTCGGACAGATCGCCGCCTTCTACCCAAAACCCGGCGCCGTGATCGGATGCGTGCCTGTCGCCGGCAGCGTTCGCCACGTCGGCGCCGTCGTTGGCGCCAAGCCCAACGGCATCACGAAACGCGGAGCCATCCCGGACACGCTCCTGACCATTCGCGGGAAGAGCGGCCGCACCGTCACCGTCAGCATGGTCGAATCCTACACCCAACTTTTCCCGACGTGGCACGAAGCCGCGTCAGACACCAAATCATGATCGCTTCACCAACCAAACGCACGGGCGCCGGGTTTAACCGCGCCAGCTCGAAACAGGATTACGCCACCCCGCCCGAATTCATGGAAGCCGTAACCCGACGCTTCGGCCCGATCAATTTCGACCTCGCCGCGCACGCCGCGAACACCAAACACGCGAACTTCTTCAGCATCGCGGACGACTCGCTTCGCCAAGAGTGGCACAAGATTCCTGGCCTGCTTTGGCTGAACCCGCCCTTCGACAACATCGCGCCCTGGGCAAAGAAGTGCCGCGAGGAAGGCGCCCTGGGCGCGAAGATCCTTTTCCTCACGCCGGCCAGCGTTGGATCGAACTGGTTCGCTGATCACGTCCACGGCCAGGCCATCGTTGCCGCGCTTCAGGGCCGCATCGCGTTCAATCCGGCGAACCCGACCTGGGGCTACCCGAAGGATTGCATCCTTTCCGTCTTCGGCTTCGGCGTCGCCGGCTTCAACACTTGGAAATGGAAGCGCCCATGATCACCGCAGCCATCACCCTCGCCGTCCTGGCCGTCATCTTCTACGTTCTCGCTTGCCGTCTCACTGGCGACGAAGCCGAAGCCACCCCTTTCAACGCGCTGGCTTTTCTCTGTGCCATCATGGCCGGCATTCTCGTTTGCTTCACCACGATCTGGGCGATTCCTGGCGTCGTGTTCGTCGCTGGACTGATCGCGCTCTTTCTAGTCCGGCGCCGCCACCGCCCACTTGTCATCGCGGCCATCATTATCGGCCCGATCGTCGCTTACGTCGTGACCCTCGCCTACGTGAATCAAACCATCGTTCTCTTCTTCAAGTGAAACCGAAGTCCGACCCCGCCACCTGGCCCCGCCTGTCCGTCACCCTGCCCGCGTGCGTCAGCCCGCTCTTGTGCCAGAAATGCCAATCGTCCCACCGCGTTGCCACCTGGATCGAGCACGACGCGGCCGATCAACCCCAGCGCATCTTCGTCATTCTTTGCCGGCAATGCTCCGACACGATCATTGAACCGCACCCGCGCCTGTATGCCGAGGCGCCCGTGAACGCGCCTATCCCTGGCGTGATGGCGATCTGTCGCGATTGCATCCACCGCGCCGGAACGGAATGCCGTTGCCCGGCCGCAAAGTTCAACGGAGGCGAAGGCATTCAGGTGACAGCCGTGAAGCCGTTCGTCGTCCACATTGACGGACGCGATCAAAAGACGGGCAAGCGATTCGGCCGCTGGCTTCACGACTATTCCACGCCGCCGTCCGCTTGCACCGGGAGGAAGCCCGCGTGAAGCAGATTTCCGACCGGCGCCGGGCCCAGCTCGCGCTCTACTCCACCGCCCGCCGTGCGTTCCTGAAGGCGCACCCGGTTTGCCAGGTGGCGCGCTACCTCCCTGGCCTGAACCCAAAGGCGCGTTCCCGCGACATCCACCACACGGCCGGCCGCTACGGCGGGAACTACCTTCGAGAATCCACCTGGCTCGCCGTCTGTCGCGAAGCCCATGACTGGATTCACTCGCACCCAAAGGAAGCCCGCGCCAAAGGCTGGCTGGTATGACATTCGCCCAGCTCCGCGAACGCTTCCCCAAGGCATCACTCGGTTTCCTGGCCGCGAACGCCAGCGATGGCTTGCCCGCCGCCCTGGCGCCCAGGAAGCCAGAAGTCCCCCAGGTCCAGGTGAAGGGAGCCACCCCCGCCAAATCGAAAGGAAAGCGCGACGGCCGCGTTCCGCGCACCCGCAACGCCGCCACCTGGACGGAAGCCCAATACTGGCAGGCAATACGTTCGTGCCTTCGCCGCATGTCCCGCTTCTGGAAGCCGGCCGTCGCCGCGCTCCATGCCGCCCGCTTCCCGTGCAAAGGGCCGAATGGCCAGAAATGGGCCTACCTGTGCCACGACTGCAAAAAGCCGTTCCCCCGGAAACAGGTGCAAATCGACCACGTTGTTCCATGTGGAACACTCACCAGCTTCGAGCACGTCGGCGAATTCATCCGGCGCCTGACGCCTGAAGATGTCGGCGCCTACGCGATTCGATGCCTGGCGTGCCACGGCCAGAAGACAAACGCCGAGCGCATCAGCCGCTCTTCCGCATTTCCTTCCACTCCCGCAGCGCCTTGATCGCCCAATATGTGGCGTAGAACACGCCACCGATGAACGCCATGACGGCGATCAACAGGCCCATCATGATCGTTAGATGCTTCGCGATGTCCGCCCACAACACCAAGCCAGTGCCGCCCGACACGGCTCCCACCGTGTGCGCCACACCAGGCTTCACTTCGTCAGCAATGCGATTGAGGAAGTCGTTCATTTAGGGGGTAGGCACAGCGACGGAAGCCGCTGAAATTAGTTCTTCCGGCCGGATGGCCTTTTTTCGCTGTTTCACAATTCGTTTGTCCACCTCGTTCATCTTCCGCGACAGGTAGGCTTCTTTCAAAACCTTCCCCTGGGCCGGCGCATCCGCCGCGAACGACTCGATACCCGCCGCCATCCGCTTCACCATGCCCCACAGGACGGGAACCAAGCGAAGCAGCACGTAACCGAAGCCAGGCACGAAGATGCACGCCGCGATCACCCCGGCGAAGGCGAGCAATCCGGCCGGCCCGGCAAGATTGATCCCCGTGTCTTCCAGCGCGACGCCGGCATGTTTCCGTCCGAACGCCCGCCACTTGTCCAGTTGCGCGTCCTTCGCCTTCAGGCCCGCCGTCAGGGTGGCGATCGCGGCGTCCCTGTCCGCCGTCGTGACAGGCGTTGCCGGCTGTCCCAGGGACGAAGAAAGGCCCGTTGCCACCTGGTTCACATCCTGAACGGCCACGGCCGGATCTGCCACGGGTGGCGTCGTCCTGGCGACGATGTAAGCCGCCGCGCGCTTCTCCCCTTCCACTTGTGCGGCCGGCTTCACGCCATCGGCGCCGTCCACCTTCTTCTGAAGGACGCGCCACTGTGCCACCTGGCACCCAGAGACGAACACCGCCCAGGCAACGACAGCAACCAAGGCCAGCGCGGCAAACAAGCCGCGAAGCGCCACGCGTTGCGTCGTTGTCAGCGGAGTCTTCACGTCTTCTTCCGCTTCGTGTAAACCTGGATCACCTTCCCGCGATAATCGGCCGGCATCATGGTTTGCGTGCCGTTCTCATAGTGGCGATTCGCGATGCCATCCATCGCCCAGCCAGGCCCGCTTCGCGCCGCCGCCATGTGCGTCACCGGAGGCGAATCGGCCGGAAGCCAATTTGCCTGATACACGAGCAAATCGCCCGCCTTGATCGCCGTGAACGGAACGCCGAAGTCCACCACGATCCAATCCCCGCCAGTTAGAAACGGCTCCATGCTTCCGGTCGGAAGAACGTGGAACACACGCAACACCCCGGCGCCGTCGCGCGCGTACGCCTTCGCCGCAATTTCCGGCGAAGGTTGTTCCCACAAGATCAGCGAGCGGTCTGGCGCCTTCGGGCCACACCCCGCCAGGATGAAAGCCACCCCGAGGAACAGGACGGCGAGGAAGTTGAAGCGGAACGCTTTCATCATGGCATGTTTTGAAGGCCAATCGTGTCGGACATAAACGCGCCACCCAGCGCGCCGCCCGCATAACTCGGTTCCAGTTGCACGTAGCCGACAATAGCCAGCGAACGACGAACCCACGGCAGCTTCGAGCCGTTGCGTGAATTCGCTTCCGCGCCCTTCACGATGCTGGCGACAGCCGAGCTGCTCAGGCACAGTGCTACCTTCGCATACATGCCCGCCGCCGTGGTCAGTGCCCCTAAATTCCAAAGATCATCCGTGGACGCCTTGTTCACAATATTGCCTTCCGACGTGTGAATATAAACCTCCGCGTTCGTGCGCATATAGCCGGCAGTTGTGCCAGCCCCAACGCTCGCGGCCTTCAGGCAAGAAGTGCCGCGCGTCTGTGGGATCGTCTGCGTTGTGCTGAGAACGTTGCCCCATTCGTAGCAATATTCATCCGCGTAGAACATCAGATCCGCGTAACCGAGAGCCGTATTGTTGTAGATCCACACGGGAATAAACCCGGCGAGCGGGCCGGCCAGGTTGAAGGCCCGCGTGCCAGTGTTCGCCGTGTTGTTCAGCATGTTGTCACAGATGCGAAGCCCCACGCATCCGATCCCGATCTCGATGCCGCGCGGGCAATCCGTGATGACGTTGCCGCTCACTGTCCCACCGTCCACATCCACGGAAATCCCGTGATAGCCAGCCGTCGCCACGCCCTTGATCACATTGCCCACGCAAGTGACGTTCGTGCTCCCCGTAATTTCGATCCCGTTGCGAGTCGGAGTCTTCAGCACGTTCCCCGTGATGCTGATATTGTCCCCGAAGATATACATGCCAACGAACGCGCTTTCGATGGAGTTGTTCGCCACACTCCCATAGGTCGGACGGCCACCACCTTGCTCCGTCACCATGATTCCATAGGTGGCAGTAGAATAAACCAGGTTGTCCGAGATCGTGAATTGCGTGGACGCGCCCGAAAGCTTGATGCCGTTGCTTCCGTTCCCAGACACGCCGGGACCAACGATCCGGTTGCCACGAATGAAGACGCGATCCGTGTCCAACAGGTAAATGCCGTGCTCTCCGATGGCGTGATTGATCGTGCAGCTCTCGATTCGCACGCCTGTCGCGCGATACATGCTGATCCCGGTGATCGGCGTGCCCACAATGATGCAATCGCGCACGGTGATGTTCGAACAATAACCAGCCGCACCACCACTGTTCAAATCGATCACGCTGTTCCCAGCCGACCCAAGATCGAACGCGCCATCCGTCTCGAATCGCAATCCCTCGATCACCAGATTCGTTGTGCTTGGCGGGATCTCAATCGACTGAGATCGGATCGATGTCTGGTGAATGGTCGGATAACCCTCGCCCCGAATGTGGCAGTTGCTCACCGGATTCAGGTTGCCGACGATCTTATATTTGGAAACCGGCTTCGGAAAGATGACCACCTTCCCAGCGCCAGCATTGAGCGCCGCCTGAATCGCCGCCCTGTCGTCCGTCGTGTCGTCACCCTTCGCCCCGTAGGACATGACGTTCACGATGTCATTCGAAGCGAGCGGGAACCCGCCCGCTTTAACGCCGTCGTGAACCACGACAGTCTTCTTGTCCGTGTCCACCGTCAGCTCGCCGAGCTGGCCGATAAAAGTGGAGTGCTGAACCGTCGTTCCCCGACGCCGTTTGATTGCCGTGCTCATGTTGGTTTTTCCTTTTGAATTATGCGATTGATCCGTAATCGGCCACGTCTGTCACTGGATCGCCGACAGAGCCGTAATCCGTCACGTCCGAAAGTGCAGCCACCGGGTTCGCGATGACGATGGTGCGCACGTCGTCCAAGCCCAGCGACAGGTCCAGCGCACCGTCGTCATCGAAAGCCAGGATCTTGTCCGCGCGTGTGATGGCATTCGGCAGAACATTGCCGCTCCCGATCACCTCGCCCTCGCCGAAGCGAAGCGCGCGTTCCGCCAGTTCGAGAAACCGCTGGCCCAGCATCGTCAGCTTATCCAGCGCGCGTTCGTGCGTGCTCGCCGGGAAGCGATCATTCGGAGCGTAGTCCACCAACTGACTTGCAGGCACGTTGCGCAGAATTGTCAGCCGATCACCACCGGCCGATTCCAGGCCAGTAAGAACGCACGTTCCGCCCGCTTCAGCCCCGGCGCCAGTCAGAGAGTAACCCGTCGCCGACAGCGTAGTGTCCACGCCGTTACGCGTGCGAACGACCTTCACATGCGAGTTTTCCAGGAAGTAGAACGGGATCGCCAGCGACTGATCGCCGCTCGAAAGGGTGAATTGAACCTTCGCTGTGGTCGATGAGATCATGGGTCTTCAGTATTAGGTTGCCATCGGGAAATCCACTACGGAGTTACGCGACCGCGCTCCCGCTTCTCGCGTCGTTTTTCAACTTTCACGGCGCCACCACCGAACCACCAGTAAATCGGCGCCCCGAGGAACGGCAGCATCCGCCAGGATTCGAAGTTGCCAGGCTCGATTTCGTCACCTTCTCCGATGCGCTTGATCGCCTCTTTCAGATCGTCCAGCGGATAGACAATAAACGGCGCCGGTGGCGTCACCAGGAGCAAAGCCGCTTCCAGCGGATTCTTCTTCTCCCGGAATTGCCACAGGTTCCAGCGGTTCACGCCGAGCAGCTTAAACATATTGTCGAACGCCAGATCCCCAATTTGCGGATCGCGTCCCATCACCCAGTCCTTCAGCCAGTCCACCGGGAGCCCGATCAGATAGAGCAGCGCCGCCATGTGGATCAGGTTGCGGAACCCGACCGCCTTCTGTTTCGCGTTGCCGTTAACGATCAGGGTGATCGACTCGCGCCGGAAGGAATCAATCTGCTTCAGCGCAAAAGTTTTCAGCATGTAGAACACCCGGCCGTTCGGATGCCGAAGGTAGAATTCCGGCATCTCCGACATGCTCACCGGCTGATAGTCCGCCAGGATGGAATAGACGGCGAACATCGTGTCTTCCGTCTTCTGACCGCGCGCCAGCTCGCCAATCACGCGAGGCGCAATCGTCGGACCAAAGGACGCGTTGATCAGCGCGCGACTCTTCGCGCTCAACTTGCCGGCAGACGCTTCGCGTTCCAGTGCGCGAAACTTCGCATTCACCAGCGTCTCTTTCCCCACCATGTCCAGGTAGTGAATGCCGACCAATTTGAAGACGCGGTTCAGCGCCTTGTGCAGCGCGCCCATCTCCCGGAACTCTTCGGCCATCGTGTCCAGGGAAAGGTCTTTCCTTGTGATCTTCGACGTGCGCGTGACGGCGCTCCCGGCCGCGATCAGCGTGTCGAAGATTCCGTTCTCATACATGGAGAACGCCAGGTCCGTGAGCTGCGTCATCGCGCTCGTGATCTGGCCCATCGTGCCCATGTAACTCAGCGCCTTGAACGCGCGGATGAACGGCGAACTCGATTGCTGACTGAACCGCGCTTCCAGGACGGCGGACACTTCGGCCTGTTGCGCCCGCGTGATTTGCCCGCTGGCGATCATGTCTTCCACCAGCGCGCCGATTGAAGCCTCAACGGCGATCCGATTGCTCGAATACACGCCGCCCGTCGCCGACTGCATCGTGACGTGATACTTCCCGAAGAACCGCCGCTTCTCGATGGCACTGTTCAGGCTCTCAATATAGCCGACGAGCGCCTGAATACTGTCCGCGTAGAAACGATCCGCGTCCACGTCCACCACGTCCGTCTTCCGCGCCTTCAGGTTCGACGGCTTCGACTCAGGCGGACGGAACCCGCGAAGAACGCTGTTCACGATCTCGATCCGTTCGTCATGCGTCAGGGTGCGCCCTTGCGCCGCCGCCTTCGCCTGGGCATCGCGTAGCACTTCCTCAATCCGGCCGGCCTGGGGCTTGCCGTAATAGTGCATGAACAGCCCGTCCACGTCGTTCACCTTGCGCGGGAAGTAATCCGACACCTCGCCGAAATCGTAGCCGGCCGCTTTCGCTTTGTCCTTCGTCGCTTCGAGCACGGCCTGAACCTTGGCGAAGTCCGCCGTCAGGTTGTAAGCCGCCAGCATCGTGTCCCGCGTGTCCGTGTCGCCGTTCTTCAGCGCCAAGTCTAAGATCGCCGCGTCGTCCGGCCGCATCTTTTCGAATCCACGAATGAAGCCTTCCACCTGGGCGAAGTCGCGTGTGATGGCGTTGCCCAGGTCGAACTCGAAACGCCGCAGACGTTGCGCCAGCGGCCGGCTGATGCGCGACAGACGTGAGCTGATCGGCATCGCCAGGCGCGCCGCGAGACTCGCCTGTGTCGAACGGCGAACGAGCGCCGCGCGCTTCGGCAATGGCACGCCACTGCGCAGCCGTGCCGTCAGTTGTGCCGTCGCCGCCAGCTTCTTCGCCCGAAGCGCCGACGCCTGGGCCTGAAGTGCCTGCGTCGCGTTCTGTGGCACGCCAGTAAGGGCGAACGTGATGTCTGGGTTTTCC
>Ga0181365_1000014_pt1 | contig 32229 bp, 53 predicted proteins | sample Fa13NDMM110DN_FD_130097 | JGI IMG/M metagenome (GOLD analysis project Ga0181365, IMG submission 130097) | Freshwater viral communities from Lake Michigan, USA - Fa13.ND.MM110.D.N | ecosystem: Environmental > Aquatic > Freshwater > Lake | place: USA: Michigan | collected 2013-09-24
CTGGATAGTGATGGGGCTTACAATGTTACGGGCTTATATGCTCCTGTTTCAGAAGACCACTTGGCCGCTGTCGTTTTAGTAAACGTTTCAGCTTTTGCCATTACACTCAAAAACAACGATTCAAACAGCGTATCGGGCAACCGCTTCAAGTCGCAAACTGGCGACGTTATAGTGCCTGCTGGCTATATCGTACAGCTTAGAAAAATTGAAAATTTCTTCTACGTTTTGAACTCTTTTCCTGCGTAAAAAAATATTTTATGAGCATCTAAGCATGCACACTAACTATCGCTGTACTTGCAGCGGTTTCGCTGGATAAAAAACTAAAAACATGGCTTGCAATTGCTGTAATAATACCTATCAATTAGGATGCTTTGACCCATGCGGCATTCAATTCGTTTCGGGTGCCGTTGCCCCTGTTGGCATGGCTGGTGTGTGGACTTTATACATAAAGTTTCGCCGCCGCACTTATGCCTTTGCCAATAACCTAATTGAGGGGCAGGCTATAAACTTTTCGGTCCGTTGCCTGAATGCTGAATATACCTACAAAGCTTATATTGTCAATCCTTCGGGCGAACAAATGGTATTGGATATTGACGGCACAGGCTACGATTGTTTAGAATTTTCAACAAAATATGAGGCTCAAATCGGTATTAACGTTGGGGCTTCTTCAATCTCTTAATTATGGAACTTGCACTCACATCGGTTTTTTTACTAATACTTTGTTTCTTTGCGGGCTGCTTTGCAACTTTCTTGCATTATTGCATTGGTGAGCCTCGCTTTAGTCAAGATGGCAGCGACTTTAAAGCAGGGCGCATATTTTCTTTTTACGGGCGTTTTGTGGCTATGCGCTACCAAATAGCCTACAAAAAGGAGAATGAGCGCATAGAGGGCATATTTCAAAGCGAGGGGGCAAAATCAAACGGTAATATTTCAGATGAAAAGGAATTTGAAATACTTTCGAGCTTTAGACCGATTTTTTGGCAGGCTTTGGGGGCTTGTCCTATTTGCTTTGCCACTTGGATAAACTTGATTGTCTTTGCAATTCTGTTGCCCGTTTTTGGGATGTCTTTATTTTGGGGGCTTTTGATTGTCCCAACTTCAACTATAATATCAGGCCGAATCCGTTTGTCCTAACTGTTTCGATTCTTCCTGATTGGCCCTGCTTGCTTTGGTGAGCGGGGCTTTTTACATTAAAAAAACCTGCTATGTTGGTAGCAGGTTTTTTGTTTTATAGGGGTAGGAATTGTTTTATTTGGTAAGGGTAGTATATTCTACTACCACCCCTTTCAGCCTCATAATATGCATAAAAATTGCCTTTTATTTCTACGGCTTCACACTCACAAATGCAGCCTTCAAAATCTTCAAACTTACATTTTTCGCCATGCTTGGGAATAAAAGGCTCTTTGGTTTCTACAGGTACGAGCTTTGCGGTGTATTGGTAATTTACGTTTTCAGCGTTCATTTTATAAGCTTCTTCGGCAGATTTATAACATTGACTTGCAGTTTCAAAATTTCCACTGAATTTATACACATTAACAAAAAGCTGTTCGGGTTCTTTTGGTAGGTTGTCAGGGTGGCGGCCTACGGTGAAATTTTCAAGAAAATAGCTTAGTGAATATTCTTCTTTTACGAGCCTTTCCCCAACTTTGTCTTTGTAATATACAATCACCCAATCCTCATAATATTCTAAAAATTTGTAATCGTGACATTCGGTATGTACGGGGTTTCCTTTTTCTAATTTTTTAAATTCTTCCGCTGTCATTGTCCTATGATTTTAATTTTAATAAATTTATTTTCCAATCGTTGCCTTTTTTGGCAACCGTTTCAAGACTTTCATAGTATTGTTGAGCCATGCCCAAATAAGTTCTTATAAGCTCAAAATAACCTTCAGAACAATCTACAATGTGTATTCTGCAACGGTCTTTCACATCGGGGTACTTACCCTCAAAGTCGAACATTTCTTGAACATCTTGCACAAACTTTGCAGGCACGTCACTATCCCAACCGTTGCCCAAATCTGCCCACATTTTGCGAGCTTCTTTAAATACAAGTTCTTCAGGTGGATTCATCAAAACGCGAACAATGGCACCGCCTTTGATTTTATGCCCTGCTTCATTTAAAAGCATTGCGTAGCCTCTTATCTGCCATTCATAGATACTTATGTCCTTATCATCAAAAAGCTTCAATCCTGAAGGATTCCAAACATTTTTTTGGTCAAAGACAAAATCCTTTGTTTTCCAGTCATAGCCATTAGTAACAAGCCACTCGTTACGCATTTCTTTTTTTACGGCCTTGGTTGCAAATTCATAACCAAGCATCTTCCCTACTTGCTCAATGCTTCTTTGCTCGCATTCGTTGCCCTTTTGGATGTACTTGTTCGTAAAGGTGGTACGAAAGCCGAACCTATCATTCATAAACTCTTCCTCAATGAAGCTTTTTGCGCCAGCAGACAAAGTAGGCTGTTTGGTTGTATTTGCTTTTTCTTGAAGCTCTTTAAATCGCCTTTCCTGTGTTGGTGTAAGTTTATCCTTTGCAATTAAAAGCTCCAATTCCGCTTTTTGTATTTCAGTAATATTTGGGGCGGTAGATAAGGCCGCCCCTGTCATTATGCGCCCGAAATTGGAACATCGAAATAACTTGCTCATTATGGTTTTTGCAGTTCGGTTAATTGTGCATCTGTAAAGTGGTAGCGTTCCTGTACATCGGTTAAATCATATTGACCGTCCAAGATGCCTTGTTTGATTTTTGCAAGGTCATCGGCGGAAACTTTGAGCTTTGTTTCGACTTCCTCAAAGCTTCCATTGTCAGGGTATTCTAATTCATCATTATCTCTAATAACCGATTGGTCAGCTTCAATAGCTTTTTGCATCTCAATAGACATAATGCCCCACTTTGAAAGTATAGATTTTAAAACGGTCTTTTTTGCCATTGCATCAAAGTCGGTCTGCCATGGTCCAGAATTATAAGTTTTAGAAAAACGCTTTGCATGGGTTTCGACTTTCTTAATGGTCCAAAAATCAACTTTTTCAAATCCGTTATGTAGTTTAAAAAAAGCAGCATAACCAATAATTTTACCGCTTGGCTCTACTGAAAAATCAGCGTCCAATTCTTCAGTTAATGTGTTGAATGAGTTAAACTGCGATTCGTAAACCTCGGTAACATTTATTTTTTTGTATTGCGCTGTTCTTTGGGCTAATTGAACATAGCCCTTCCAACCCATTTGGAATTGGGCAGAGCTACTATAAGGAACAATATAAGCAAATCCCAAATTTTTATTGATGGGTAGTTGTAAGGTTGCCGCCATCATTGCAGCATTATAAATAGTAACCTTATCAACTTTTTCTAACTTAGAATCATTGGATACAATTTGTAAAACTGATGCAATAAAAGCGCTTGCCTGATTGCCCATTAACTCAGTAATTCGGTTTTTCATATTATCCGATTCTAAAAAATGCTTAATTACTTTAATGTTTTGCGACATAATAGTTTTTGTTTTTTGATGTGAGAATTAAATTACAATACAAAAGTAAGCCTTTAAAGCCGTAAAATCAAGTTTTTGAAAATAAATTTAACAAAATGTAAAAAATAATTGTAAAAAGTTTGGAAGTTCGGTTTTTGTCCTTACCTTTGTAATGTAATAACGATTTAAGCACATCAAAAAACAATAACAATATGGATTACTTTAATTTTTTAGAAACAAAAAGGCATTCAATAGGTAACTTTGGATTTGAAGCTAACTATATCCCTGATATGGCTTTTGATTTTCAAAAGTTTATTATTGAGAAAGCTGTAAGAAAAGGCAGAATAGCAATCTTTGCAGATACAGGATTAGGCAAAACTTTAATGCAATTGGCTATCGCTAAAAATATCATTCAGCACACCAATAAAAAAGTATTGATATTAACACCTTTGGCAGTTGCATTTCAGTTTATTTTAGAAGCTGATAAGTTAGGCATAGATGATATTGAATACTCAAAAGACGGCAAGTATACAAAGAAAATAGTTATATGTAACTATGAGCGGTTACACTATTTTGATAGCAAAGACTTTGAAGGTGTGATACTTGATGAAAGTAGCATATTGAAAAACTTTGACGGACAAATTAAAAATCAAGTGACCGCATTCGTTAAAAAGATACCTTACAGATTTTTAAGTACAGCAACCCCAAGCCCTAACGATTTTATTGAGTTGGGTACAAGTAGTGAGGCATTGGGGTATATGGGTTATATGGATATGCTAGGGAAGTTTTTTAAAAATAATCAAAATAGTGTAGATTCTACAAATCGTAACATCGGTGAAAAGTTTTATTTAAAACCACACGCCGAGAAAGACTTTTTTGCATGGGTTAATCAATGGGCTATTATGGTTAAAATGCCGTCAGATTTAGGATTCTCAAATGATAGGTATCAATTACCACAACTTATAATAAATAAAAATATAGTCGAAAATCAATGTTTATTTGACAAAAATGGTCAGATAAGTATGTTTGTGCCAATTGCAAAAGCAATGACAGAAGTACGACATGAACAAAAGCAAACAGAACAAAAAAGATGTGAGAAAGCTATAGAATTGTCATCTAATAAAACATCTGTATATTGGTGCAATACTAATAACGAAAGCAGTATTTTAAAGCACTCAGATAAAGAAGCGGTTGAAATTATAGGAAGCCAATCTATTGAACGCAAAGAGGAAATATTATTAGCTTTTGCAAACGGGCAAATAAAAAGACTGATAACTAAAGCTAAAATGACATCAATGGGTTTAAATTGGCAGCATTGTAATCATTCTGTATTTTTCCCAACGTGGAGTTATGAGCAGTACTATCAAGCTATTAGGCGTTTTTGGCGATTCGGGCAAAAAAATGATGTTACTATTGATATGGTAATTTCTGACGGACAAACAAGGGTACTAGAAGCATTGCAACAGAAAACAGAAAAGGCAATCCAACTACACAGAAACCTAACTGAAAACGTAAACAGAAGTTTTGAAAACAAAGTGAAAGAATTTAACAAACAAATCTTAAAACCAAACTTTTTATAATCATGGAAAACTTAGTAAAAGACCAACTACACACAGATAAATATAGTATTTATAACTCAGATTGCATGTTAGTCATGCCGACTATACCTGATGAAAGTATCGACCTATCTGTATATTCACCACCCTTTGCAGGCTTGTATAATTACAGTTCTTCTGAAAATGATTTTAGCAACTGTGAAACAAAAGAACAGTTTTTGGAGCAGTACGAATTTTTGATTAAAGAAATTTCAAGAGTAACAAAGCCTGGCAGAATTACCGCTGTTCATTGTACAGATGTTTTCGATAATACTTGCCGACTTTGGGATTTCCCGCATGAAATAATAAAGTTACACATCAAATACGGGTTTGAATATAGAAACAGAATAACTATTTGGAAAGAGCCGTTAAAAGTTCGTATGAGAACGATGGTTCAAAGTTTGATGCACAAATTTATAGTTGAGGATTCAACAAAATGCTTTACTGCTATGCCCGATTACGTTTTAGTATTTACTAAAAAAGGCGAAAATAAAGTCCCTGTAACTCACCCGTTTGGAATAAATAATTATGCAGGTGAAACTCCAATACTGCCAAACATTTTAAGAGCTTGGAATAATGCAAACGGCCGCAATCTAAATGAAGACCAACTTTGGAAACATCTTAATAGTGTTAATGAAGATGACAAAATTACAAAGTTGAATCATTACATTTGGCAGCGTTATGCCTCATCTGTTTGGGATGATATTAGAATCGACAATGTATTACCATTCAAAGATAGCAAAGAGGAAGATGATGAAAAGCACGTACACCCGCTGCAATTAGATGTTATTGATAGATTGGTAGAATTATACTCAAATCCTAATGAAGTTGTTTTAACGCCTTTTATGGGAGTAGGCTCTGAGGTTTATAGCCCTGTTTCTATGGGTAGAAAAGCAATTGGAATAGAGTTGAAAGATAGCTATTTTAAACAAGCTATTTTGAATTTGAAAGATGCTTCAAAGCGTTTTCAAAAACACGAAATTGCTACATTATTTGATACATTATTTGATACTTTATAAAATTAGCAAATAGGCCCCGCACCTATCGCGGGGCCAAACATCAACACATCATGACAATCAAAACCGAACTTCAACTCAAAAACAATAAAGGCGAAACGGAAACGCTTTTGATTGAGGCGGAATACTCCCCCGCTGTTTTTCCGATTGAGCCTGAAGAAATACTTATTACAACGGTAAGTTTGAAAACAGGAAACAAATTCATAGCAGGCAGTCTTTCCCTAACTTGGCTTTTCATCTTCAATGAGGTATTTTCTACCAATACAGAATTTGAGGAAAGACTCGATGTAGCAGTTAGGAAACAATATTTTGATAACATTTTAGATAACCCAAAATTATGAATTTAGAATTTCTAACCAAAGAGATTTTACCACAGCGCAAAAAAGAGATTAACCAAGGTAAAAACCTTGGTACAAGACAGCCTATTTACTTTGTATATGACCTGCAAGAGCATATTGTTGATGGGCATAATGATTTTACATCTATGACCAACAAACGCGGCATAGATTGGGAATTTGGCTATATTGACATGGCATTAGATTCAGACCAAAGAGAATGGAAAAAGCAGGAGTTTAAGAATATGAAAGAACCGATTGCAGTAAGCCGTTTCTACACGGATGTTTTCAAAGGTATTTTCTTTACTTCAAAAGCAGCTCATCAATACCTCAAAGACCAAAAACACAATATGTCAAAAAGAGCTTATGTTTATGTTGAATATTCGGGATATGGCAATAATCAGATGGATAAACTTTTAGAAAATGAGTGAGCAAAAAGAACCAATTAGGTCAACTTTAGATGATTTTGTTGATTCTCAAAGGGCATCAAGTATAAAAAACATAAATGATTGGTTGAAAATAGAATTTCAGCACATCATAGGGCAGCAAGCCGCAAGCATTAAACCTTTAAAATTCAGAAAATCAGAAAATGAAAAAGACTAAAACCCACATCAAAAGCCTTGAAGCAATTGCCAACGGCATACATTCAGCTGATGAAATTTCTAAATTTGCAGCCGTCACTCGCCAAACAATTTTAAAGGCTTTGGGGCAACTTGCGGAAGCTGGAGAAATAACTTGTAGTGATGGATTCTACCAAATTCAGCAACAGGCGAAAACAGGTGAAAAACTTTCACCAACAAGTGAAACGCCCGCCAAATCTGCAAAAATCCGTTTTAAGAATCCGCAAAATGTAGGCTATCTTAAAAAGATATTTGCCTTTTTTGGCTACCAAATACAAACGGCAAACATTATGCTTTTCACCGTTTCACCAAAACACAATTGGACAAACGCTGCAATTTTGGAGGATTTAGAAGCTATCCTTTGCTTTTTCAGCAACACTCATAAAATTGATATAACAGGCGAAAACGGCGAATACTTACCACTAACCCAACTATCAAAACTAAGCCCTAAAAACGGGATTGTGGTCGGTCAAAAGTTCATTCATAGGATTGAACATTACACCGTTTTTCATGTCGTTTCAAAGTGTTTGATTCCCGACCCTTTCAGAAATGACAAAGAGCCTGCATGCCGTATTGAATTTAGAGCTTTAAACCAAAGCGGCCAAATTATGGATTTTGTAATTGATACTTCACGCCCTAACATCATAGAACACAAAGCCCCTAAATCAACAAAGTTTTCTGAAAGGGCTAATTTTGAAGCCGTAAAACCTTATCTAAACAATGTTTCAAGTAATTAAAGCAAAATGTTGCGGCATTTTTTTTGCCGCTTGCTCTCTATACGATGATAAGGAATGGCAAAAAGATGTTATAAAATACATAATCCAAGGACATTCATTAGAAGAAGTTTCCAAAGAAGAAATTAAATCTAATTTTGGAAGATGTATGTGCCATGAAAAACAAATTGAAGAAAAAAAAGAAATTCATAACCCAAATCAACTATCAATATTTAATGATTAAGCTGCCACTACCCAATCATAAATGGGCAATCGTTGATGATGATGCCCCTGAAGAAATTACAGCCCACAAATGGCAATACGATGGACGCTATGCGATGCGCTTTGAAAAGCTAGAAGGCGGCAAATTCAAAAAGATTTATTTGCACATAGCTATTGCAAAACCTGAAAGGGGAATGTTAGTTGACCATGAAGACCAAAACAGGCTTAACAACCGAAAATCTAATCTTCGGGTTTGCACTCACAGCCAAAATATGCAGAACCGAAAACCCAAGAAAGGGAAAAGGTATAAGGGCGTTGCCTATCTTAAAAAAAACAATAAGTATTCAGCTCGCATCACAGCAAATGGCAAAACTACATTCTTAGGGTTGTTTGTTGATTCTGAAAAAGCAGCCAAAGCATACGATGCCGCCGCCGTTTCACTGTTTGGAGAATTTGCACGGCTCAATACTTATGATTAAATCTAATTTTCACCAAATGGAGAAACTAACAAAACAAGAAATTGAAGCCTTGCTGAATTTGGCTTTAAGTAAAGACCCTGACAATTGGCTTTTGTTCAAATCTTACCCAGTAGAGGCAAGAAAGCGAGCCTTTGCAATGCTAAAAAGCATAAAGTTAGAAACACTACAAATTAGGGAGGATGGGTTTTATGAATTTTATTTGGGGCTTGGCGTGAGCTTTATGATTAATTGGGTTAATTTAGTTCAAGGTAATTTCTATAATGCGGCACTAATAATCAGAAACCAAACATTTAGAGAAAATACTTTTGATAAGAAAAGCTACTCTAAATGGCTGCTAAAAAACATCTACCAAGAAATTAAAAATCAATACACTTCATAATGGCCTTATGCCTTGTGGTAGGGTATAGCATAGGAACAATTTTAGCACTTTTTAAAAAATCGGAATAATGAAAATAATACTGCTCTATCTTTTTGGGCTTACCGTTTCCGCTTTGACTTCTTATTTGCGTTCATTAAAAGATGAAAATTCGACGTACTTTCCCGAACTAATAAAATTCAATATCCAAATGGCAGCTTATAGGTACACATATTACTTTATGCTTATACTGCCTTATTTTCTACTAAAATAAATCATAGCCATGAACTGGACTAAAAAAGGATTCAAATACCAACGCGAAGGCTTTACAATTGAGCCACAGGGTAAAAAGTTTGTCCTAAGCTGGAAAGATGCCAAAGGGCAGCTTCAAATAAAGGAAAGCGAAGGATGGAAGCAAAAAGATTTTGAAGACTTAAAAGTCTATGCCGATGCACTGTAACGCCTTCGCAATCGCCAAAGAAATAAAAGTATTTACTCACAACGACAAAGCCGCCGCGCTCGATGCCTACGTACTTGAAAGCCTAAATATGAGGGCTTATGCAAGGGAAAAAGGAAAAACGGTACTGAATAGCCTTATAGCTGTTGAATGTACCAAGATTGAAGCGGTTGATTTATTGAAAAAGAAACTATCAAAATGACAAAGGAAGAAGACAAACGCCTCGCCTCAATATGGCTGCTGATAACCTGCCTAAACGCTGCCAAATATGCCTTGGTTGAATTGGAAACAAAGCACATGAAGCAAGACCGCAAAGTCCGTTTCAAAGCCTTAGAGCAGCAAATTAAAAGCTTTCTGCAATATATGCCCAAAGATAGCTTAGTTCATAATCAAAGTTTTGAGAATGTGGCTGCAATGGCAGAAACAATGGCAATGATAGCACAGTTGCCAGCCGCTCAGATAGATTGGTTTTTAGAGCAGGTGAACAGGCTTAGTTTTTCGGCGGTCAATCGGGAACTTTCAACACTTGAAAAACTTTAGCTATGAAGAATAAAACAGGATTCACAGGGGTGCATTTCACCAACAACGGACAAAAATTCCGCGCGCAAATATCGGTGAAAAATCAGGAAGTTTACCTTGGAACTTTCGACACACCAGAAGAAGCGGGTAAGGCTTATCAAGATGCTGAAAAGAAAATTTAAAACCTATTGCAAATCATAGTTTTTTGGCTTATATTTGTACTATAAATACTAATTATCTGAGGTAGGAGTCAAATACTTAGTTTAAAAAATATACATCCATATAGCTCTATCTTTGTCTAAGCGCCTCCTACCGCTGAAACATTGGTAGGGCTTTTTTATGTACCTATGCAATACGGAATATTGAACGGGCAAAAAGTAAAAGCAAGCCCCGAAATAAAAGGCGCAAAATGTCAATGCTGTGATAGCGATTTGGTTGCAAAGTGTGGAACGGTTAAAATTTGGCACTTTGCCCACTCGGTAAAAAATAATTGTTCCTCTTGGTATAAGCCAATGACTGAATGGCATAGGCAATGGCAGGAATGCTTTTCAGAACAATATCGGGAAATAGTCCACAAAGACCCAGAAACAGGCGAAAAGCACATAGCTGATATAAAGATACCGATAGCAGGAAAGGAGCTTGTTATTGAGTTCCAAAATTCGCCAATAAGCGCAAAGGAAATTCAAAGCAGGGAGCATTTTTATAAAGATATGATTTGGGTTGTAAATGGCGAAACTTACCCATTAAAAATAGGAGGTTGGAAAAATATAAGGCACCAAATAGAATCAGGCTATTACGTACCATCTAAAAAGAAGGAGCATATTGATTTTTTAAATTCTATAACGGATGAATATTTTGATTATCTAATAGATATAAATGATAAAACAATAAATTATTCCTGCAAGAAAATGTTTTTCATTGAAGCTGAAAAGCCTATATATATAGATATTGGCAATAATGAAATTTTATTTTTTAAAAATGTATCTTACAGAAAAATATATATCAAATCGGAGATTGATGACGATGCCGAATATCTTAAAATTAAAAGAACATTCAGCTTTGGAGCGGAAATAACGCACAGGGAATTATTCAAATGTACCAAAGAACAATTTTTAAAAACCTTTGCAAAGTAAAAATATGAAATACATTCTCACTATAAATCAAAAGGCTATAATTGATTTAAACGCAAAGCATGGGTTTAAACTTGATATATTTGACGCTCACTTGTTAGAATTTGCCTTTGGCTGGTTTCCTAATTCAAAGGCAACTAAAATCTTCCACAACGGCAAACAATACGTATGGATAGCACACCAACTAATAATAGATAATGTTCCGTTGTTGGGAATGAAAAAAGATACAATCTATCGTAGAATGTCGGTACTTTCAAACATTGGTTTTTTTGAATTGCACCCCGATTGCAAAACATTAGGGCGGACTTTTTACGCACCAACGGCTCTACTCGATAGCATACATTATCAATCCGACCCTACGGATACAAATCCGAACCCCTACGGATACAAATCCGAACCCCCTACGGATACAAATCCGAACTATAATATAAAGAATAATAATAATGAAAATAAGGATTATGAAAATAGGACAACTGCCGAAAAATCGGCAAGCTTTGAAACCGAAAATATTGAGGATGCTGTTTTTGATGATGAACCTTTAGAAGCCCCAACCCCCAAAAAAGAAATAAGTTCCGCAAAGAAAGAAAAAGCCGCTTTTAGTATATTGCCTGCGAACTTCCCACCTGCTTTGATTCCATTTGCTGAAAAGTTTTTAGAATACCGAAAAGAAATAAAAAAGCCTTATAGGTCGGATGCCAGCCTAAAGACAAAACTAAACCAATTCATTGAGCAGGCGGAAAAATACGGAGTGCAGGCGGTTATTGAAAGCATTGAAACCGCAATAGGACAGGGTTGGACTGGAACATTTATTGGAAAAGAATACCTAAACACCGCAAAGCAAAAGCCCACACCCCAAACAATACCAGCATCTGACCAAGCCCAAAGGGATAAGCTCGCACTACTAAAAACCAAATGCCATAACAAGCGCATTGATTTTAGCAGGGTAACAGGCGACATCCCCGCCCAAATTATCCAACTTGAAAAACTATTATCATGAAAAATAGAGAAGATTTTACAACCGATGATGAATGGCACAGCTATTTATACTGGCAAAGCGTAGAAGACCGCAAAAAGCGCGGTGAATGGTGGGAAACACCTGAAGACTTTTCAAAGGCAATAGCTAAATCAATGACGGCACCATTGAGCGAGCGCAAACTAAAAGAACGCGAACTTACAGAGGAACAGCAAAAGAAGATTGTAGCTTATTGTTCGCAAGCTCGCATGATGGGCAAACAAGTATTCAAACACCAACGCCCGACTTTTGAATTAAACCTAATGCCACTCAAAGAGGCTAAAGCCAAAGTTTGGGCTATCATCAAAGCTGAAAGTATAGAGCGCGGCAAAGATTTTATCTTAGATGAATACAACAAGCCACTTTTGGACCAGCTTACAAAGTACTTCATTCGCTCAAGTGAGTACGAAGGACAGCTAACAAAAGGTCTTTGCATCTTTGGGGATGTTGGAAGGGGTAAGACTTTTATTTTGGAATGCTTCAAAAAGTTTGCCGTAGAAAACAATCTTGAAACCGCCTTCGATATTCATGACATCAAAATAATTTCAAGAGAAGTTCATGAGTGCGGGATTGATGTAATACCAAGGTACACTAATTTGATTAAGGCTTATGATGATGTAGGATTTGAGGAAAAGGTGCAACACTTCGGAAATAAAGCCTGCGTTTTTACTGAGCTTATCCAAATTCAGTACAACAAGTTTACGCATTCAGGCAAAGTTTGCCACATGACCACAAACCTAAATCCATACTGTGATACTCAAATGCAGTTTGGAACGCTCAAAGAAAAATATGGGGATAGGGTTTTTGATAGGTGTAACGGAATGTTTAACTATCATTTTTTAGGCGGGGTTAGTAAAAGATAAAAAAAAATTCAAAATATTTTTAACTACCTATTGACTGGTAAAAAATAACTACCTATCTTTGTAGTGTTGCTTTGGTAAAGTTTGGTCGCTCGAACCAATTCAATGTTTAAGAAAAAAAAATTATAAGAGAAAGTTCATTTGTCAATTTTGATGTGTTAATTAGCCGCCCTTGCGTGTTATTGGGGCGGTTTTTAAAATGAGGTGGCGAAATTGGTAAACGCAATGTAGGGGTCGCAACCCTTGGGAGTACTCGTTCCAACCGACTAACGAGAATTGCAGGTTCAAGCCCTGCCCTCATTACATTTTGTTTTTGTCTTTTTGGGGCATGAGGTTGTCCGCCGCTGCGTAATTCTTTTAAATAATATGCAGCGGCTTATTTGAAATTATCTAACTAAAATATATGGCCTGTTAGCTTAATTGGTAAAGTCCCGATTAAGAGTTTGGGGGATGGTGTATCGAAATCACCACAGGCCGCCAAAATATTAAACACAATGACAACTATCAAAGTAAAATTCTATTGCAACGCGGGGCATACTGAGGAAACTCTTTATATTGAAATTGATGATGCTGGTAATATTGAAGAGCAAATCAATGATGAGTTCCTGAAATGGTTGGATAACAATGAAGATTGTGGATGGGAACAAATTGACGAAAACGGAATTATTATAAGAAACTAAATATATGAATATACTTTTATTTTTAACTCTGTCGGTAATATTTGCATTTACCACAGCCAAATGTTTACAGCTTTATAAAGCAGATATTGAGCAAAACGGAAACTATTTGTTTTGGATGCTTGCCTCTTTTGCCTGCTGGTCTAAAGTTATAGAACACCTTATCAACTCAATAATTGAGCTATTCCAATGAACTATACAGAACTATCCCAACAAATCCACGCGGCGCAAGTTGCAAAGGGATTTTATGACGAAAAGAAATCAGACCCTCAAATTATTTCTTTGATTATTTCAGAGCTTTATGAAATGATGGATTGCCATAGGAAAGGCAAATTTGTTAATATTGAAATTCTCGAAAGGTTTTTGAACCTGAAAAAGTGGGGGGATTATGACATTGAACTTTTTGAAAAGCACCTGAAAACGACATTTGAATTTGAGTTTGTAGATGTGTTTATTCGATTGTTGGATTATGCAGGGTATAAAAAATTACAAATTGCATGGTACGGCCCTTACAACGGCTTAAAAAGCGATTTATTTGCAGACATTTTAGAAATGAACCTGAATTTTATTGAGCTTTTGAATGAGTGGGCTATTATTGAACGCCCTATATCTATGCTCGAATTATTTGCAGAATTGTACAAAATAGATTTTGAAATGCTCATTCCTATCAAACTTGCTTACAACGCAACATTACCATACAAGCATGGGAAACGATACTAAAAAGTGCTTTGTAGGCATTGACCCAGCTTTCAGAAAAAACGGCTTTGTAATTTGTATCATTGATGAAGATGACACAGCCGATTTTATAAAGTTCCCAAGCGTTTTAGACTTCTTTGAATGGCTTTTTAAAGCCCCCGAAAACGCGGTCTATTGTGTTGAAAACTCAAACCTACAAGATAATACCTTTGATATGAAAGGCTCTAAAGGTGTAATTGCAAGCAAAAGCCGAGCTGTTGGGAAAAACCAAGCCATTAGCCAAATAACGGTTGATAAGCTTATAAGAATGGTAGGTGCTGAAAATGTGCTCAATCTTTCCCCCTCTCAAAAGGGCGCAAAAATTACCGACAACAAAGTATTTTTGGCAATCGTTGCCCAAGAAAAAGTAAAATTATTGAATTACAAAGGGATAAAAGACGAACAAGATGAAAGGGATTCTTTTATGCTTTCTATAAAAGCAAGAAAATGGACAAGACTGAAAAAAAGAAATGGCTAAGTACAATCGAAGCCGCAAGAATGATAACGCCAAAATGCACAGATAGCTCCGCCCGCAATTTGATTAGTAATTTGGTAAAAAGCGGATTCATTGAAAGATACACCCCTCAATTAGCAATTGTCCATGAGGGGAAAGTTCAAATGATAGAAAACAGAATATCTTTCTACTGTATTGATGAGGTCAAAGAGTACATGGATATAAAGCGGTCAAATATCAATAAATATAAGGCGGGCGGTGTAAAAATAAAGGCCGAAAAAGAAGGTCAGGAAGCTTTAGAATTTAATTCGATGTTAGATGCTCATTTATTTTTGGAATGCTCTTATAATGACCTGCGCTATGCAGTTTTGAAAGGAACTGAAATAAATGGGTATAAAATCACTAAATTATGATGGAAGCAATAATTTTTTTGTTATTAGGCTCTGTAATTGGTTGGATTTTAAAAGACATTTGTAATATTATGATGTCATATCCGAATATCGACCACCAAATAAAAGAAATCGATGATTGTATTTCTTCTATTGACCAAGAAATAAATCCCCAAGAAAAAACGAAAATAAAAGATTTTGAAACCATGCTCTTAGAATATCAGAGCGAAACCGAAACAGTCACATGGGAAGTAACAAAAAACAAATCTTAGGATTCATCATTCTGCTGGCTACTTTGTTCGGGTGCCAACGGGAAGAAAAAGAACCCGACCCAATACAGTCGAAAACCGAAAAGCGAGCCTACCCGCATGAAGATAGCACAGCAACTGGCGCAATTTGGCAGCACATCAAAGATAACTATCGTTTTGCTCAAGATACCGAAGCTTTCTATGGCGTTCCAGCCTGCATAAGTCTTGCGCAGGCTATATTGGAAAGCGGCGGCGGAACATCTAACCTTGGGCAGTATAACAACTACTTTGGGCATAGGTCATTCCCCAATGATGAAAAGCACTACTACACAGGCAAAAGCATAAAGTTAGAAAACGGGCAACTTTGGAGGGTTTACGATACCGCGGAACAAGCTTATGAGGAACACGGCAGATTTTATGTAAACACCCGCGTTTGGGATGAACAAACAAAGAAATTCAAACATCCTTATTTACATCTTGTCCGCCAAGGTTATCGGGAATGGCTCAAAGGTCTAAATGGGTACGCAGGCGACAGGCAATATGGCCAAAGGTTAAAGCAGGTTATTGTCAGATATAACCTCATTGCCTACAATTTGATTGACAAGTAATTTTAAAACAGGAAAACAGTTAGGACAAATGACTAAACCAAATTTTAACAACAAATATGCGAGCGGCATCAGGAAACCGCGCCGTGCTATTGAAAATGCCATGTTAGGCATCTCGACTATCACGTCAGGGATTTGCTTGGCAGGCATAGCAATTCAATTCATTTCCCCAGGCGCGAGCTTTTCAAGTTCCCCTTTGCTTTGGGCATTAACAATGGCCTTGGGTTTTAGTATCGCTTATGTTGCAGACTTACGCATAAATCAATGGCTTGGACGTTTCGCAATTACTGAGATTATAGCTTGGATGTCGGGTTATTTTGAAATTCCAATGATGCGAAAAATAAACGCCCTTATCTTTGGCTCAATCGTTGCCTTTGGTGTGTTCGTTTCTTTTGTTACATCATGGGATGGAAGCCGAATAACTGCGAGCATGGCACCAACCGTTACACCCGTGATGCTTTCCTCTGTTATGCAAACCGAAAGGCAAATGCTAAACAGCGAGCTTGCGCCCTACCGAAAATCAGTAACCGACATCGAAGGCAAAATCAAAGCAGCCGTAACAGCCCGCACATCGGGCGAACTACAAAGGCTATCTTCACAGGGCAATGTTTGGGCAAAGTCCGAAATTCAAAAGATAAGCAGCGACGTGGAAAGACAATACAGCAAAGAACTAACAGCCGCAAAAACAGCACTTGGAAAAGCTGAAGAAAGGGAACAAGGAAGGGCTGACAAAGTGCTGAATGATGCCGAAGGGCGAAACAAAGAAGTAACGGCCAAAAATGAGGAACGGGTTTCAACTATTTGGAACATCTTAACAGCCCTTGGAACACTGCCCCTTATATTTGGAATGCTGCTAATTGTTGCCGACTGCAACGAAACTATATTAGCTCAAAAGCCTAAAGTTTACGCAAAGCAGGCAACAGGCGGCAAAGACCCAAATCAAAGGTCATCTGAAGACATGGAAGCCGAAGCATTATACCAAAACACAAACCCCTAATAGCCGTCCCCGTAATCTTCCAAGCGGGCGGCGGCATACAATCTGAAAAGTCAGCGGTTGGAATTGAGCCGCAAGAAGAAACCTTTGCAGATTGGTTAAAATTGGAAGCTGAAAGAATACACGCCGGCAAAGGCAAAGACTTACAAAATGTTGATGTTGCTTGGTTAAGAAAGAGCATCAACACCGACCTTTCAAAGATAAAAAGTAAGGTAGGGAGTAAGAAGACTTTGCTTTTGGCTATTGATAGGAAACTTTCAAAACTAAAGGAAATTTCTATAAAAGATTATTCAGAAATGGATAAAAAAATAAAAGACTATATTTTATAAAAATAAAGCTGTATATTACAGCTGCACAATAGTTTTTTGTTAAATTTTGGGTTAATTTTTAGGGTAACATGGCGGCTTTTCTCTGATTGGCCGCCTGTTTTTTAAATCGGGACAAATGGGAGAATTTAAAGAATATTTACAGAAAACAACCCGTGACAAAATACACGACGGGATTTTGCCAAAGCTTAGAAAACATCTAATGCAAGCTGCAGAAGATGGTAAAACTTCAATTAAAATATTATATAGCGAGGATGAATTGGATTTAATAGAATCCTATTTGAATGAGGAAGGATTACAATTTGATAAATCATTGGATTCTAATGATGGAATGAGTGGGCATAATATTTATAGGCTGCAAATATATTGGAAATAATGCCCCTAAAACAAAAACCGCCATTCACAGGCAATGACAGAGGGCATTGTGCAATTTACGCAATAGCAAACGCTTTGCACGGCTTCCCAAATACTAAAAAGGCATTTAGTAAATTCCCTCAAAGGGAATCGGGCTACATGGTAAGCGAACAAGCCGAAATGGTAGAGTATATTAGCTCAAATACTTTAAAGCTTGCGATTCTTTACTATGCCCCTGCCCACTATGCCAAAGAGGAGCTATTTAGAAAGCTTTGCCCCTATAAAAAATGGGCAGAAGATATATCGGATGAGGTGCCAGATAAAATGCTTTTTGCGCCGATTATATTTTACGTTGTTTCTATAAATGGCGAAATGCACGCTATTTCAGCATATTACTGTTTTGATTCAGATACTTTGATTTGTATGGATAGCGCTGGAGCTGGTAGGATTTTCATTGAAGAAATTGCCGAGTTTTTTACTAAATACAAAGTTTATGGAATTTGCTCAATTGTTCAATATGACGAAGAAAGCCAAGGGTATTATCCATCAGCTTTTGATAAGTCAGAATTAAAAATCTATGAGTAGGGAAGAAGCTTTTGAAGCCTATTTTGATGGTAAAGCTATAAGGCATAAATCATTTGGGAGAGGCAAATGCAAGGCTGTAAAAGCAACCTATAGAATGTTAAGCAAAAAGGAACATTGGCTAACACACATGAATATTTTGTATCACCAAGAAAAATATAACCAAGGATGGTCCATAGTCACAAACTAAACCCCAACGAATTTGTAAACATCCAAAGCAAGAAAAGTATAATTGCTTTGCATTTTACCGCAGGCTGGCCAAATCCATTCCAAACTATTGACATTTGGAATAGTGACGGAATAAAAAAAGGCACAGCTTATGTTATAGGCGGCCAACACGCCAACGGTGACAACCGAGACAACGGCACTATACTTGAAGCTTTCGACAGCTCCCGAACCGCTTACAACTTGTTTCAATGGTTTGATGGCAGCGATGTAATAGAACGGGCAACGATAGGGATTGTGATTTGCAATTGGGGGCCGCTTACCAAAAAAGACGATGGGTTTTATACCTATGTAAATACAAAGATTCCAGATAGCCAAGTTTTGGAACTTGATGTGCCGTTTGCTGATAAAAAATACAAGTATTGGCACGCCTTTACAGATGAGCAAATCAATTCTTTAGAATGGCTTTTGCACTTCTTGATGGACAAACACAGCATACCTGCCAATGGATTGCCCGCGATGCTCAAAGGAACTGGAACAATGCAGCTTCAAAGAATATTGAACTTTCAACTACAAAGAATACCTAATGTTTGCAATGCGCCTTTGTTAGTTGTTGATGGAATAGCAGGCCCAAAGACAAACGCGGCTTTACAAATGTTTCCGCACGCGGCTTTTGAGATAGACCCAACTTTTAAGAACATCCAAAATATTCCAAGTGGTACTTATTCACACCGAAACTTTGACGGGCTTAGAAAATTGGACGTTCACCCCGACCCGAAACTAATTTCAATGCTAAAACGCTTATAATATGAGCCAACCATACGGCAAAATAGATGTCAGGGTAATAAACCCAAGAAATATAAAAACCGCTGAAGAAATAATGAATGAATATTATTCAGCAAGGGAAAAGGAGGGAATTATTAAAATAGAAACCTATACTGACAATCTTTTAGAACTTATCAAAAAAAAGCTGAACTTTCCCGATGGAAATACTTGAATCAATACTAATCCCTATCTCAAAGCTTGTACCCAACAGCGGGCAAATTGAGGGCGTGCCAAAGAACCCGCGAACAATCAAAGTGGCGGCTTTTGAAAAGCTTAAAGCATCCATAGAAAGTGATGAATCGCACCTATACACAAACGAGCTGAAAGTTTATGAGCATGAAGGAAAGTTTGTTGTTCTTTCGGGCAATATGCGCCTAAAGGCTTGCAAAGCTCTAAAGATAAAACAAGTGCCCTGCAAGGTCATTCCCAAAGATTGGACAATTGAACAAATTTGCAAAGAGGTTATCATTAGCAATGTTTCCTCAGGGGAATGGAATAGCGAAGATTTGGCGAATGAGTGGGATTTTGCGCCGTTGGTTGATTGGGGCGTTGAGATAGTGCCTAAATGGTCACAAGGGCACGATATAAACAATGAATTGACCGATGAAGATGTTGATTTAGAAGAGGAGTTTGACCCAATAGGAAACTCGGCAGATATTCAAAGAGTAGTTTTTTTATTTGATGGTGCCGAGGAAGCTGAAAGCTATTTGAAGTCCTTAAATGTGAAATTTGTAAAACGAAATATGGCATGGCAAGTAAGCATGATTACCCCGCCTATATAATATCAAAAGGCAGGGCTTATAATCCATTAACAGCTAAGAATTTTGAAAATGCTGGTATTGATTATTTTATAGCAGTAGAACCACAGGAAGCCGATGAATACATAAAAGCATTGGGCGAACATAGGGTTTTAGTATTGCCTTTTTCTAATTTGGGGTTAGGCTCATACCCTGCCCGCAATTTCTGTTGGGAACATTCTATTGAAATGGGTTGCAAATACCATTGGATTTTTGATGATAATATTTTGCATTGGAGAAAATGGGTAAATGGCAACCGCGTTAAATGGGATGATATAGAAAAAGCTTTGGTGTTTGTTGAAAATGAAGCAAAAAAAAGCAATGCCGATATTTTGGGATTTGAAGAGTATAATTTTTCAGTAAGAGTTCCAAAGCTGCCATTTAAAACAAATTGCCATGTTTATTCTGCAATGCTTATAAAAAATGAATTGCCTTATCGTTGGCGGCTAAAGTATAATGAAGATGTTGATTTGTGTTTGCAAGTTTTGCACAATGGAGGAACTACAAAAAGTTGCGTTTATTATTTGGCTAACAAAGTAAGTACAGCCGATAAAATGAAAGGAGGGAATCAAACTGAATTATACCAAGGCAATGCCCCTAAAAAAAATCTACTAAAAGCTAAAATGTTAGAAGCTGTTTGGCCTCAATATGCAAAGACTGTTATAAGGTTTGGCAGGCATCATCATTTAGTAAATTGGAAGATTTTCAATAAAAAGAAAACTTAATAAAACTTAATTATGTCTAAAGTTACCGATGCACAAGTTATCGAGTATTATTATAAGTCTTTTGGCATAGTTTCGAGGGCTGCAAAGCTTATTGAAAAAGATTTTAAGATAAGCTTTTCAAATGAAGCCATGCACCAAAGAGTAAAGAGGCTAATAGAAAACGGCTCAATAGTTCCTGAAAGATGTACCAATGACCTTGTAGATTTAGCCGAGGAACAACTAATAGCGATACTTTCAAAAGGCTCTGAAAAGGGCAAAATCAATATGATAAACCTGATACTAAAGACAAAAGGCAGCGAGCGCGGTTGGGGCGAAAAGCAAAGTAAAGAGGTTCGAAAAATAGAGATAGAGATTGTGACTGATGACAAAGAAGATGACTAAATTATGATATACGCTACAACGATACAAGACAAAAAGAAAGCTTGGCGCTATGCCTTGTCTATAAAAAAGAAGGTCAAGGACATAAAGCGAAACAATGATATTGCTAAAGCTGCTGAAATATTGCCTTTTTATTTAGATGCCTGCGAGGTTCTGAAAGAGAATACAAACGAGCGAGCCGATTATTACAATATGCTTTGTGGTATGGCCAAACAAGTTAATAATGACTAAAAAAGTAAAAATACACCTCAAAAAGCCCCACAAAGGCCAAGAGCGCATAATAAAAGAAGCGCGCCGCTTCAATTGTATTCCCTGCGCTCGTCGCTTTGGTAAAACGGAGCTAATGACTACGGTTAAAATGCCACTCATAGCCCCTGCTGTTTTTAGTGGGGGCTTTGTCGCTATATTTGCCCCTGTCTTCAAAGATATTTCCCAAACATGGTCTTTGATACTCGAAACCTACAAAGAGCTAATACAGGGCAAAGACAACACTAAGCACATTATAGAATTTCACGGCGGCGGAAAGCTTTTCTTTTGGTCGCTCACTAATGAAGCTCACAAAAACGATGGAAGGGGCTACAAATTCCACAGGGTTATTTATGAGGAAACACAAAAGATACCCGATGCAGTTTTTCGGCACCATTGGAAAGAAGTGTCAAGACCCGCACTAACCGACTATAAAGGGGATGCTTATTTTATCGGGACTACCAACGGTAAAAACTCTTTTTGGTATCAGCTGTACAGGCGCGGCGCTATGAATGGCAATTGCACAGTTAATGCCTTCGGGGAGGAAGACATAGAACCACTTGCCGACTTAGAAGCGGACAATAAAGATTGGATGACTTTCCGGATGATAACAACAGACAATCCAAACATTGACCCAAACGAGGTATTAAGCGCGGCGGGCGATTTGGACGAACAAAGTTATCATCAAGAGTATTTCTCTGTTGTGGTGAACTATGAAGGGCAAGCGTGGGCTTACGTCCTAAAAGATAGAGCCTTACAAAACAAAGTATTTCAAAAGGCATCAAAGGTTAATTTTGCAGATGATATTTACATAGCTTTCGACTTTAATAAAGTTCCCATGACAGCTTTAGTAATGCAAAAGAAGTACCTTTCCCCTGTCGAAGTCGAGCAAACAAAATTCAAGTATGCGCCACTCATAAAAAAAGAGTTCAAGGTCGGCACCGTTCACAAACCTGCTTCAATCTTTGACACCTGCAAAGCCATTAGAGAATGGATATATCAGGAAACAGGGCGCAAGATTGGAAAATGGGAAGAGGGGAATAATATTGTCAATCGCTACCCTAATGTTTACCCTATCAAGGTCACGGGGGACGCCTCAGGCAACGTTACATCGGGAATGGTAAAAGACCCAACAACATTCTATAAAATCATCATGGACGAGCTGCAATTATTAGCTCAGGACTTTACAATACCAAAATCAAATCCTTTTCATTCGGACAGCCACTTGCAGCTAAACACAATTTACAGCCGTTGCCCTCATGTGGTTGTGGATATAGATAATTGCCAGGAGCTAAAGAAAGACCTTCTAAGGATAAAAGATGATGGGCGGCATGGTATAGCGAAGTCAGCGGGGGAAGCAACACAGGCGGATTTATTGGACTGCAATCGCTATCTTTTCAATACTTTTTGTAAGGATATAAGGACTAAATAAAAAAGCCCCTCGATTATGAGTGACTTTTGCTATGTGAAAGTTATTTATTTTTTTTAAGCCAATCTTTTAGAGCCTGCTTTCCCTTACTCGGAAAGCTTAATTTACCAATTGGCGTATTGAAAGAACCATAGCAGGCATAGCATGTGTCATAATCTGAAAATGCAACCAACCCACCTTCTTTTACGGCATAATAGTAACCTCCAAAAGTATAAACGCCATCTTTTTTTGTTTTGGATTTTTCTACCAGTTTGTTTTGAGTTTCTATCGTCATAACTTCAAAAATTTTGCAATTTGTTCAGAATTTTTATAAATTTAAAAATCAATATCCCCAAGCAGCCCCGAAAAATAACCGTACCCGCTGCCAAAGTCGCAATAGTTGATGAAAGCGACTATAAAGCCATTGGGCGCGGTTATTTCGATGCGTTGCTTGGTAGTGTTTAAATGGTAGAACATGGCGCTTTGTCAGCTTCTTTGCTCGTTCCAAATGCCCAAGGCGTTGAGCCGTTCCAATTCCAAGCGCGGCTATTTGCCCACCATTCAGAGCCTGTTATGTGTGTTCGCCAGTTTTTAACGGCGGCTGTTGATTGTTGCATTGCGTGTGTTTATTTATTTGGGGTTAAACATGGTTTGCAATCTTTCCACTCATAAAGCTGATGATAGCCATCTTCGGCATATTTATCAGTAAATGAAAGCGGCTCGAATTTATAGCCCGTATCATCAATAACCCAGCCCGTCGCATCAATAGGCTCTGAAATATGCAATAACTTATCTTCAATATCACAATCAAAAGATGTTGTAATTTCACCTTTGAATGTATCTTGACATATATATTCAAGATATGGAATGTCAATAAGCATACTCAAAGGAATACATTTATCCTTAGTTGAAACTACTTTTAGCTTTCCGTTACCTATGTACTGAAAAATGCTATCAAAAGCTTTTATAAGTGTTCCAATTTTTGCGTTATCTAAGTTCATAGTTTGATTCGTTTTTGATGTGTTCGCAGTTGAATGGATGCTGCACCCCGCTTTTTTAATCCTCGAATTGGCTTTCGTAATGTGCGCCATAATCGGAAGCAGCTTGTTCCCTCAAAGCATAAACTGCTAAAGCTTCAATTTGTCTTGCACTTTTTTTGATGCAAAGCTTTGAAAGCGCGGCGGCTGTTGTTTCCTCTAAGCCGTCAATATCTTGCGTTTCCTCATCATCTGTAAAATAATAGCAGATATTTTCGATTGTTTCGCCTTGTTTGACTTCGGCTGTAACGGCTACATAAAATTCGCCTTCTTTGCCCTCTAATAAAATGCTTGTTGTTGTTTCGCTTGACATTGTTTTGTGTGTTTTTACGCTTGGAAATAAGATATTGACTGCTCGATAACTTCAGTTGAAACAAAAATTATAGGGCCGCCATATTTTTTAGATGCTGCAATTTTAGCCTCTGAATTACTCATTTCGGTAGTGCAGTTTTCAAATTCTACTGCTTTTAATTGGTTGCTAAGAGCGCATTTAAAAGTTACTATTATAGTTTTCATTTTTGATGTGTTTTTGATGTGCTTTAATTTTTATTACATTACAAAGGTAAGGCGAATATTTTAAACTTGCAAGCTTTTTGTAATATATTTTTAACAAAATGTAAAAAATATTTAATTGCACCTTAAAATGTGAAAAGTGTTATATTTGTATAAAATCAGGAAACTATGTTTAGGAAACTTTTAAAATGGTTTGCATGGGACGCTAAAACGCGACTATCAAACCGAAACCACACGCGCTATATTAATTGGCTTTCAGCTTATGCCCCAGATTATGCGAGCGGACATATTGAGCTAAAGCGCGTAAAAACCACAACCGAAGGTATTAACTTTTATTTGCCTACTGACTTGCTAATGATAACAGGGCAGCGAAAAACGCGAATGGATGAGCTTAGTATTGGCTTAGGGTATGGAATGACAAGGGAGGAGCTTTTGAACCTCTTAGAGGAAAGCCTAAAGACCATTGAGGATATGCCATTTGATTTGAACCCTAAGAAAGTTCAAACGTTTTGCCAAAAGATGCAAGCTGACCTAAAGGATTTTATTTGGAGGGTCAAAAACATAAATACAGAGCGCATTATTTTAGAAATAGCCCTTTGTTTGTTCTTTATTGAAGATGAAAACCCCTACCAGTTCAATGAGCTTACCCAAAATAGAAAAAGAGATTTGGCATTGAAAGACGACGATTTGAGGGCTTTTTTTTTGCAAACTACGCTCATCTTGTTGAAGCAATCGACAAACAACGAAAACGCAGGTTTAAGCGCATAGATAACAACAAAGGACGACCGGCTAAGAAGTACAAAAAAGAACGGTTTTATCAAAGGGCATTTGAAAAGGTGCGGTATGTTGCAAATGATAATGAATACCTAATAGCCAAAGGCAATCCGGAGGTAGCAGCAAAAATAAAACATTGGCGTTTGATTGAATACTATTCAGCACTTGAACAATGCCTAAAAGAAGGCGATAGAATGGAAGCCCAACGGGAGGGCAAAAAAAGAAAATAGTCCTACCCATGGCCGAAATAATAAAAGATACATATAGTTTAGAGTTTGATTCCGCAGGCTTTGAATCCCAAATTTCCGAAGCTATCGCAAAAGTTGAAGAGTTGCAGGGCGCAATGGAAGACACCGCAGGCAGTACCGAAGAACTCGACGGGGCTTTAGCATCCTTAGAAGCCATCCTGAAAAAGGATGTTAAGGGCGTGGACGAGCTGAACTCTAAACAAAAGGTTTTAGCCACTACTCAAAAGAACGTAAATAAAGAGAGTGCGGCTTATGGCCCTATTGCCAAAGAAAACGCCAAAAACCAAAAGCAGCTTGCAACTGCCACAGCCGATGCAACTAAAAACCAAAAGTCTTTGGGCGGTTCTGTTTTGGATGGTGCCAAAAAGTTAAATTCCCTAAAGCGTGCATCTTCGCTCGTCTTTGGGGCTTTCCGTTTATTGGGTTCATTTAATCCTGTCGGGCTTGCTATTACTGGCATAACCTTAGCAGTAGGTTTATTGGGTACTTTATTTACAGCATCCAATAAAGCCAAAACGGGCTTAGAAAAGCTGAATGACCCCAACCTTTCACTAAACGAAAGGCAGCAGATTTTACAGCAAGAAATTGACAAGCTAAACGAATTGGAAAGCAAGCGCGGCTCACTTACTGAAGAAGAAAAGAAGCAGCGCGATGACCTAACGGCCAAATACAAAGAAACATCCGCTGAAATACTAAGAGTAGAAACCGAAAGAACGCAAAGAATAACAGAGCTACAAAGGGAAGCCGCGCGCATCCGGATAAAGCTTTTAGGCGATACCACAGCCGCAGTAATTGCCAACGCTAAATTAGAGTTTGATATTTTGCGCGATGAAAACGGAAAGTTTGCAACTGATATTATTGCGGAACAAAACAAGCTCGCAAAACAAAGGGCTGCTTTGCTATCTGAAGCCGATGCTTTGGAAAGTCAAAACCTATTTCAGGAAGCTGAAGCAAAAAGAAAGCTTGCTGATGATATACAATCAGCCATAAACAATACCGAAAAAGAAATTACAGCCAATAGGGAATTGACTAACGAAAAAGAGCGACAAATTGAGGTTGAACGGAATAAAGAGCTTCAAAGAATAGCCAATTCCGATAAAGAAAAAAAGGATGCTGAAGCAAAAAGAAAGCTCGAAGAAAACGCAAGGGAATTAGTCGAGGCCGACATAAAGCAAGCTGAAGATGATGCCGCTTTCCGCGCTCGTTTGGCCGCTGATTTGGCAGCCTATGAAGAGGAGCAAGCTCGACAATTAGCCGAATTTAAAAAGACCGTTTCTATTGAAGGCGTACAAGAGGAAGTCAAAGCAACTATTGCAGCTCGAAACGAACTATCCGAACAAGAGCAAAGGATTATAGAAAATAATTCGCAGGTTCGTATTTTGGCACTCGAAAACGAGCGGAACGCTGCCCTGTTAGAAGCTCGCAAAACAGCGGGCAACCAGGAAGAGCTTAATAAGGAATTAGAGCGCATAGACAAAGAATATAGCAAGAAAAGAGCTGTATTAGATGCGCAGGCAACAACCGAAATTGCAAGGGCAAGAATCAAGATTTTAGAGGACATCATTAGCCGTTCCGCTGCCATTGGTTTAGATACCACATCAGCCCAAAAAGAGCTTGAAGAACTAAAAGTAAAAATCGTAGAACTCGAAAACGCGGCACTTATTAGAGTCGATGCCGAAACAGAACCCGCAGAAAACAAGCTCAAAGAACTTACTAAAGAGCTTTTGCCATTATTCCAAACCGTTTCCGATGAAATATTTGGGCTGTTAGCTCAACAGGCTTCATTCCTTACCGAAAGATTGGATAAGGCAGTTGAAAAAAGCAAAACGGCACTTGATGAAATTAGGGGCAATAGTGAAGATTTTAACGCGGCGCAACTTGCGGAGGAAAAGCGCAGGCTTTTAGATTTGGAAGCTGCGCGCAGACAGGCGGCACAAAGGGAAAGGATTATTGCGCAGGTTCAAATTGCAGCAAATGCAGCCATTGCCATATCTAAAGCAGCAGCGGAGGGCGGAGTTGCGGCACCGTTCACAATTGCAGCAACTCTTATAAGCCTTATAGCAGGCTTTGCAGCGGCGCGTAATGCGGCATCGGGCGCATTCTTTCAGGGTACGGAATATTTGGAAAGGAACGGCGCACCAAAGGGCAAAGATACAATCCATATTCGAGCGCACGAAGGGGAGCGCATTGTTCCAACCGCTAACAACATGAAGTATTGGGATGCTTATTCAGCTTTCCAAAATGAAAAGATACCCGCTGAAATTGCCAACTTATTTGCAAAAGGCTATTTGTCAGGAGGTCTTAGTGGCGCTGTTGGTGCTTTAGGTGCGCCAAAGCTCGAAGGGGTAAACCTTAGGCAAAAATTAGGCTCAAATGTTGTTTACATTATGCAGGGCGCAACAATGCAAACAAAAAAATTAGAAAAGGCTATCAATGAAGTATCGGAACAGCTTTCAAATTTGCCAAAGAAGATGCCTATATCAACTTTTAATGTAAATTCGCACGGGCTTTATATGTCAACAAAGAAATACATAGGTAGTCAGGAAATGAGGAAGGAAAGGGCGAAATAAAAAAGCCCCTAACTCATGGGCTTTGGTGTTATGCGATAACTCTGCAATTTTTCTTATTATATTCAAGCTCAGAAATTGACATCATACCGAGCATTTGCCAATTTGTGTACCCGTTTTCGTTGCAATATTGGTTTAATTTAGACATTGATTCACATTGAACTGTTTCTGATTTGCGACCTTTTTTGATGTTGAAGAATTTCATAACCTTAGTTTTTTTGATGTGTTTTAAATTATTTCCCTTATTTGTTGTTACAAAGGTAGCACAAAAATACATTACGTAGGTAATTAAAACCAATTTATTTTTAACAAAATGTAAAATATTTTTAAAATGAAGTTCAACATAACATCTAAACATATCATTATCATAGTGGCAGCGGCACTTTTAGCCCTTGCTTTAATATTTCCAAATCGAAGCGTAAACACAAAAGACCTGCTAAAACTTCAAAGTGAATTGAAAGCGGATGCACTCAAAACAGCAAAAGCCCAAGAGGAAAGCTTCAAAAAGTCGCTGCAAGAAATTAGGGGCGAGCTTTTGCGCCTAGAAGATTCTATCGCAGTAGTCGAAATAAAGTATCGCAAATCTTCCGAAAATATGAATATTCAAATCAACAAACTAAACCTACTGAAAAATGAAAAACCTATCAATTACACTAATTATAGCGATACTGCTTTGCTCAATCGGTTACGGTCAAACAATTGAACCTGCGGGCAATGGAATGTTTTTAATAGACCGCGCTTTCGCTGAACAATCAGCGGCACGTTTTGACAGCCTTACAAGCTGCAAGGCTCTTTGTTATCAATATAATGAAGCTTTGGAAGCCTGCAAAGAAACGGAAGCCCACGCGGGGCAAACAATAGCCATGCAAGGGCAAAGCATCATCATTCTAAAGCAGGAAAAGGAATTGATGCAGGGAATTATAAACACAAAGGGTTCAATTATTGATATTCTCGAAAAAAACCACGAAATTACAAAGGATATTCTTTGGAAGGCTAATAAGAAACTGAAAAGACAAAAGTTTTGGGGTAGCTTTTCGGGTGTGCTTAGCGGGCTTGCGGCTGGGGTTTTGATTGGGGTTTTAATAAAATAAAGTGCTATGATTAAAAAAGGAATGACAAAAACAGTTTTCACAGGAAAACAAAATATTATTGTCAAAATTGCCCGCGTTGGGCTTATTGGTAGCGACTGCTTTTATGGAAGCGGTAATTATATCTATATACATAATTCGCATCTTGTATGATAGTAAAAAACAAAATACCAATTTACGGCGGCTCAATTCTTTTCGTTGTTGCTGAAAGCATAGAAGGTGGCGCAAAGGAAATGCAAACCGAACTTGAAAGCGGTTATGAAAGCTGCGATGCTATCACATTGAAAAAAGACCATGCTAATTATGCGATTATTATTGAGGCTCAATCTATCAATAGACCCGATATTATAGCCCACGAAAGCAAGCATCTTGTAAACTATGTTTTTGAGGATAGGGGCATTGGACTAGATGTTTCAAATGATGAAGCCGAATGCTATTTTCTTGGTTGGGTTGTTGGGCAATTCCATAAAGCTATTGAACAATATAAAAAAGCGCAATGCAAAACATAAGACTTTTATTTGACGGCATAGAGCAAGACTTGGACAACATCCAAGGAACAAACGGCGCATCTTTTACTTATCGCTCGAAAGATGAAAACGGGGAAAACGGCTTTGCCTTTTCGCCTGACTTGCTTTTGACTGGTGCCGCTTATGACTATGTGAAGGCTCAAATTATCGCACAGCCTTTGCCCGCTTTGGCGCAAATAAAAGTTTTGGTTTATAGTGCATGTTGTTCGGATGCTTTGGGAAACCCCTTATTGCTTTTTACGGGCAAAATTGATGGGGCAGATGTTGAATGGTGCGAATATCCATGCAATGAATGCACAGTTTCAATAATTGACGACAGCCAAGATGCGCAGGCTATCCAATGCCTAAAGAACGCGATTATTTGGGAACGAAAGCCAAAGTTTGACGGCACAGGAAACACCCTTGGGGATGATACCGAAAGACAAGCCCCGTTCCTTTCTTACTGTACCGATGTAAGACCGTCAATCTTACAGGAGTTTGTTTTGTACGTAGGGTTTGTTTTTATCTTTATATTAGTTCCCGTTTTGGGGGTTGTTGCAGCGATTATAACAGCTATAAATGCTATTATTGCAATTGTTGGAGGCACGCCAATAGGCGGCAACGTTAGCTTTTTCGATGATTTTCAGGCTATAATTTCAGATTTTGCTGAAGTAGTTACAGGATGCGGATATAAACATAGAACGCCTTTCATTTCCTCAATATTGGCCAATGGTTGTGAGATTTGCGGCATAAGCCTTCAAAGTTCTTTGTTTGGCATAGGTGGCGCTTATCGAAATACTATGCGCTTAGATGCTGCTTTTGTGGCAGGTCGAAGAAACACACAGGATGTTTTGAGGGCTTGGGGAAAGAACAGACCAAATCTTAATTTCATTCAGTTTCTTGATGAGTTCAATCAGTTCAATATTACATGGAGGGTTTCAAATGGCGTGTTGATTATTGAAAGAAAAGACTTTGATTTTGGCGGCCAATGGTTCGACCTTGCGGATATTGCCAATGATGATGTTTTAAGCCTTTGTTTTTCTGTAACAGATATAAAGCCGCCTGCCTATGGTGAATATGAATACACAAAGGACGGGGTTGATAATACAGGCGATGAGGTCCGCGACACTTGGACTGATTTAGTCTTTGATTGGAACACACCGCCAAACCCTGCGCAATCTGGATTATTGCGCCGCTCTTTTTTCTTTGGCACCGCATTATTTAGAAATGATGCTGCAAGAAGTGAAAAAAGCGCATTAGATAAGCCTATTGGTTTACTTTACGCCATTGTAAGAAATACAAGCAACTCTATGTTGATGGAAAAGGGCATTTGCGGATTTCCTAAACTCCTAATTTGGGATGCAATAAGCCCTGTTGATAACGCAACCGTTTTGCGCTATCCTTCAGCAGCCGAACCTAACACTTTTGATTATAACATTGATTGGTGGGTAAAAGAAAGCTATCAAGATGGCACAGGAACACCGCGAGATACACTTTATCAAAGACTTTTTTACATTGATGACCCAAGAGTTACAGGCGTAAAAATTAGGAGCTTTACACTTGAAATAAATGCTAACTGCGATATTTTGGCGAGCCTTTCACCTGACAAAAATATAGTGATACCCGTTTCAGGGGTGAATAAGACTGCAAGTATATCAGAGATTCAATATAATGTCAATACAAATAAGCTTACAATAACGGGGTTGGTTTAGGGGCATAAAAAAGCCCCGCGAGTGGCAGGGCTTTTGGGTTATTTTTGAAGAGCGTTAATCCCATGTTTTAAGTTTCTAAAGTAGTTGAATTTGAAAGGCTTTGAGCCTGTATTGAATGGGTTTGGTTGGTCTAAGTATTCAACCATTACTGTATCGAGTTCGCCTCTTTTTTCTATAATTGTTAGTTTAGTGTTTCCGATTGTCAAAGTGTTATCAGTTGCGCCTAATTTGTTGATTGTGTTTTGTGCAGTTGAGAAGTTCATGGTATGTAAGTTTTTGATGTGTTATTGATTATTTCCCTTATTTGTTGTTACAAAGATAGGTAATATTGCAATACAAAGGTAATAAAAAGATAAATATTTTTCACAAAAAGTAAAAAATAATAAAATGGGCTACACTTTCGGCACTTTCCAAATGCGGAATATCAATAAAGCTGGGGCGGACTTGCTATCAACAACGACTGTATTAGTGCCGCCTTCCGTGCCGACTGTGGTAGTTGAAACGGCTTTAGGTAATAGAATAGTAGTATCTTTTATAATTACAGCATCGGGCGCAGATACTTTCACTAATCAACAAGTAAGGGTAAACTTTGCAACTTTCAGCAATACAGGCATTGCGCCTTCAGCACTTGGTTTTGAAAGTAACGGCTTTGTAAATGCGACGCTAACCGAAGGTATATTTGTTGGCAATCCTTCGCCTTTTGCTTTCCCACTTACAGCCAAAAACCTAAAAGCTCGCTTTCAAAAAACAGGTGCTCGAACCTGCTATGTAGAAATTGAGTTCTATATGACAATGGATACTTTGGTAGCTATTGGTACTTCAAACTATTCTAACCTTGACCGATTCTTAAAGGCGGCGGTTTCGGGCGCTACATTGGTAAACAATGGCAACGCGGTTTATAATACCCAAAAGCAGCTTGGAATTGTAGCAACTGTTTTTAATTCGACAATCCCCACATCTTCACAGGTATTTACAGCAACGGGCAACAATACACAGGCGCTGCCTTGGCAAAGCCGATTTTACAACTCTTATTTGGGCGGTGTAACTACTAATGCTCGCTATATGTCGAACATTCAAATAACAACACCATCGGCACTCGCTGC
>Ga0181365_1000016_pt1 | contig 32023 bp, 58 predicted proteins | sample Fa13NDMM110DN_FD_130097 | JGI IMG/M metagenome (GOLD analysis project Ga0181365, IMG submission 130097) | Freshwater viral communities from Lake Michigan, USA - Fa13.ND.MM110.D.N | ecosystem: Environmental > Aquatic > Freshwater > Lake | place: USA: Michigan | collected 2013-09-24
TATCTTATACTTATCAATTTATTTATTCATGGGAATAGTTATGGAACATAAAATTATAGAAATAGCACGCAAAGAAATAGGATACAAAGAGTTTCCTTCAAACAGCAACCTAACTAAATACGGGGAATGGTTTGGCTTCGATGGCGTGGCATGGTGTGCAATGTTTGTAAGTTGGTGTTATCATGTGGCTGGCTTTCCCTTGGGCAAGATTGGGTTTTTAAGGGGCTTTGCTGGCTGTCAGTCTGGATATGATTACTGGAAAAAGAGAGGTGAAATTACAACTAAGCCACAACCAGCGGATATAGTTTTATTCGATTGGAATAAAGATTTAAGATATGACCATACAGGCATATTTGTCCGTGACCTTGGAAATGGATTATTTGAATCAATTGAAGGTAACACAAGCGGAACTAATCAAAGTAACGGTGGTGAGGTTCAATTACGTACTAGGAAGTATTCAGATGCAATATTTGTGCATTCTTTTGTTTTGAATAAATAATTATGAAAATAAAACTTCCAAAAATAAACAAAACCGATTTAAAAGAATTGACAAAAGGAGACGACACTGATTTGTTCATCTACTTTACTTTTGCTTTTTTGGGAGGTTCAATGATTGCTTTAATTATACTATTATGAAATATGCTACTCTTTACAGACTTCTTTTTTTTATTATTCCTTTCTTTGTATTGGCCGGAACTTCTTGCATCAATAGTGAGCGATTGGCGCATAAAAGAGTGGCTAAGCTAATTAAGCGATTTCCGAATATAATCGATACTTTAACGGTAGACACGGTAGAAACGATTGAAGTTAAAACCGAATACATTACAAGCCTTGACACTGCTTATCTTGATAGGGTTATTTTGGAGGCGTGTGATACTGTTTTTAAAGACAGGCAAAAACTAGCTTATAAGTACCTATACAGAAATTGCGCAAAAGATACGGTTAAAATTTTCGAGTATAAAACACAGACGATCACTAAAAATGTAGTTATACCCTGCCAGCAGTTGTCATACTGGACAGGGTTAAAGTGGGAGTTTCCGTGGTTAGTAGCTATTTTGTTTTTGTTGGTTTTGCTTTGGGTGGTAAGGCGTTGAAATTTTTATTTTCAGAAATACCCTCCCAGTAATCATGTCCTTTTTCTGAACTCCACCATCCAAAAGCGCCTAGTATGAATGATTCAAAAGGCAAATGATAAATAGAGGTGAAATTACGATCTAAATATTTAATTAATTCTTTCTTGTCTTTCCTACTCACAAACTCCCTTGCGAACTCCTTTTGAAGGTGTAGGGGCATTCTTTTAATTAGGTCTATTCCTTTCATAAGTTTATTTTTTATCTATAAAATGTTTTTTTGTTGGTTTGGGTGGTAAGGCGTTAGTGTATTTTTCGTCAAGCTGTACATAGCACCAGTAATTCCATCCATTTGCAGTTTTATCCCACAAAAAACCTTCGTCAATAAATTCATGGAATTCGCAGTATCCACTATCAAAGTCTTTTTTTAGATACTGTATCAATTTTCTCTTACTCTTCTGTCTCACAAACTCCCTTGCGAACTCCTTTTGAAGGTGTAGGGGCATTCTTTTTATCAAGTTTATTCCTTTCATAATTGTATATTTAGTTCTTGGTTGGTTAATGAATAATAAAGGTTTTGGAGTTGGTGAACATAAATAATTTGAGTATTAAAATAACCATTTAAATGCAGTCTTTTACTGTTTCCTCTAAACAACCATTTATTTTCGCCATAAGACCATGCACCCATTCCAGCCCACATATCTGCGCCTCCAATGCTTGATACTTTTTCTTTCACAAACCCTGCTTTCAAAAGTATCTCTTCTGTTAGAGGGATGGGAGAATGAACAAGATTAAATCCTGTTGGGTCTTTTGAAATCCATTTCAAGTCCTGCCAATCAATTGTAGCTGGTAGTAAATCTCGTTCTGCTGTTTGATAAATTAAAATATTGTCTATCCTTAATTCATTCGGTTTAATTGCTTCCATTATTTGTTATTGGCTACTTAACTAATTTGATTAACATTTTTTTTACGCCTCTATTAATAATTTTAGAGTTTGCGATTTTATTAATTTTCTCCACTCTTAATTTGAATTTCAAAATAAAAAGCGTTCTATAGTATTCTCTAAAATCTTTTTTCATTACTTTTCAATTTTTTTAAGTATTAATTTTTTAACTCCATAACTAATCTTATCAGAATACAGACACTTATATATTTTGCTACTTAATAAGTAAGCAGTAGATTTAAGAAGGTATAATTTAGTCTTATCCATAGCTATAATATATGTTTGTTTTGTTCGATGAAATCGGTTTTTAAAACTTTCTTTATTTCTTCGTTCATATTTTTATTCGTTAATAGGTATAAAGTAGTTTACTTGATTTCCTTGTCTGGTGTATTTAAACATTATATTCTTACGCCAAGTTTTAAATGTATTATTAACGTTATATTTATCATAATCTTCCCTAAAGCTTATTTTTCCCCTTGTCGATATTAGCACCCTGTACTTTGGTTTTTTTGTTGGTTGTGGTGTGATCTTTTCCATGCCCAAATATAACACTTAATTTTGATTAAAAAAATTATTTAGTATTTATTTTTCCGTGCAATTATGAACCAGTTCCAAGTCCATCCATTTTTAGTGTACCAAAGCCAAAGGCAATTCTTAAAGCGTTTTAGTTTTATTCTTTTCATAAGCGAATCCTATTTTAATATAATACAGTATGAACCAGCAATTTATTTGAATGCAACAAAAGCGATTAGATTGATTATTGCTAATCATAATTGATGGCAATAAAAAGAACATATCGTTTTCTGGAAAACTTGCTTTGCCACATTTAAATAATAGTTTTTTTTGTTTCATTATTTGATCTCTTTAATTTTTACCTCGTATTTCTTACCGTCCTTTTCAAACTTACACGACTCTTCCCCAAATTCAAAGTAAATGATCGGGGCCAAATTGGAGTAAATTATTGGCTGTATAATCTCCCATAGCGTACGGGTTGGCGTGGTTAGGTCGGTTTTATTTAGCATTTTAAATGATTTGTATAGTTATTGGCTATTATTTCTTTGGTGATAAAATGACCGCCTTTTAAATGAACTGTAAGTTCTTCATTCTCCCATGTGGCGCTAAGTATCGCATCTCCCCATATTTTGAATTTTTTAGGAAGGTGTTTGGTTAATTTTGTTTCTATAAATAAATATTCTCCTTCAAGTTTAGACGACATAATTATACCTTGGTCTATTACTAAATAAGCGTTAAACCCTACAAACTTACCAAATATAGATTGTGTTTCGTTTGTTTCTTCAAAACCTTCAATATGGGTTTCGTAAATAAAATGTGATTTTGTGCTCATAGTTGTTATAGGGTTTAATTGTTAATTCCTTTAAAATCCGTTGTTAATTGTTTAGGCTTTTATTGCTTTGTAAGTGGTTATTATAAAGTTAGTTACTATTGATTTTGTAAAGTTTACTAAATCGTTATTTAGTTTATATCGTGTTGGTCAATGTCTATATAGTGAGTGCAATCTTCAAGTATATCATCGTTAAAATCACAGACAACCATTGCGCCTTCAAGTCTTAAATACCCAATCCATTTATCCTTATAGCCAAAACTACCTTTTTTAAAGTTGGCTGCTAAGACTTCGTTTTCTGGCAGGCTGTTTTTATCTATTTCTATCCATTCCATATTGTTATTGTTTAAGGGGTGAGTAATACTAATAAATTGTAAGTAAAGTGATACGCTGTAGACACTAAGTAGGCTTTTTTATGACCGTATTTTAGTGATCTTAAGTATATAAATGCAAGTGCAACGCCTCCAAAACCCTGTATAAGGATAAATTTAGGACCACCGTGTGCAAGTCCAAATGCAATCGATACTATTATATTTACTGGTAAAGCGAACAGAAGAAAATTTAGCTTTGTAAGGATTAAATTAGGAATAAATCTAAATATAAATTCTTCAGCCATTACGATAGGAATCATAAAGAGGATAAACAATGGCAGTCCGAACTTTTCAATATATGGGCAAACTTCACATGGTTCACTTTCCAAGACTACGAATGCAAAGAATAATGTTAATCCTTCTAAGAGTAGTATAATTAGAGTAAATTGCCACCATTTTAAGTTTTGTATTGTTTTCATTTATTTATTATTTAGGTTTATTTAAAACTATTAACTTGAACAAAGGTTTTAGAGCGGTGGAAAGAATCTTATCCCCCTACCCCCTGTAGAGAGATAAGAACCAACCTTTAACTTTCACAATAGGATTGTCGCACGGCTCTGCTGGATAAATCTAAAATCCAAAACACAAATTTAATGAACTAATTTTATTTATATTACTATAAACACCACTTTCCTTTTTATTGGACAACGCTTCAATAGGAGGTAAATCCTAAAGTCTTTTTTATGGCAAAAGACAGCAAAAAAAAGCCCTGCGAACCTTTGAGACGTGAGCAGGGCTGTAATCAATAAACCTTATGAATGGATTTTTAAATGCTTTTCTTGTCTCACGTCTCACAGTTCGACTATGACACAAACATACGCAATTTAATTTAATAAGTTGCAAGAAAAATAAATAAATATTTTTAAAGAAATATTGTAAATAATTTTTTGTATATTTGAATTGTCATTTAAGAGGGATCAGAATCTCTTTTACTACATTTGCACTATAATACCCTATAACTTGTCGGAGATAGGGTATTTTTTTTGATCTTTTTGTTTAACTAGGAAAATATTTTTACACTTAACTTATTGATTATTAGCAAGTTTTTGTTTGGCCGAAAAGAAATATCATAAATAATTTTTTTATTCAAAATTAATGTGTAAATTTGATCCAAGATAAACAAAGAAAGATATGAAAGTAGGACAAATCATAACAGCAATATTAGGAGATAAAAAAGGGGTTCAAGGGGAAATTATTTCCATTGACATAGAAAAAGCTAGGGCTCAAATAAGATGGCCAAAAGGATATATGAAAACATGGGTAAAAATGACATCAATTATCTAAAAATCAAAACGGGGCGATAGCATCAAACCGTTAAATCAAACCATTAAACAAATAAACTTTATGGAAATTAAGGCTCAACAATTTACAATAGAACTTACTCATGACGAACTTTGGTCAATGGCATGGGATGTAAAACACGCTCTTTTGGAAACCCTAAAAACACACTGGGTTAATCATCAGTTAGTATGGAAAGAGCATGAAAAAAACAGGCTGAATAGAATAGAAAAAATGTTTACCCATCTTGGAAGATATCATGAGTATAAAGATATTTATATTAACGCACAAGAGATTTTTAGTAAGTTTAATGAATTAAAAGACAATGCCAACACAAAAACAAATTAACAAATAAACTTTATGCTAGAAATAGATAAATTAATCGAACAATGGCAAGACAGGCATCATGAGATTCTTTGCGAGTATAGCAAAGGCAATGTTAGCAATGAAGTAATGCAAATGTATAGAAGGCACCTAAAGGATTTATTATCATTTATCAATACACTAAAAGAAATTAAAAATGCCAACACAAAAATAAATTAACGACACTATGACCACTAAGAAAATTAAACGAGACCCCACCAAGGGATACAAGCCCGTAAAAGTTAAGCAATCAGGCGGTAAAAGACCAGGAGCGGGGCGAAAAAGCAAAGGGGCATTGAAACTAAAGCCAATGACTATTAATGTAGACCCTTCTTTAATCGAGACAAAAGAAGGATGCGCAAAGGTTAGGGCGGTTTGTGCTTCGGCAATCGAGGTTTATAAAAATAATTTAAACAAAATTGATTAAAAATTTGTTTATTCAAAATTAAGTATTACATTTACATAACAATTAGAAACAAACTTTATGACTGACCAAGAAAATAAAATAGAAGAAATTAAAGCGCTTCTTTATGAATTAAACGAAAAGCTAGAAGCTAACCGCATCGAACACGAGGCAATCAAAAAGCTACATGATGACATATTCAAAGCCTCTGAATTGCTTGACCGAGTTAAGAAAAACAAAGACGAGAAGGTAGAACTCGAGTTATCAATCGACCAAGTACAATTCCAATTTCAACAAATAAACGCATCGTAATGGAAATTATAACAACTGTACAAGCCAATAACGGCTCAATTAATTTAAGCCTACCAGGTAGTGCATTTTATTTAATACTTCACTCGCTATCTGATACATTTAGCAAGTATTCAGAAAAGCCAAGAGAGTTAATTAAACTATACGAAGCGGTTGTATGCTTAGGAGTAGATGAATCAGCAGTACAACTTGCTGGAATGATTCAAAAGCATTTAGAAACGTATTACAACGCATTTTGGCAAATGTACTTAGCCTCAAAACCAAATGGAAAATAAACAATTTAATATATTAATCTGCATAGGATTACCTTCTATGATAGCATTTGTAATTATTATTAATTTAGTCTTAAAATAAACAATTTACAATTTAAACAATTTATAAAAATGAGCAATTCAGAAAATTTATTCTTACCAGACGGCTACGAGGCACCAGTTAGCGGAGGTGGTTACATGAAATTACAAGATGGTGAAAACCGTTTTAGAATCCTATCCAAGCCTATTATTGGATGGTTAGATTGGACAGCAGAAAAGAAGCCTTTAAGATTTGGCTATAAATTCAAACCAGAAAAACCACTTAATCCAAAACAACCAGTTAAGCATTTTTGGGCGTTTATTGTGTACAACCATACAGAAAAAGCGATCCAAATATTAGAAGTTACCCAAGCAAGCATACAACAGGCTTTAACTGCCTTAAATAAAGATGAAGACTGGGGAGCGCCTTTCGATTATGATATTAAAATCAATCGTACTGGAAAGGACATGGAAACAAAATACACTGTTAATCCAAGCCCTAGAAAGGATTTAACAGAAGAGCAAAAAAAGGCAGCACTAGAAAAACGCGTAAACTTAAACGCTCTTTTCCAGAATGAAGACCCCTTTGCAGTTACTACTGTATATACAGAATTAGCATTCGAATCGCTTCCTTTCTAACATGGAAAACACACCCTACGGACACAAAGACAATGGAGAGCCTGACATACTTATCACGTCAGGCTCCCAAAAGTCCTACCAACGTTTTGCCATTTGGATGGAAAAGCAACGTGAAAGCGCACGTAAAGAGCATGAAATGAAGCACGTAACACAGGAGCAAATTGATTACTTTAGGTCTAAAAACTTATACCTGTGATAATTTTCATAGACTTCAATAAAAAAGAAAGTAAACAAAAGCTGTTCGAGTATCTAAAAAACTTGAACAGCGTTTACAAACTTGAAATAAAAAAGGATAAAAATAACCGATCAGGAAATCAAAATAGATACTACTGGGGCGTTGTATTAAGAATGGTAAGCGAATACACAGGCTTTACGATAGATGAAGCACACGAACTGTTTAAAAGCAAATTTCTAAGTTATGATAAGGCATTTAAAGATACAGGCGAAGCGTACACGATCACACGCCACACTTACGACCTTGACACTTGGGAGTTTGAAAACTATTTAGAGCAGATACGCATATTCGCAGCTACAGAAATTGAAATTGTTATACCCTTACCAAATGAATGTATAGAATTATAAATTAAACTTAAATAAATAATAAAATGAGCTACGAATTAGACGAATTAAAAGAAAAAAAGGCTTTCGCCAAATGGATTACAATAGGAATAATCGCTATCATTGTTTTTATTATATTATTAATGGCCTTCCTGCCTGTTTACCGTGTATGGTCGCAGGAAATGAGAGGAAAAGCAGCGTTTGCAGAGGCGCTACAAAATAGAAAAATTCAAATTGAAGAAGCGAAGGCTAATTTAGAAAGCCAAAAATTAAACTCTATGGCTGAAATTGAAAGGGCAAAAGGAATGGCGAAGTCTATTGAATATGAAAATGGAAAGCTAACTGCTCAATACATCCAATATCTATGGGTCAGAAACCTTGAAAAAAGCACAGGAGATAAAATCTATATTCCTACGGAGGCTAATCTTCCAATCTTAGAGGCTAAATAAATGAAATGCATTAACCACCACCACACAGCGCACAAGCCATGCCACGTATGCAGGTACATAGCAGAGAGAAATGGAGCGATTGAAGTACAACCGCTGACTGAAAACGAAACAAAAAGGCTTCATATAGATTTGATACTTAGATATGTTAATACCAAATATGAAAATCTTTTAGAACATTTGCCGGAATGGAAATTAAATTCTACACAATACAAGATTGGCGTAAAACCCATAAAAACGATTTAAATAAACCAATTATGATAAAAAACCACGATTTAAAATGTGATGCTGAATACTTTGATAAGGTTGCGTCAGGAGACAAGAATTTTGAACTCAGATTTAACGATAGAGATTTTCAAGTTGACGAAACTATAACGCTTCATAGATTTATTAAAGACTCATTTACTGGCAGTTCATTGAAAAAAAGGATTACCTATGTTTTAAAAGATGCCGAAAGGTTCGGGTTAAAAGATGGGTATGTAATACTTTCAATTGAAAATATTTAGAAATGGGATCATTTAAAACTTCACAGGGCGAACGCCTCACAAAAAAACAAATTGATACACTTATAAGGCGGTGTAAGGAAGAGTTTATAAAAATCAAGGAATACGATGATATAAACTATTGTGAGGCGTGCGGAACACCAAGCGCAAAACTTAGTTGCTCCCACATTATTAGCGTTAACAAGTGCCAGAATGATGGTAAAACGGAATTTGCCTATGATACCGATAACTTACAGTTAGAATGCATCCCGTGTCATTTGCAAACCGAATCAGGCACCATCGACCACCACGCCAACGCGCGCTATAAAAAAGATTTTATTGAAAGGTATAATAATTTTGAAGTATGAGCGATAAAGAAATCACCAAAGCGACAATATTAGTCGCCACGCTTCACAACGTGCAAAAGCAACTGGACGAACTGGAGATTAAGTCCGAGTTTAAATACAACTTAAAACACACGTGCAATAAGTTCACAAACGAACTTGACAAGTTTATGGAAAGAATGTACAGGCATCTAAATGAGGATGATAACTTAAAATACAATGAAGTTAGCAGCCTTGTTGATTATGCTATTGAAGCGATTGAATCAGGTAATGTAAGAATTGAGGATTAAAACTATGAGCCAAACAACAGACATATTGAAGCACCTTTTGAAGGGCAACAAATTAACAGGATTAGAAGCGCTTAACTTATTTGGATGCTTTCGCCTTCCAGCGAGAATAGAAAATATTGAAAAGATTACAGGCAAACGACCTAATCGTAAAATGGTATTGCGAAATAAAAAGCATGTTATGCAATATTGGATTGAAAAAAAAGTAAAATAAAATTAGGAAGTTTAATAATAATTAAATACATTTACATAATGGATTACGACACTGTAATAAAAGAAAGAGGCATAAAAAAGCGTAAAATAGCTGAGCAACTAGGCATCACACCTGTTTACTTTAGTTATCTATTACGGGGTAAAATGCCCATGACAATTGAATTAGAGAATAGACTAAAAAATATTTTAAGGTAAAAAAATTTCACAATTATATTTAACAAAAATTAAAGAATGCCTAAAAATAATAATAAAATACACAGATACTTGGTTTATAAAAAACATAATTATACCTGTGTGTTTTGTAGACTTGTCTTTAATCCGCCAGAAAATTGGAATTTAAAAAAGGCAATACATGAACATGGTATGTTTTTAGAAATAGATCATATTATTCCATTATCAAAGGGAGGTTCAGATAAAATAGAAAATAAGCAGGCTCTTTGCCAAAAGTGCAATAGCAAAAAATCTAATAAAATACTATAAAGAAATGGCAAAAGATCCAGCGTTCTTATTTTATACAGGAGACTTCACTACTGGTACTCAATTTATGAGTGATGAGCAGGTAGGTAAATATTTAAGGCTTTTAATGGCACAACACCAACACGGAAGATTAAGTGAAAAACAAGTGATTTTCATATGTAAAACAAACGACATTGAAGTAATGGCTAAGTTTCAAAAAGATGAGGACGGAATGTATTTTAATGAGCGGTTAGAAGTAGAGATAAATAAAAGAAAAGCCTTTTCTGAATCTAGGAGCAATAATAAGAAAGGAAAAACAAAAGAAGTGAATAACATATCAAAATCATATGATAATCATATGGAAGATGAAAATGAAAATAAAGATATAAATAAGAATATAATTAAAAGAGAGGTTAAAATAAAAGAACAATTGTTTTTCCCTTTTGAAAGTGAAATCTTTTTAAAGGTTTGGAATCTTTTACTTACACAGCCTAAATGGAAAAAAAAGAGTCACACCGCTTTACAAGCCTCTTTAAAAAAATTAAGCGAACACGACGAGCAAACCGCAATTAAAATGATGGAAAATACAATAGCAGGAGAATGGCAGGGATTGTTCGAAATTAAACAGCAAAATAATAAACAAGGCAATAGCCAACCTTCAAAAATAGATCAATACAGGGCAGCAAGTGAAGCCGCAAAACTTTATTTCAATCAAACAAATGGAGAATAAACTAATACAACTACCAGTTACGATATCGGACAGGTTAACGCCTGCGGAAAAAGAGGCTTTAATATCCAACTTTCAGCCAAAAATTAAGACCTTAGAGCAAAAGGATTTGATTACTCCCGTAGAATCGGCAATTATGAAAGCCTATGTAGTAATGGGTCAAAATGCACCCGATACTTATCCTATTGTCGTTAAGGAAGTAATCAAAGAACTTAAAGACGGCTTTAGTTGGTTAACAGTAGACCAAGTATGTTTGGCAATAGATGCAGGAAGTAAGGGAAAACTAGACGATGTTGTGTTTATTTCCGTTCACAACATCTGTGTTTGGATACATAAGTGGAATCAAAAATATAGAACCGAAGCAATCGCAAAACAAAAGCAATTTGAAGAGCAACAGGAAAAACAATTTGACTTAGACAAGCATAGGTTAGAAATAATTAAATTTGAGGCTGCTATATTGTTCTATTACAACAATCAGTCTACGAGCATATTTAAAGACAATTACGGGGTATTATCCGCTTACTATCGACACTTAGACAAGAAGGGTTTAATATTAATGAAAAATAGCCGTAAACTTGAAATCTTAGAAGAGGTTCAAAACAATTTCAAAAAGGCAGAAGTAGAACAAAAACAATTTGAGGAACCAATCGACGAAAAGAAAACAGCGCAGGCAATAGCTTTAAAAGAAATCTTTACGGACTGGTTTGAATTTGGCTATGACCTTGAGTATGAACTAAAACGAAACAACTAAAAGAGGGAGACAATAAGATTATGAACTTAATAAATATACAAAGTCATTATAAATCTGATAATTTAGGTAATGTTTTATTTCATGAAGATTGCTTGGTATTATTGCCTAAATTATTGGAAAATTCAGTTGACTATAGTTTTACTTCCCCTCCGTATAATAGGAAGAGAAACGACAAATATCTTAATTTTATAGATATAAACGAAAATTGGTTACAACTAAATATTGATGTTATTACTGAACTTTTAAGAGTTACAAAAAAGCACATATTTTATAATATTCAAGCTAATTATTACAATAGACAAGACGTTTATAAATTGATTGGTTATTTTAGTAAATATATTGTTGACGTTCATATTTGGGAAAAGTCAAACCCGATGCCAGCAAGTGGTAAAAATATCACAAATGCAGTTGAATATTTTTTAATATTAGGAAGTGAAAGTTTAAAATCAAACACAACCTATACAAAGAATATTATTACAACTTCTGTAAATTCAAGCATGCCAAAAGAGCATAAAGCGGTAATGAAAACAGATGTGGCTGAACACTTTATTAGTAAATTTACACAAGAAAACGATATTATTTTAGATTGTTTTTTTGGATATGGAACTACTGGATTGGTGGCAAAAAATAATAATAGAAGATATATCGGTATTGAAAAGGAAAAATCTTATTTCAATATGTCTATTATTCGGTGTGGTCTTGATATTAATAATGTTTTTGCGAATAATTAAATTAAACAACTAAAAGAGGTAGACAATAAGATTGCGCATAACGGTGGTGATTGGCGTTGTTGCCACAGAATTTAATTAGAAACAATAAACTTTAATATTATGACAAAAGTATCAAACGAAGAACAAAGCAATAACGCCAATGTGCTGTTATAAGCCGTTTTTCTTCACAAATCTAAAATAAAATGACACTAAAAGAATTTATCGAAAACTTAAACAAGTTTGTAAAAGAAAATCCCGAAACATTGGAAATGCAAGTAGTAACAAGCAAAGATGATGAGGGTAATGGGTTTAATTTGGTTCACTACGAGCCAAGTAAAGGAATATTTGAGGATAGAGAATTTATTTCTTCTGAACAATATGAAGACCATGAAAGAGAAGATAATGAAACAAATGCTGTTTGCGTCAACTAAAATGGCTTATAACGCTTTGCAGATAAGCGAAGGCAAAGATTTAGAAACGAAAATTTTAACTTAAAAACAGAATATAATTATGAAAACGAAAACATCAATTTACCACAGAACCTTTGCTTTTGCTTATGTGCTGTTAGTAGCTGTTATTTTTTGCGGTTGTGGAAACGGAACAACTGCTAAAGAACAACCTATTAAACAAACAAAAGACTATCATGGCTACAATTTAATTGTGATAGATAGTTGTGAGTATTTAGAAGCAGGTGGAGTGCCAAGAGATTGGACTGTGCTAACTCACAAAGGAAACTGTAAATTTTGTGCAGAACGTAGCAAAAAATAATTGCTACTAACATCTGTATATGCGCAACTTCTAAAAATAGTACAACAAAGTAACTAAAAATAATTATAAACACTTAAACAATAAACGAATGGAAAAAGAAGGAATTACAATAGGCATCACCCAAATGAGCGGAGGAGCAATATACACGATAACCCCTTATCTAAGATATGCTAAAAGAAAAATAGCAGTTAGTGAAGCTGCTATTTTAGAAGAATATAGACTACAGCAAATGTGGCAAGGCTCAGACGGAAGCCAAGAATGGATATGGATTGAAACAGTTGAATTATAAAGCCATGACAGCACAACACGACAAGCACCACTTTGAAGGACGTATTTACGTTCAACAACCGGTTATCACAATAGAGCAAAAACTAAAGTCTTTTGAAAAAAAGGTTAAAGATTCAGCACGCAGGAAAGAAAGACTACCAAGTCCAGGCTTTGTGGATATAGTTAAAGAGGCGATTTTATCCGGCGTAGAACTTAGTCCGGACTTATCTAACCGGATGCTCCGCTGCCCAGTAAATGAAACCGTATTTCACAACGTTATCAATATTGGCTTAGACTTTATAGTATGGGATTTATCCAGTTGGTCAACATCCCGACTTTATGAGCAAAAAAAACTAAACAAGATTAAGGAGTATTCACTTATTGAAATCTATTTAACATTCAAGGGTAGAACACACAGCGTTATTTGCGAGTATCAAGGCTTTTTCACAACTCAATCGAATCACGAAGTAACGTTTAACGAGTATACTCAGTTTGTACGGGCAAATAGTTACGTATTGAAGTTAGGTAAAACATTAAAAATTAATTAATCATGAAAGACATTATAGCGTATATTAAATTAGAAATCACCAAGGAAAATGTATTAACCCTTGAATCGGATGGAATAATAACGGATAATAACGATGATGATCATTATGCCAAACAAATTAACCTAACAGAAATCATTATAGGGTTTGCGGAGTTTGCCGAAGGGTATAGTAAAATTGATCAAATTTATATAAAAAATGAAGATGCTTATAAACATCAAAAAGATTGGATATTATTTACAAATGAATCATTACTAGAGATTTATTTAAAAGAAAAAGGAATAATAACAGAGTAATGAGTAAATACAACAAAATAAAATACCTAACACCAAAGATGGAGGAGGCAAGAAAGCTAGTAGACTCTATTTCTTCCAATACAGGAAAGCCTCCAAGTTACAATGTAATTGCTCGTAAATTAAACATAGACCACTCAGCCGCTTATTATCGTTTGAGAGGATATCGTGATAAAATGAATAGTAAAATTTTATAATTAACTATTAATTACTATATTGCACCATGCTAGCAATCACAACAATAAGCCCAAACCATAAAAATTTTGATGTACAAAAACAAGCGATTGATTCTTGGATTAAGGCGGGTTATAAAGTAGTAAGCTTAAATGCAAGCGAGGAAATAGAAACTTTAATAGCCTTTGAAAATGTTGAATTTATCGAAACAAAAAGAACAAATGAGGTTTTATTTAAAAAACCCTATGTAATTGTATCGGCTTTAATCGACTACTTTAAAACTACTGATTTTGAAACCTGTATACTAATTAATTCAGATATAATCATTAATTCAACAGATCAACAAACTGAGGAACTAATGAAAAACGCTGAAAAGGGTGTTGTAATAATTAACAGACACGATTACACGGAAAATATAGAACATTCGAGGCTTTATAAAGTTGGCTTTGATGGGTTTGTAATTAATAAAAAGTGGGTCAATTCTTTTCCTCAATCAATACTTTGTTTGGGGCAATGTTTCTGGGATTATTGGGTACCGTATGTTTGTGTTCTGCAGAAAATACCAATTTACAGGCATAAAGGAAAGTATTTATTTCATAAGGCGCACGAAATGCAGTACTCATTTGACAACTGGAAAACAACAGCCGATATATTTAAAAGTGAATTGTCTATATTGGAGCCTAAATTAAATAGCTTTACACGCCCCGATAAAATGAGCGACTACGTTTTTAACCGAATAAACAACCATCTAAGATAATGGAAAAGAAAATTGATATATTTATTCGTACCTATTCCAAGGATTTAGAATGGTTGGCGTATTGTTTAAAATCGATTAATAAATTCGTTACAGGACATAGAAACGTAATTATAAGCATTCCAGAGCATGAGGCACACTTATTAAAGCCTTTTAGTCTAACAAGTGAATTGATAGTAGGATGGAAGCCAACAACCGATAATGGGTATATCGATCAACAGATTAATAAACTATTAGCATACAGGTACACCGATGCCGATTATATTCTATTTGTTGATTCAGATTGCATATTTAAAGAGACAGTAAACGTACAAGAGCATTATTTTATGGATAATTTGCCGTATTTAATGAAAACTAGATATGAATTAGTAGGTGATGCAGTTTGTTGGAAAGAAGCAACAGAAGGAATAATAGGAAAGCCTTTAGAATACGAATACATGAGGCGAATACCTTGTTTATTTAGTACTGAAAGTTTGAAAAGTTTAGATTTATATGTAAATTGTATAGGATTAGCGGGATTAAGTAGACTAAGCGAGTTTAATTTAATTGGCGCTTATATTGACCTTTTTGAAAAGGAAAATTACAAAATAATAGACACGGAAAAAGAGCCAATACCAGCCGATTGCGCTATGCAGTTATGGTCTTGGGGCGGATTAACCAATGAAGTAAAGGAAAAATTATGCAGTTATCTGAATTAGTAACAAGGGACGATATAGGTTTTGTTTTGAATACAATGGGATTAGATGGCCCAGCGGTTGAGGTTGGAGTGGCTTTTGGTGAAAATGCCGAGGTTATACTTCATAAATCAAATACTGAGGTGCTTTTTCTTGTTGACCCTTGGGCAAAAGTAGAAGGCGAAAATTCAAGAGGTTATGCCGATGCGATTAAAGATTGGGAAGGATGCCTCAAGTTTTGTACCGATAAGCTAGCAAGATTTAAAAAGCGATCATACGTACTAAGGGAAACAAGTAAGGCAGCGAGTGAGAAATTTAAAGATGAAACATTGCACTTTGTCTACATAGATGCCAATCACATGAGTCCGTATATTGATAATGACCTAAATTATTGGTTTGATAAGGTAAAGCCAGGAGGTATATTTGGAGGACATGACTATCACAACGTAAATAGAGCGGATTATCAATGCGATGTTAAAACAGCCGTTGACAATTTCTTTAAAGATAAAAATTACACATTACACGTAACAACAGATTCAGACCCAAGCTGGTATATAATCAAATGAGCAACGATAATAAAATATTAATAGAAGTTTGTTTATGGGCTATTGTCTATGTGCTCACATTTTCTATTCCTGTTATAATAAAAGAGGCATATTTTAAATAATCAAATGAAACTAACCAAAAACAATATTGCTATAATCGCATCTGACAATTGTATTTGTAAATGGGTTGCTGAAGAGGGGCGTTTAGACCACGATCAAAACCTACTCCCTATTGTACTTCAATACATAAATGAAGGTGATACGGTTATTGACTGCGGGGCATTTATTGGAGATCACACAATTGCGTATTCTAATAAGGTAGGCGATAGCGGTCTAGTTATTGCATTTGAACCAAGCACAGAGGCAAATGAATGTTTAGAATATAATCTAAAGAAAAAGGATAATACAATCATTAGAAAGCAGGGATTAGGTGAAAAAACAGAATCTAAGGGTATAAGAGCCGTAGAAGGTAATAGCGGAATGAATTACTTAATAGAAGGTAATGATATTTCCATAATGTCGATAGATGAACTAAACCTTAATAAACTTGATTTTATAAAAATAGATTGCGAAGGGTACGAATTAAACGTATTAAAGGGAGGCATAAACACAATCAACAAGTTTAAGCCTAAAATGCTAATCGAGATTAACGATATGACATTAGAGCGCTCTGGAATGAAAAGAAAAGATATATTTAATTTCTTGGATTCTATAAATTATTCATATTCAAATATTTATAAGTCGCAAGGGTTAAAGGAGTATCAAATGGATGTTATATGTTTGCCAAGGTAAAACATAAAATATTAGTTTCTAAATAGATATAAATAGAAATGGCAAGACCAAAGGGATACGCAAAGACAGGAGGGAAGAAAAAGGGACATACGGCTGAGCCAATAAAAAAGGCGCAAGAACTATTTACTCAAACATTAGAGGGCGAAGTACCCTACATTAAAGATGCATTTGAAAAGGTAAGAGCGGAAAACCCAGAGAAATACCTTGAACTATTCGCAAAATACGCACAATACTTTATCCCTAAGAAAACGGAAGTTGAAAACAATCATAATTTTGATACACCTGCCATTATTGATTGGGGTACAAAATAGGATTATGACAACAATGCACACGGGAAAACACTTTTAAAATAGGATGAAAGTAATAAAGCCAACGCCTAAGCAAATTGAAGCTAAGAATATTTCAATGCTTCCAGAAAAGCAGGTGATTTTATACGGTGGTGCAATACGTGGGGGTAAATCTTATTGGCTTATCTTAATGTTTCATTCACTTGCAATGATGTACCCAAAGTCTAAATGGCTGTTATTGCGTGAATCATTTAGCACATTAGAGCGTACTTTAATCCCTACCTTTCGAAAACTTTTAGCCGATGGGTTACAACCTTATATAAAGTCATTCGATCAAAAGAACTATGTAGTAAACTATCATAATGGTTCACAGCTTATCTTCATGTCGGAGAACTACGATCAAGATAAGGAATTGAACCGTTTTAGAGGGTTGGAAATTAATGGCGCTGGTATAGATGAGATAAATGAGACAAGAAAAGAAACTTTTATAAAGATAATTGAGCGGTCAGGATCGCACATAATTGACCCTATGCCCCCGATTAAAGTATTAGGCACGTGCAATCCGACTCAGGGATGGGTAAAAGAAGACTTCTACAATAGGCACATTACAAATACCCTACCATCATCTTGGGCTTATATTCCTGCTAAAATTACCGATAACCCATATATTCCAGAATCTTATCTTGAATCATTACGGGAAAACTTACCACCTTTGGATTACCAAAAGTTTGTTGAAGGGGACTGGGATATTGTAATGAGCGAAAACCCGTTTGCTTATGAATACAAATCATTAAAGCACGAATCTGATAAGGCTGTTTATATCCCTGGCAAAGCGTTTAAAATATCATTCGACTTTAACCTTAACCCGTTTGGGTGTATATTCTTTCACTTATGGAGAGACAGCGAAGGGGAACACATACATATCTTCGATGAAATGACAATTGAAATGGGCAATATTCCTGTAATGGTGGAAAGAATATTGTCAAGGTATGGCGATTATATGCACCTTTGCGAAATTACGGGGGATGATATGGGTAACAGGCGGTCAATGTCAGAGCGTGATTTTGCTAGTCTTTACGATCAATTGTTAAGGGGGTTAAAGATGAATAAATCACAATTAAAGCTAGTTGGCAATCCAACGCACGAAAACAGCCGTTCGGATACCAATTATATTTTATTTAAGTTTCCTGACTTTAAGATAAACCCAAAGACCTGTAAAAATACATGCTCAGACATGAAAATGGTTCAATGTGATGCTTTTGGGGCGATAAGTAAGAAGAACAGAAATGATTTAACACAACGAGCGGATCACTTGGATTGTGTAAGGTACGCGATTAATACCTTCTTAAAAAAATGGATTTTGTCAAATCGTAAATTTTAATTATATTTGAATCATGGGATGCAATTGCAATAATGTCAAAGATTTACCTACCTGTTTGAATGAATTGGTATTAGGCACTGTCGAGGCGATTAGTCAAGACGTTTATGTGTTTATAAAAAACAATTCAAACGGGCAATTAACAAGATTATCGGCACAATCAGATATTGATGGACTTGTTACGCTTGACTTAACGCAACTACCTGATAATTACTTTAGTGATAATTATAACTATGACTTTTGGGTTACCTTAACAAGTGGCACACCATCAGGAATGCAAACGATAGTAATTGAAGGAGCGGATTATGATTGTTTAAACGCTAATTTCTTTAAGGTAGTTAACGAATCAATAGAATCAGTTTATTATGCATCTATAACAGCAGAAATAGCATGATGTACGTAAAGATTTATTTCTTATGTTCGTTTGTCTTCTTTCTATTCGCTTGGATACTAGCAACTTTACAATATAAACGGAAATGATAGAAATACTAATATCAATACTAATAAGTTCATTGTACTGCATAGGTATATTGATCATTACCGACGAAGGGTATATTTTATACGATGTTAAACTGATTGGAGATAAGTTACTGCCTAGGTGGTTGTATAAGCCTTTGTTTGGGTGTGTTGTTTGTTACGGTTCAATACACGGTGGTACAATGTTTTATTTATTAACACAAAATTATATATTACTTATTCCTGCAATGGTTTGTATATCAGGCTTAAATTATATAATTGTAAATAAATTACTAAATGCTTAGACTACTATACTTTCTTTTCAAAAAGCGATTTAATTCGTTTTATTTCAATCACCAATCGAAAGCGGCTGGGTTTGAAAACCTTGAAAAGAGCTTTGTTGATAGCAATGGAAACTCCTACTATAAATATTCAAGTGATTTCGATATTCCAATTAGCAGGTTTAAGGAAATTCAAAAAAGACTTGTATTATTAAACTCTGGTTTGTCGGGTGAATCAATCACGCTTCTTTGTTCTGCTATGGAGAAAGCATTGAACAACGGAAAGAAACCAGACATTGCAGAAATAGGATTTTTAATAAAAGAGATTGGCAAACGTGCTAATATATTTGTCGATACGGGCTTATTAATGGATACTGCTTGTTTGTTGTACATTAGACAAGACGAGAAACAAAATACAATCGATTGGGGTATTCATAAAGAAAAAGTTAAGCAACTTACCATAGACAGCATGGGGGGCTTGTACGATTTTTTTTATTTGACAGGATTAACAGCATATATTCCCTTTCTAGGAACTTCAGACGAAGAGTTCAACTTATTCTACAGCGAATCGGAGTTGAAAATGAAGAGTCTGAAGATGCACCTAGAGAATTATACCACAGAGCCGAATTAGTTAAGTTAGCTGAATCGGATGATAGAGAGTATTGGGATTTAGCAAATGGCAGTGTAGTGAATTATGAAAATATAGTCAAATTAACCACGGGAAAGTATTTGAACTTATTAAATTTCACGATTACTAAACGATCTAAGAAAGATCAAGTAAATGGCTGACGATAAAATTATAATCGAGTATGAAGCTAAGATAGCAGGTCTCGAAGGGTCATTAAACAAGATTGAAAAGGAATTAAAGGACGTTGAAAAAACGGCTGGTAATTCATTTAAAAAAGTAACGGCTGAAGGTAATAAAGCGGGCGCGGCTGTAGACAAGACAACGCAAAAGGTTTCTGTATTAGGCGATAAGTTTAAAGACCTTGCAAACAACCTCCCTTTTGTTGGACAAATTAAACAAGTTGTTGAACTCGCAGGTGCTGTAGGTGGATTAGAAGGCGCTGCGGTTAAAGGTGCGAACGGCTTTAAGATTTTAAAGGTCGCTATTCTTTCTACCGGTATTGGCGCGCTCGTTATTGCTATCGTTGGACTTATTGCTTATTTCAAAAGAACCGATGAAGGCGCTACTCGATTGGCTGGTATTATGGCTGGACTTGGTGCGGCTGTTGATATTGTTACAGGTTTATTTGTTGGCGTTGGTGAGGCGGTGTTTGATGCGGCTTCAAGTTTTGAAGGATTTCAGAAATTACTTGGTAATGTTATTCAATTCTTATCCGATCAGGTAACGGTCAGGATTTTTGCAATTATAGACATTCTTAAAGAGTTGGGCGGCTTATTAGCCGATCCATTTAATCAAGAAAAATCCCAAAAAGCATTTGAAAGTATTAACACATCTTTACTTGATTTAACCACAGGCGTTAAAGATACGGGGGCAAAGATTAAAGACTTTACAAGCGAGGTTGCTGCGGCTGCACAGGCTGCTTTCGATTGGGAGACTAGAATGGATGCCCTAAATGATAAGATAAGGGATAATTCTATAGTAATAGCAGAAAACGAAGCCGAAATAAGCCGTTTATTAATTGCATCAAAGAATAAACAAATATCTGATGAGGAGTCGTTAAAGAATTTAGGAGATGCGGCAAAACTTGAAAGGGAAAATTTAAGAATAACCTTAGCAAATGAAGAGGCGAAACTTAAATTAATCAAAGAGAAAAATAAGCGTGAATCCGATTCAATTAATCAAGACGTTAAGAATGGCGAAAAAAGACGTAGTATTAATGATGATTTGGCACAAGCGGAAGTCGATCAGATTAATAAGATTACAAGATTAAAAGCAGAATCTGGTGTATTACAGGAAAAGATTAATAACCGTACCGACGCCAAGAACGAAGAGATATTTCAAAACAGCCTAAAACGTTTAGAGAACGAGGAAACCGCAAAAGAAACGATAGTCAAAGAGTCTTTTTTAAGAAGCGAAATAAGCGCCAAAGATTTAGAGGAAAAACTTTATACAATTAAGTTAAACGGGCTTAAAAATCAAAAGGCTTTGCTCGAACAGTCTGGGCGTGATGTAACAGAAATCAATAAGGCTATTGTAGACCTAGAATTAGGTAACCAACTTAAAAAAGAAAAGGCGGTTATAGATACTGAAAAAGCTATTACGGATTCGCAAACCAAAGAAACAAAAGAAAGGTTGGCGGCTCTTGCAGCACTTAATAAAGAGGCAGACGATAAAGAAAGGAAGGCAAAAGAGCAATTAAAAGAAGACTTAAAACAAATAGCATTAGCAGGAATTGATATAGCGCAAGACGTTGCAGATGGATTAATAGATATTTCAGTTTCCAAAAAACAAATGGAACTTGATGAAGAACTAAGACTTTCACAAGAAAAAACAACGCAAGAAACAAAGAACCTTGAAACACAATTAAGAAATGGTGAAATAACACAGGCTCAGTTTGATGCCAGAAAATTAGCACTTGATAAGAAACAACAAAAAGCAGAAAGCGACATAAAGCGTAAACAATTCCAAGCGGAAAAGAAAGCCGCATTGGTTAGGGTTGCAATTGATACGGCTGCCGCTGTTATGAAAACACTTGCAGCAATACCATTACCTGCTGGACTTTTGACCGCTGCAATTGCTGTTGCAACAGGAGCGGCACAGGCTGCAATTATATCCGCTCAGCCAGTACCTAAATTCAAAGATGGTGTTATTGGTTTAAAAGGAAAAGGAACAGACACGAGCGATTCAATCCCTGCTATGTTATCCCGTAACGAGTCAGTAATGACTGCACAGGAAACAAAAGAACACGGGGGTGTGTTAAGAGCAATTAGAAACAACTCCTTAGACAACTTTATAAAAGATACTTATGTCTTCCCAGCCCTTAGAGATATTGAAGTAAAAAACAATAGAGAGCGCGCAGCAAGAAGAACAGCAAACGAAAAGAAATTAGACAGCATTATAAGTAATATTAACCTTGACACTTCAAACCTTGAAAGAATAACCAAGGGGAATAAAAGCGTAGGGATAAATAATACTAAACAATTTGCCAAAGAAATGGCACGTGAAATGCAAATAAACTCTAACTGGTATAAATAATGCGTTTCAGATTCACACTAGAAAGCGAGTATTTAGGCTCATTGACCCTTCCAAAAGACCCAAAAGGATGGAATGAAATTGAGACCGTTATAAAGAGGGGCTTAGAATATCATGGTACTTTCTATAATACCATGGTTCAATTAGAATTTACCTGTGGGAGTGGCAAAGAATACATTGATGAAGTTTATGAAACTTATGGAGTCGATGGTGTTATAAATATTACTATTCAAATTGATTGTGGGGGTGGCAGTGGAGTAAGTTCTGCAAATGATTATTCAGACGATTATTCAGACGATTACGGTAGTTTAATTCAAAGTTCCACGGCTGCTAATTATCAAGATTTCTTTATTGGCACGCTTGATTTAAGTAAGTATAATAAAAACACACGCAGTACTTTTGTAGATATTTTACAAAGCGATTTCTTACAAAAGGTTATAAACCGATTTGAAACGACTGTTGACGTTCTTAGTCCTGCTTCGATTGATGAGGTGGCGCTCGATCCAATTACCGACTTTCCAAGTGATATAACATTACATTCTAAAAGAATTGTATTAGATGTTAACTATGAATACTTTGATGATAACGGTTCACTCCCTACTATATTTCCAATTGATTCCGTATCTGTTGCTTTACCTTTAATCAAGGTAGTTGATGATATTGGGGGGGCACTAGACACTACAAGTCCGTATGTTTTTAGTTTCTTAAACATAGGAGGCGCAGCAGGAGAGCAAAATATCCCGCCAATTTATGAAAACAATACGGCTTTCCCTTTAATATTAGCTATTGATTATAACATTGTAGGCGAATTAGTAATTAAAAATACCTATACATCTACAATGAACGTTGATGTGCTTATACAAACCGATGGAAGTTCATACTCAACAGACCCAATATATCCAACAATTTTACAGCACCAGTCAGGGATATTTGTAAACGGCTCAACAAACACAACGATAAATATTAACGCATCAGGTACATTGGCTGCAACAGTAGCGGCAGGCGATCGGGTTTATTTAACGTTTCTGTTTGGAAATGTAGAGGGTAACAATGTTAGTCCTGGACTGTTTGAGTTTTTAAGTTTTACTCCTATAGGATTTCAATTTGATTTTAGTACACAAAGCGTTACGCTTCCATCGGCTGCAAAAATATTCAAGATTCACGAATTAGGAGCAGCAATTGGACAGCGTATAACATCACAAGCGGATTGTTTTAGAAGTAACTTGTTAGGGCGTTTAAATTCTGCACCAAATACCTACCTTCAAAACGGGTGCGGTTCGTTTATGGGAGTTTTAAACGGTAAACATATAAGAGGCTTTGCGGTTACAAACTCCCCTTTATTCTGCTCAATGGCGGATTATTTCAAAACATTAAATTCAATTTGGAATGTAGGAATAGGATTTGAAAAGGTAGCGGATGATTATTTTATTAGACTTGAACAAAAAGAATACTTCTATGACACAACTGTTTTAATCCAATGCCCAAACGCAAACGAGATCAAAACAAGCGTTGCAAAAGAGTATTATATAAGCGATATTTATATAGGCTATGACAACTGGGAAACAGAAAACCAGAACGGACTTGATGAGTTTAACACTAAGCGCCAATACACAACAGGCATAAAGTCGATTGAGTCAAGGCTAAATGTTGAAAGCCCAATGATAGCTTCAATGTATTCAATTGAATTAACAAGGCGTGCGGGTGTAAGTACATTAGATTACCCATACGATAACGATAACTTTATAATATGTCTTAAGCGCACATTGGACGGAACAGGCGCACCAAGTGAGTTGAATTTGGCTGAAAAGAACGAAAACTTTACTATTGCTACCAACTTTAAAAGCCCAGCAACAGCGTACAACATAAGAATAAGCCCCGCACGTAACTTGCTTAATCACATGAATAGTATTGCGGGTTCAATTATAAAATATCCATTACGTGCTGTTAAATTCTTATATGGCGAGGGTAATTATACTGTAGAAACACAACTAACAGCCGATACATGCAGTAACAACTTTGACAATGAATTATTAATAGAGAATCAGGATATAACCGTAGCCGAGGCGCTTGCTACTCCAATATGGATACCTGAATATTTGGAGTTTGATTACCCTTTATCGTTTTCGGACTTTCAGTATATAAAAGAAAATCCTTACAAATGTATAGAAGTATCAAATACAAATAGTAACTTTACGAAGGGGTATATTATCGAATTGAGATATAAGCCAGTCGGTGGAATGGCGTATTTTAAACTATTAAGGGCATACGAATAATGGCAATTACATTAATAGAAAATCAGGCTATAAGATTTCGGCTTCTAACAGACATAGAAGCTGAAGCGTGTAATTGTTCCTATAAGAATTATTGCCAATTGGTAAATAAATTTGATGCTGGAAAGTTTCAACTTGAATCATCAAACATTGTTACTAATGGCACATTTGGAAGCAACCTTGACAGTTGGAATATTAAAGAGGCGTTAACCGTTTCGATTGTTGTCGATAACGAAACATCATCAGGATTATGTGATGGAGATATAACCGTTTCAGCAAGTGGTGGCACTGGTCCATATACTTATTCTAAAGGTGGGGCGTTTCAAGTTGGTAACACATTTACGGCTTTGTGTACTGGCTGTTACTCGATAATTGTAAAAGACTCATTAAACAATCTAGGTTTTGCGACTGGATGCGTTGCTACAAATGTTAACTGTGCATCTTATTCAAGTCCTGATCTATTTGACTTAAACGCTATTGACTTAGCAAACTTATCTAATTGTGAACTATTTGACTTAGTATAATATGGCAGCATTTGACAGTTTAGTACCAACCGCAGGAAACGATACGTTTTCTGATATGTACACAAAAATTAATGATACATTCACGGCTTTAAAGGCTGGCACGAGTGGGCAAATATTAACAGGGGCAGGCGCAGGAGTTGCACCAACATACACCACTCCAGCAGTTGTACAGTCCTATACAATCGCACCTATAAACTTAGGAGACTGGAACATGGACACAACAGCAAGCCTTTCAGTACCTCACGGATTAGGTGCAGACTTTAAAAAAATAAGATCAATAACGGTTATTGTAAGAAATGATGCCGATACTGTTTATTATCCACTTGTAAGAGTTGGAACGGCTGGTTCTTCTGATGGTGGCGTTACCGATTGGGATAGCACTAACGTGAATATGGGCAGGGTAGCTTCTGGGTCTGGTGGCTTCTTTGATGGCAATACAGACTTTAATGCAACTGGATACAATAGAGGGTTTATGTTAATTGAACGTATAGCATAATGGCAAACGAATGGGTTTATAGTAGTGGCGCTGCTTGTTATGATGATGCAGGGGCTTTTAGTCTAGTACAGGCGGGAGTTATGGACATAGGAAAACTATATTCATTAAGTTTCACTATCTCAAATCAAACCCAAGGTAAACTATCAGTACCTACAATTGATAACAGTTTAGAGTATTCAGCCGATGGCACTTATATAATTACTGGGCTTTCAACGTATGACGATTTAGTATTTTTACCTTCAATATTTGGCGCAGGGATGTTTGATGGCTGTATTGATGCTGTTGAACTTCGAGAAATACCATTTTATTCTATTGTCGATTGCAATGATAACGTAGTTTTTACGCTTGATGATGAAACAGGCGTAACGGCTTCAAGTGGATTTGTTCAATATAATATTGACTGGTCGGATTTAGATGAAGGTATTTATTATTTAAAATTTATCGACTCCTCATTAGAGTATCAATCTGATTGTTTTGATGTTAAGTTAACGCACTCATGCACAAAGCAAATAACTTACAATTGCAACGAAAACGCATTTAATTTCAATTACTCAGATTTATCATTTACACAGTCATTAAGAATGCGAGCGAATCTTTGGAAGCCTAAATTTAAAGCACTGGCAAAAGACGTATACGAATACTCAACAGGTGATCTTGAAATAACCTATGTAACGAAAGCCAAAGAGTTTATATTTACAACTGAGGAACTGCCAGAGTATATACATGATGCTTTATCCCTTGCTTTAGATTCGGATAACTTCTTTGTCGATGGCGTTAGATACGTATTTGCTGATGATGAAACAAGCCCATCATGGCGAAATAGTTCTAATCTTGCACCATTAGAGGTTAATTTAAGAAAGGCGCAGAATCTTAGGAATGTGAATTGCGGATAATATAACCTAAGCCTATTGAAAGTCTATTGTTACGATAACCTTCGCTATTAAACTTTAACAGTCCGTGATTATAGCGAGCCTCTAAATTAAAGTTTTTAAAGATGCGAACACCTGCTGAAACGTTTGTGTAAATATCTAAATCTCCAGTTAATGGAAGCATTACATTAAGTCCGGCCATTGCATAGGCTCTATGCCCTTTTACTTTAAACAATAAAGGCACTTCTACGATGTTATAGGTTTTAACCATTCCAAATGTAAGACTAGATTTATCAAATGATGTTCTTTCTCTTAAGGTGGTGCTTAGTTTAATACTTGAAAACAATATCTCAGGGGCAAAGTAAACAGTCCTATTGATTCTAAAATCATAAGACAAGCCAGCCGAAAAGCTAAAATGTTTATTTCCGTCTACGTATTGTTTTTGACCTACCAAAAGAGTTTTTTCTTTGATTCCAGCCCATGAAGCAGAGGCGAATGATTTAAAACCCAGTTGGGCGGTTGCGTTAAATGCTACAAATAAGGCAACGATAGTTAATAGTTTTTTCATAATTTTATTTAAGCAAATCTATATATTAATTTTGATTTAAAAAATTATATCATACATTTATTTTTATCATAACAAAATCAGTACCAAAAATATTTTTTTTATTCAATAAAAAAAGTAGTATATTTGAATGTGTGTTTTTGTTGCCTATCTAACAGGGCATAATACTGTTTATAAGTTACTATAAATCAAATTATTATGTCTACAATTTGCACAACCGAAGACCTAGACGATCACGAATTACTTTCGTGTGGGTATAGAAAAGGCGGAATATTAGCCATTGGCGTCTTAAAAGATGGTCATGGAATCACAGATTTTGAAAGCGCTGTCGATACACAAGCAGCCATTACGGCTGGTACATTAAAAATAATCAAAGGAATTAAGGGAACATTTCCAGCACCTTCACCAATCGAAGGGGAAAACCCTAGGGCGTGCGGTTCTGATACTATCCTAGATGGTTTCGATAATACTGTTACTTGGAAAGACTTTAATGTTAGCGCATTAAATGATATTTTCTATGCTCAGTTGAATCGTTCTGCATTTACTGGATTAATCATTTACTACTGTCAAGAGCAAGAAATTAGAGTAATTGAAAAGTCTGTTAACTTTGTGGCTTTGACTGCTGAGGCTTCAGAATCAAACAAAGAAAAACAACTTTACAATGTTACTGCTAAATGGTCTACGTCAGTTAATGACGAGTTCCCAACTCTTTACGACGCACCTGCAGGTATTTATGAGTAAGGGAATATTATTAATAGCCTACGGAAAGCATTATGGTAAGTTTGCCTATAACATGGCGGCTTCAATTAAGGCTTGTACAAATCTAAATATACATTTAGTTTGTGATAAAGAGGCTATTAGTGATATTGATATGCGTTTTTTTGATAGTGTGGAAACATATAATTTCCCACTATCAAACAACCGCATTGACCCATGCCAGACTAAAATTGATATTTATAAAATGTCTCCATTTAACGAGACCTTATATTTAGACGTTGACGGTGTTTGTATGAATAACTTAGATAATCTTTTTAATCAATTAAAAGGGCATCCAATTTATATACAAATAATGGGAAAGGGTGGCGAAAAAGAATTAATTAACTATTCTCATTGGGCTGATAATAAAGTTATTTGGGAACATTTTAATTTAAACGAAGCGTCTGTTTATCCAGCCAGTCAAACTTCTATTATTTATTTTGAAAAAGGAAAGGAAGCGGATTCTTTTTTTAGTAAATTACAATCTAATTACGATAATAGATTGGATAAAAAACAGTATAAAAATCTTTGGGGGCTTTCTAAATCGCATCCTGATGAATTGTACTATAGTGCAACAATGGCACAATTAAACATATTACCAAACGAAACAATACAACCATTATTTTATCCTATCGTTTTAGAAAATGAGGCTAAGATAATGAAAGATTACTTTGTACTTTCAATGTACGGAGGTCAAAGAATGCTAAAAGATTACTCAATGAAACTTTATAACAGGTTAATGAAACAAGTTTTAAAAGGCTTTGGATTATCTCACCAATACGATTCATATCAACTATATAAGCATAAATTTGTAGCCCAAAAATAAGATGGAAAATAAATGCAAAACATGCGGAAGTAAACCCCGCCCAATTAAACCAAGATAATTATGTTTTCTGAGGAAGAAATTTTAGCTATCATACAGCAAAAGGCGGACATTTATAAAGACACGAAAAAGGATAAATCCCCTGACTTCGGTTTAGTTTATGCGCTTGCTAATAAATTTAAGAAAAAATTAAGACCTCATTACGATCCTGATTATTTCCCTTCACACCTTTTTCAAAAGCGTGCGCCAAATCAAACACAAGAAGAGCAAGGCTATATTGAGGAAAACCATAAGGCAATTACTTATGTTGTCTGGGATAGGTTTAAAACTACTCTAAGGCGTATCTGGAATGATGCTAACTGGTCGGTTAGTAACTGGGGCGAAATTGATTCTAAGTACGATAATATGGACTTAGGTTCACAGAAATACTTTGAATCGGATTATCCTATATTTTCATCTTTAGAAAATTATTACAGGCTTGTTGTAACGGACACTAAGGAAAAAGACCCTAACGCTGTTATTGTTCATAAACCCGAAAGTATTCCCGTAAAAGCAAGTGCAGAAGGATTTGTAATAGACGATCAAGTAATGATTGAACCAGTTGCTTTTATATTTCCATGCGAACAGGTTATTCAATTCTTTGAAGGTCAATTTTTTATTGGTTTATCTGATGAGAATTCACTTGTTGAGGTTGGAAACAGAAAAGAGCGCTCAGGTTTAATATTCGAGTTTTATGACAACGAAAATATCTACCTGGCCAAACAGGTAGGAAAGAAAACAGATTATACTTTTGAGTTAGAATTATACTGGAATCACGGGTTAGGTTATTTACCTTGCAAAATTCTTAAAGCAGAACCATCAATTCACGGTTCACACGTTGTTTATAAATCGCACTTTATGCCAGCCGTTGAGCCGTTGGATATGGCTTTATTAGACAATGCAAATTTATTAATAGCCAAAAATAGACACGTATTCCCTAAGTTTTGGGAGTATCAAAGCGCCTGCGATTATACAAGCGTTAACGGTTCGTGTGTATCTGGTTTGATTGTAGACTTGGATGGAAAAAGCCATAGTTGTCCATCATGTAAAGGAACAGGCTACAAGGCGTTAAATCCTTTTGGTACTTATGCAGTTCCAATGCCAGACCGTTTAAATCCTGAACAGGTAGGAATGCCCCCGGGAGGTTATATACAACCTGAAATTGAAACGCCCAAATTCTTAGACGAGCAAATTGACAAAAACATAAACAGAGGGCTTTCAATACTTAATCTTAGTGTTTCTAATTCTGAGGTTAAAGGATCGGATACGGCACTAGGTAAACAAATTGATAGAGAAGAACAATTTAGCTTTTTGGTTCAAATCAGTTCTGAAATATTTCACCTGTTTGATTTCTCTTTAATGACAATTCAAAAAATGAGATACGGTATTGATGCCGTGCAGCCATCTATAAACTATCCTAAGAACTTCAGTATAAGAAGCGAACAGGATTTATCGGCTGAAATAAACAATGCTAAATTATCAGGAATGCCCGATATCGGTATTAGGCAGTTAATAATTGAATATTTTAATACTCGTTTTAACTCAAACGAACAAGCCAATAAGGTAATTGATATTGTGTTTTATTCTGACCGACTAGTTACGCTTTCTAATTTAGAAATTAATCAGAAATTGGCTAGTGGCGCTATTGCTAAATGGGAGGATATTTTACACACTTCGATAACTTCGTTTATTCAATCGGAAATTCAATTAAACCCTAACTTCTTAGATTTGACAATTGAAGAGCAAAAGACAAGGCTTGTTGAAATTGCCAAAGCAAAAGAATCAGAAATAAGCCCTAAGAAAATTGATCCTAATGCAATTATAGCAAATGCCACAATCTAAACTAGAACAAATTGTAGAGGAAAAATTAAACCGGTTAGAATCTGTTCCGGATGCTTTTGTGTCAAGTGTTGAAAAATCACAATTAGAAGCCTACAAAGAGATTGAAAAAATCATTATGCAAATGGATACTGAAAATGGTATTCTTTTAGTAACCGATAAAAACACGGCCTTACTCGCTTCAATTGATAAGAAAATAAAAGACACAGTTTTTAATGACGAGTACACAGATTCACTAACAAAGTATATTAGAGAATACAACGTACAAGGTCAGTTAGCTAACAGTTATTTTGTAGAATTAAACGCTGGTTTTACAGATGCGGATAAGATAAATACAATCTTAGCAAGTCAAAAAAACGCCTTATCTGTATTAGGTGAAGATGCTTTTACACAGTCTTTTATCGCTCCTTTAAATCAATTGTTACAATCTTCAATTAGTTCAAACGCTGGGCTTTTAGACACAATAAAAAGCCTTAGAACATTTGCATTAGGAGATGATGAAGTAGAAGGGCGAATGATTGCACACGTTAAGCGGGTGGCGTATGATGCTTTTGCGGTGTCCGATAGAACCTATACAAGTGCGGTTTCTAATAGTCTTGGTATTGAATGGTACATTTATAGAGGTGGCAAAATAAGAGATTCAAGGGATTTTTGTCTTTCTAAACTAGATAAATACTATCATAAAAAAGAGATTGAAAAGTGGGGCGATACTGGAACCTGGCAGGGGCGCAATACGTTAACCAACAAAACGACTATATTTACATTGGCAGGTGGCTATAATTGTAAACACTCAATTGATCCAGTAAGCATAAAAAGCGTACCTAAGTCCGTTATACAAAGAAACATAGAAAACGGAAATTATAAACCTTAATTTTTGTATATTAATTAAATTGATTATATTGCATTAGTTATTAAAAATTAATCAAATGGAAGGAATAATAAGATGCGTTACTGACAAAGGTCAAGAGCGTTATATCCCTGTTAAAATGACAAAGGACAGCGCTTTAATGAAACAATACGGATTAACGGTTCAGGATTTGGAAGTGGAAAAGGCAAAGATTGAAGTACCTGAAATAGTAACAGAAAAGAAAAAGGGTAGACCTTTTAAAGAAGAACAAACAACGGACGGAATCCCAAACGAATAATAAAATGGAAAACAAAGAGCTATTAGCAACGGAAGTATTTGCAAAACTAGGAATTGAAGGGGTGGAAAATCTAGATCAATTCACGGAAAAATTTAATAAATCATTTGTATCAAGACAGGTTGCTCTTGAAGATGACGAATTAAAATCTAAGATTACAGGAAGAATCACGGGCGGTTTATCTACTCTTTTTAAAAGAGAATTTGAACTTGAAAATAAAGACATTGAAGGAAAAAAGGTAGAAGACATTCTAACTTTTGGAGTTCAAAAAATGAAAACTAAGTTAGCTGAATATGAAGCGAATGCAGGAAAACAAACGAATGAAGTTGTTACCGATTTGCAGA
>Ga0181365_1000019_pt1 | contig 30060 bp, 42 predicted proteins | sample Fa13NDMM110DN_FD_130097 | JGI IMG/M metagenome (GOLD analysis project Ga0181365, IMG submission 130097) | Freshwater viral communities from Lake Michigan, USA - Fa13.ND.MM110.D.N | ecosystem: Environmental > Aquatic > Freshwater > Lake | place: USA: Michigan | collected 2013-09-24
GATGTAAAGGCTCTCCCGTCGCTACCGTCCAGTGGCATGAATAAGAAAACTATGTACTACACGCATATCGACCCTAAGTGGAGTAAGGAAAATGAAGTTCGTCCCGATGCCGAAGATTCCGCGCCTGGAGCGTGAGATCATCATCACTGAGAAGCTCGATGGCACGAATGCCAACATTCTGATTCAGCATATTACAGAAGCTCCTCACCCAGCGGAGGCTGTTAATGTTGCCGAAGACATGTTTATCACTGCCGGCTCGCGCACTCGTTGGCTCACTCCTGGCAAGAATACCGACAACTTTGGTTTTGCCGCATGGGTTCATGCCAATGCAGAACAGCTTGTGAAGCTTGGTCCCGGCCATCATTTCGGTGAGTGGTGGGGTCAAGGCATCCAGCGTGGGTATGATCTCAAGGAACGGCGCTTCAGCTTGTTCAATGTGAGCAGATGGAGTAAGGAACAGAACCTTAATGATTTGGGGCTCGATAATCTGGTGCATGTTGTGCCGCACATGAACACGCTCACTTCTTTCAATAAAGAACGTATTGATGAAGTGCTTGCATGGCTTGATGAAAAAGGCTCAGCAGCCGCCCCTGGATATATGAATCCAGAGGGTATTGTGATCTACCACACAGCCTCCAAACAGCTTTACAAGAAGACGTTCGAGGGTGATGAAACGGGGAAAGGGCAGTGACATGTATGGCAAGGAATATTTGGAGTGGCGGGAAAGAGCTACGCATCCTGAGATCCTATATTATCTCATTTCTGCCATAGATGAGAGCAAGAAAGAGTATATTGAGAGCGGAGAATTAACAGAATATGGACGCGGAATTGCAGAAGGAATGAGTATAACTAGAGGGCTTGTTTGGTACAAATTTAGTGAATATGTTAAAAATAACTTACCTGCTGCCTAACGGCACTGTCGATCTGGAGCGCTATTATTCGCAGATAGCCTCAGAACGTTATCGAATTCTCAACCCAGCTAAGGAGTTAGCTAAACATGACACCTCTATTAATTTTCTTGTTGATCCCGGTCCTGGCAGCAGTGATCTCAACGGCACTGTAATATTCGTTGGTAAGGTCTTCAAGGGCCAATCCGCTTGGTGTAATACTATCATTCATGCTAAGCGGCGTGGCGCTAAATTCGTACAAGACGTTTGTGATTTTCATCAGCTCGATGATCAGAGCCTATACCAGACCTTAATCGGTTTGGCTGATCGTCTGACCGCCTCCTCGATGTATTTGAAACAGGCCCTGGAAGCTAAATATCCAGACAAGTCTGTCTACTACATCCCTGATGCTCCAGAACTTCCTCGTGGTAGTGCTAGAAGCACGCCTGTAAAAGACATCCCGCACTTGTTGTGGTATGGTCAGGAAGCCAATCTGAAAGAGCTTATCAAAATCCCCCTCCCAAAATGTACGCTTCAGCTTATCACGAATACGGATAAGAAAATTTCTAGCCCCAGAATAAACATCTGCCAGACACCATGGTCCATAGAGGCCGTCAGCAGGGCGCTGGAGGCATGTGACTTCGTTGTGGTGCCAGTGGACACCCAGACACCTGATGGTCTTGCTAAGAGCGGGAATCGAGTGCTGGAGGCTCTTTGGGCAGGACGACCTGTAATTGCTTCTCGTATACCGGAATATGAACATATGAAAGAAAAGTTTAAATTCTCAGGACTACAGTTTATGGATGATCGTGGAATTACGGCTGATCATTTGGAGGCTACAAATATTATTGAACGAGACCAAGACCAAATCGAACAACATTTAACAATGAGCCACACAGTAAAGATGTGGCAGGAAGCTTTTACCTTTTAACATGACCCAGATTGCAATTGTAGTTCATAGTCGTAGTCGTCCTAATGAACTTAAGCGTATGATCAACAATGCTGTCGACAATTCGTATAATCCTGCAGCGTTGCAGTTCTTTATTCAGCTTGACAGCGACGATCCTAACCTACTAGAATACTCTCAGCTTGATTACGAGACTAGCGCATATCGAGAGTATTTTCTTAGTGCACCTACTTCTGTTCCTGAAGTGCATGAAAAGCTCCACGCCAAGGCCATTAAGGACCCGGCTGTGGTGGCTGTGATTCTGTCCTATGATTACGACGTGTTTGACAAGGATTGGGATAAGCAACTTCACGAGATTCGGAGGATGTAATGCCTAAGATTGAGCTAGAGCGCTGGGATGGTACGAAGTTTAAATACGTCCTTCGTGGTAACTTTGTCTCTATCTACATGAGCCGTGCTGAATTGGACAAGCTCCACGCGGATATCGCTCAGATTCTCTGGGAAGATGATGCGTTGGATAGGGTCGGCCGTATTGAAAACTAGCTCTGCTAAAGCCAAGGGTCGCAATCTACAAAAATATATTCGCGACTACATCTTGAAATCCTTCGACGGACTCACCATGTTAGATGTCGCATCAAGACCGATGGGGTCTCAGGGCTCTGACGTTATGCTGTCCACTCTAGCCAAGAGTTTGTTTAAATATAACGTTGAATGCAAGAACCAGGAGGCCTTCTCGAATGTATACAAAGCATTTGAGCAAGCCTCCTCACAGAAAGAGGAGGGAGAGCCGCTACTGATTATTAAAAGAAACAGATCCAAACCTCTAGCTATTGTGGATTTGGACGAATTTATGAGGCTTGTAAGAAGTGACGCAGGCCATTGAAAAAATTGATGTTGTCCCAAACGCTATGTACATCAAGCTTGAACTTGACGAAAGTAACTCGCTAACATCATACATCTGGTCTCAGACTGACAACGACGACCTACAGTGCCTAGTGCGTGGCATGATGGCACGACTGATTGTTGATCAGGAAGAGTGGATGCATTTAGGAGAGTATATTACTAGTAAACAGGGTGGATTGAAGACAATGATTCCAGAAGGTAATGCATAATGGCAGAGGAAAGCAAGAGCACAGAATATAGGACTGTCGGATCGGTGTATTTGTGCAACGATCCTGATGAAAACGGGCAGCATAGGTGGGACGGATGGGAATACGGTATCGTAAAGTCCAATGTTCCTGGAGTGGACCATTCGTATATTACGCGAACGTGTGCCGCTTGTATGTTGGTTGAGCGTCTTGAACTAGGGTTTATCCAGGCGTATGTACCGCCTGCAGCAGAAACGCCGGAGTCCACTAAGTCCGGTAACGTGGTTACATTCTCGAGGAAGGCTTAATTGATGGTTACTATTCGTTCTAATGAGCAGCGCGACGAACTGGTTGGTCGTACTGCTGTTGCCGGCGTCGAAGTTGACGGCCGTAAGTTCTACACGTATGATTACAAGTATGCTGCCAGTGCGAAGAAGGCATTGGATCGTCTGGTTACGGCTGGCGTTGATGCGAAGATTATCGAGGATAACGTCCAGGCTGCGTAATTTCAATATGTGGCAGCGCGGAAGGACGCGCAGGACGAACACCGATTCCGGAGCTAGGGTCCTAGGCTCGAAAACCTATGGTAAGAACGGCGCTCCAGCAGGTACTCAAGCCCTGCCCACATGTTTTAAGGTGTAAAATGAATGTACTTGTTGCTTGTGAGTTTAGTGGTGTTGTCCGTGATGCTTTTAAGTTACGCGGTCACAACGCTGTAAGTTGTGATCTTGCATATTCCGAGAGACCTGGAAGACATCTGTTGGCTGATGTACTGGATTACATGAATCAACCTTATCTACAGTGGGATATGATGATTGCTTTTCCTCCATGTACGTATCTATGCTCTTCTGGAGCACGTTGGTGGAAAGATAGATTACAGCTACAGTTAGATGCGTTGGAATTTGTACGTCAGTTGATGGCGGCTGATATTCCCAAGATCGCTATAGAAAACCCAATCGGTAAGATTTCTACGGCTATCAGAAAGCCGGATCAGATTATTCAACCCTGGATGTTCGGACATGGCGAAGTCAAATCCACCTGTCTCTGGCTCAAAGGGTTGCCTCCTCTCAAACACACGGGGATTGTCTCTGGACGTTCTACTAGAATTTCACGTATGCCGGAGAGTAAGAATAGATCGAAGGAGCGTAGCCGTACCTATTCTGGTATTGCTGAGGCGATGGCCGAGCAATGGGGCTAAAACAAAAGGAACGAAATATTGATTGATAAACTTCTAGTCGTAGGAGACGCACATGCTACCCCTATTGCTTCTAACGATAGGTTTGATTGGCTGGGCCGTCTCATTATGGATCACCGACCCGATGTGGTCTATTGCACTGGTGATTTTGGGGACATGCCTAGTCTTAGCAGCTATGACAAAGGACGCAAATCGGCGGAACTCAAGCGGTATAAGCATGATGTAAAGGCTGTCCACGATGCGCTGGAGCGTATCAACAAGCCTCGCGATGAGCATAACGAGCAGCAGAAGAAGAACAAGAAGAGCGCCTACAAGCCGCGCATGATCATGCAGGGAGGCAATCACGATGAAGCCCGTATCGAGAAGGCTATCCAATCTAGTCCTGAACTCGAAGGCACAATGTCAATTAAGGATTTGAACTATGAACATTACGGTTGGGAGTACGTACCTTATAGGAACTCTATCGTTATCGAAGGAATTTATTGCTCTCATTCTTTCCCTAGCGGCGTTATGGGGCAGCCTGTCAGCGGGCTTAACGTGGCGTCATCACTACTCGCCAAAAATTCTGTTTCTACTATTGTTGGGCACTGCCATCTGTTTGACTACGCTGTACGCAGTAAACCTAATGGTGATAAGCTTGCTGCCCTCTCTCCTGGCTGGTTTGGGGATCATGTAGAGGAGTACGCCAAGCACACGGTCCACATGTGGTGGTCTGGTGTGTGCCTTCTCCACAACGTGAACGACGGCGTGTTTGATTTGGAAACTATCACCATGGACCGCATTAGGAAGATTTACGGATGATCCCAGCTTTTATAGGATACGATTCGAGTGAACATGATGCATTCTTGGTTGCTGCTAACTCTCTTGTTCGGCATAGCTCTGTACCCGTACATGTTCAGGGGCTATATCAGTTCGAACTCCGAAAGATGGGTCTGTATTGGCGCGAGCCTTCTGATCGTCTTAATAATGGTAACCTGGTAGATAAGTCCGATGAAAAGCCGTTTTCCACTGAATTCTCCTTTACTCGCTTCCTTGTTCCTGCCTTATGTCAATATCGTGAGTGGGCTCTTTTTAGCGATTGTGATTTTCTTTTTTTTGCTGACGTGCTACGTGCATGGGAGCTGAGGGACGACAAGTACGCCGTAATGGTGTGCAAACACAATCACACGCCTCCGGAAGGAGTGAAGTTTGACGGCAAGGCGCAGACCAAGTATCCGCGCAAGAACTGGTCCAGTTTCGTTTTATGGAATTGTGATCACCCCAAGAATGGTGTGCTAACACCGAAGGAGGTCAATATGAGACCTGGGCGTTGGCTGCACGGATTCGAGTGGCTTGAAGACCATCAGATTGGTGAGATTAACCTTCGATGGAACTTCATTGACGGTCAGGTTGAGGGCTTCCCGCTTGCTTATCACTTCACTGAGGGTGGGCCGTGGCACAAGGGCTATGAGAATTGTAAGTACGCAAATCAATGGCGTGAAGAACTTAAATTGGTGACAAAATGAAAACATTCATCCATGTTAATCAGCACAACATCAAGAGTAATGCTGTGAAAAAGACTAATCTTCCTGTGTTGACGGTTAAGGATTACAAACAGAACAGGCTCGGCAATTCAGTTGAGATTTGCGGGATTAGTAGGATTGTGTACTCTCCTGAAAAGCCACTGAAATGTGGTGCAAAAGTTTGGATTGAAACGGAGGCTCCTGTTGTCGTATACTAATGATCGTGTGATCAACGAGCTGATCGAGCGTCACATTGGGCGTTACAAGAAGGGTGTGGAGACGTACGGGGCCTCTATTGAGCATAGCACCCGCAAGCTCTCCAAGGAACAGTGGGTTGACGAGGCGCTGGACGAGGCTCTTGACCTGTGTGTGTATTTGATGAAATTGAAGGATATCATTCGTAATGAGTCAGTTTGAGAAGGTTCGGGAGTTTCATAGGGCATTCGGAGTTCCCTGTCCTGAGACGCCCACCATCCTTGAGGATAAGGAACAATGGCTACGTATCTCCTTGATTAAGGAGGAATTGGCAGAATACGTTGATGCGGTTGCCAATGAAGACCTCGTTGAGGCTGCTGATGCTTTGTGCGATCTAGCGTATGTCGTGTTCGGTGCTGCGGCTTGTCATGGGTTCACGCGCTTCGATGAAATGTTCAATGAAGTGCAGCGCTCCAACATGTCCAAGCTTGGGGCTGACGGCAAGCCCATCATTCGTGAAGATGGTAAGATCCTGAAGGGGCCTAATTTCTTTAGGCCGAATTTGAAGCAGTTTATGTGAGGGTGTTATGCCTAATATTTATGACGCGAATATGCAAGCGCTGCTAGAACTAGTTAGAAATAATCACTTGGCACAGTATGTTGACAAATCCATTATAAAGTATTACGCGGCAGGACTAAATACTGTATCAGAGGTTGCGGAAAATAAACCAACTCCAACATTTGAAGAATATTGTGAAAGCGAACGAAAGAAGGAATGTACTATATACGCGTTACAGCTAGAGGCTGCCCATAGAGCACAGAGGGTAGACGTTAGGTATATTGACGAACTGCAGAGGGTAGACGTTAGGTATATTGACGAACTGCAGGAAGGGGCGCAGCAACATATTCATAATCATCAGCAGATGGCACAGCGTCAGTTGAACGCAGATGCGGCTATACACAGGGAAGAAATACACCTAGATAACGTCCCGGTAGAACTTGCTCCGCGACGTGGTGTTATCAATCGAATTTTTGGAGGGTAAAATAGTTGTACGGTCCTACACTAGGTATTAGTAAAGAGCTACATGCTGACAAATATCGGCATGATAATGAAACCTTTCCGGAGGCTATGACTAGGATTGCAAATGCTCTGGCTGACGATCTACAGCATTTTCGTTCCTTCCGGGACATTCTTATGGATATGCGCTTTCTTCCAGCAGGGCGTGTACAAGCAGCCGCTGGTAGTCCTCGTCGCGTCACATACTACAATTGCTTTGTTAGTGGTATTATCGACGATTCAATGAAAGGAATTATGGATGGCGCTACAGACGCAGCTTATACTATGCGAATGGGCGGCGGTATTGGCTACGATTTCAGTACCCTTCGTCCTCGTGGTGAGCGTATTGTTACACTCGGTTCTAGGGCTTCTGGTCCTGTTTCCTTTATGCGTATTTATGATGCTGTGTGCCATACAATCGCTTCTGCGGGTCATAGACGTGGAGCACAGATGGGCGTCCTCCGCGTAGACCATCCTGATATTCAGGAATTCATTCGTGCTAAGCAGAACACTACCAACCTTACGGCGTTTAACATTTCCGTAGGTATCACAGACGCCTTTATGGAGGCGCTTAAGACTGGTAATACGTTCGAGCTTAAGTTCGGCGGACGCGTTGTAGATCGAGTGGACGCCAATGCTCTCTGGGAAGAGATTATGCGCTCCACTTGGGAGTGGGCTGAACCTGGAGTGCTGTTTCTTGATACGATCAACCGCTTCAATAACCTATACTACTGCGAAACGATTTCCGCTACTAACCCGTGTGGTGAGCAACCTTTGCCTCCTTATGGGGCTTGTCTACTGGGTTCTTTTAATCTTGTTAAGTACCTGGTTGATGGTGATGATTTCAGCTTCAACTATGAACAGCTAAAGGCGGATATCAAGCATGTCGTCAGAGGAATGGACAACGTTGTCGATAAATCTATCTATCCGCTTGAAGCCCAGCGAAACGAAGCCCTGTCCAAGCGACGAATGGGATTGGGAATCACAGGCCTTGCTAACGCGGGCGAAAGTATGGGCTTCCCATACGGCTCGGTGGAATTCCTTGATTTCGAAGCTAAGGTCCTAGACTGCATTCGTGATTATTGCTATCTGGCATCAGCTGAGCTAGCCAAAGAAAAAGGTAGCTTCCCGTTGTATGATAAGGACATGTATCTTGCTGGACGATTTGTACAATCTCTCCCTGAAGATGTTCGGGCTAGTATTCGCGCCAACGGTATTCGTAACAGCCATCTTACATCCATTGCTCCAACTGGAACTATCTCTCTTGCAGCAGACAACATTTCGTCAGGCATTGAGCCAGTGTTCGCATATGGCTATGACCGTACTGTGCAGACCTTTAATGGTCCAAAAGTCGAGCGAGTGACGGATTATGGTATTCGTGAACTCGGTGTCGCTGGTAAGCGTACTGAAGATGTGACGGCGCAGGAACATTTGGATGTCTTGCTGGCAGCAGCTAAGAGGGTTGACAGCGCGGTCAGTAAGACCTGCAACGTCAGCTCCGGTATGGCATGGGACGACTTCAAGCAACTTTATTACAAGGCATGGGAAGGAGGGGCTAAGGGAATTACTACTTTCAACTCCGGTGGCAAACGCTTCGGAATTCTTAACGCAGCCCCCAGGTCCGAAGAGAATGAAGGTTCCGAAGCGCAAGCCTGCTACGTCGATGAAAAAGGTGTAAGGAGTTGTGAATAATGCGTAGAGCACAAGCATCCGTGGCTGCAGCCGTTGCGGCGGCTCAGTCTATTTTCTCAATGAAGGTCGAGACGTTCGAACTATTCAAGACTTTGGTCACCGACAAGCCTGGACATCTATGGGTAACTGGCGTTGGTAAGTCTGCTTTGGTTGCTAACAAGTTTGCTTCTACTATGGCTAGTATAGGGTTTCAGGTTTCGTATATGGACCCGATTGAATTTGTTCATGGTGGGGCGGGTAGAGCGTGCAGCATTGACAGCGTACTGGTAATTTCCAAGAGCGGAAATACAGCAGAGCTTACGCCAGTGCTAGAGCTGTGCAAGAAGATGGGAGTTGAAACCTATGGGCTTTCAATGGCTGCCGTGGGTGTGGCTACTATGTTTGACTTGTACTGTGTTAGTCACACTAGGCTGGGAACCACACGGGAGGGAGACGCATTCAATTTGGTCCCAACGGCTTCTGTTATCGCTTTTCTTACTTTTCTCGACGCTGTTGCTATGGAGTGCATGGATGTGGTAATGGACAAGCCAGAGCAATTCAAGGCTATTCACACTGGAGGTACTATTGGCAAAACGAACTAAGACAACTATCACGCAGCAGCCGGCTCCTGTAGCTGAAGTCCAGGCTATCAACAACATCAAGGGCGGGACATATCTGCCCCACCGTGTGATGATGAAGCAGATGCTGTCCACTCTAGGGACTGACATTCCGCAGCTTACAGCTAAGGCTGCACATGATCGCACGCTTGTGGTGGTTGCCGGTGGGCAGAGCGTTACGAAATACTACAAGGAGATCAAGGAGCACGCGGCTAGGCCGGATGTCGATGTGTACGCCTGTAACGCTATGCACGACATTCTACTGTACGAGCAGGGTATTCCTGTGAAGTACGCGCTAGTGGTTGATCCTCGTACCAAACACATCAAGTATGTTCAGAGGCCGCACAAGGATGTTACGTATTGGATTTCTTCACAGTGTGATCCAGGTGTGTTTGAGGCGCTCAAGGGCCAGAATGTTCACCAATGGCACTGCATGTACACGGGTAAGGAACTCTCCACGCTACTCGGGTTCGCCGAACTTAACGACACTAATTTTTTGCTTGTCCGCACCGGGTGTACTGCTGGTCTCTGTGGCATTACTATCGGCTATTCACAGGGCTATCGTAAATTCATAATGTACGGCTTCGATAGCTGCTACACGGACGACGGCAAGGTGCATCACGCCTACGATACGGATCAGGTTGACAATCGTGTTCAGCCCGTCATGATCGAGGGTAAGAAATTTCAGATGGTGTTCTGGATGGTGCAGCAGTGCAAGGATTTCGACAATCTGTATCACCAGTTGCACGACGCTTCATTCAACGTGCGAGGGGATGGGGTTATTCCATATATCTGGGCTAAGATGGAGATTCGTAAGAAGAAGAACCCATTGCTGCCTATCTCTACGTTCACGGATAGGTATCATACTAGCGTTCCTGACATGGTCGACAAGATGGGGTTGTAATGAAGGTAACATACGAAAGTCATGAAGGCTCTGATCTAAAAGTTGTGAATATGGCCCGAGTATCCTTTCGTAAGAAGAAGGATACGTTTGATGACAGAGATGTTAGACTTATTCGTTACTTGGCTAGTCATAAGCATTGGACTCCTTTTAGCCATTGTTCTGCTACGCTACATATATCTGCACCTATCGCAATAGCTCGACAGCTTTTCAAGCATAAGGTAGGCTTCACAGAAAGTGAAGTCTCCCGGCGCTACGTTGATGATGCTCCTAGGGTTTACATGCCCGGGCTTTGGCGATATAAGGCGAAGGACAAGAAACAAGGAAGTGAAGCGCTTGGTGTGTTTGGTGGAGAGATAGAGAAAAAGGCCCTCGCCGTCGTAACGGCTGCTACTGAATTCTATCTCTACGCCATAGAAAACAATATTTGTCCAGAGCAGGCTCGCCTAATGCTACCACAAGGTACTTACACAGAGTGGTATTGGACTGGTTCTCTACCAGCTTGGGCGCGTATGTACGGTCTACGTAATGCTCCTGATGCTCAGAAGGAGACTCAGGTGATTGCTGTACAGGTTGGGGAAATCATGAGGCAGTGCTTCCCCGTGTCTTGGGAGGCACTTACAAATGACCCCTAAGATCAAGAGGGAAGACTACGACAGGCTTGAACTAAAGCGAGTAGCTCTTACAGCCAAGAGAAACTCTACCCACGATGCTCACGCTCGTATCGAACTAACGAAGAAGATTAACAGACTTTCAGCTTTCCTTGATAATGTGGAGATTGTGCTATGACTTATCGCTATCTCGTCTGGGACTACAGCATCGAAATTGAAAAGCCTCGATATGCGGCGGATTTCGATGAAGAGGGAAATCCTGTCGTTGGATTGTCGTTTAAGGATGCCAAGAAGAAGCTTGTGGATCAGATTAAGGAGCATCTCAGGAATGTAAAGAAGGAAACTGAGACTGATTATCTGCTGCGAAAGGGTCTTGTTTAATGACAGCAATAGCGTATAAAGACGGGATGATGGCCGGGGACCAATTCGCTGATCTAGGAACATTCGGGGTGTACGATACGAAGGTTCTCAAGGTCTACGGGCATCTTCTGGGTATGGCTGGTAAAAATACTCCGGCTAATCCTCAGCTTGTAGATTGGTTGTTTCCAAAGAATATTCCTCTAAACTTCGCTAAGGGGTATGTGGCCCCGCTAGCCGGTAAATACAACTTTGATGTTGTTGTCGTTACACCTAAGGGTAAAATCTACAACATCCTTCGTAGTGGCACCTGTGTCGAAATCAAGGGGGGTATGTATGCCACTGGTAGTGGTGAAGGCATTTGTATGGGTGCTATGATGGCTGGGGCCTCACCTAAGGAGGCTGTAGAGATTGCCATCAAGCTCAATGGAGGATGTAAGGGTAAGGCTACAACGGTGTTTCTAGATTGAACAACATACTCAATTTTCATCGCCTAGTTAATCGTGAATGTGACAACTACAAATTCTACGAGTATCACCTTTGGTGGCCTAAGGAAGTATATCTCTGGATGGCTATCAAAGAGAAATTTGGAATAGAGCTTACGCGTAACAAGATTAACGCGCTGTTGAGAGAATTTGATACAAAAGAAAAACCCCCGGAGGAGAGCCTCTCGGGGGTTTTATTTTAGCTGAAATACAGTAGTGATTCTGCTTGTCGTCTTCGTACCAATCCGGCGTATTTAACACCTCCGGCATACACCCATTTCATGAATTCATCTGGATCTCGGGGCTCTTCTCCTCGATTAATACGCCTACGTAGCGTACTAATTTCTAGATAACCGCCTCCTAAATTGAACGTAAAGTCCGTAAGGGCCGCAATCTGCGTGTCTAGGGTCACTCCTGGGCACAGCCGATTGACGGCCCTTTTTGCGTTTCTGGCGTCGTTTTCAAGCCATTTTACAGCCTGCGCCTCGGTAATATCCGGCCACGTAGACAGCGGCAAAGTTTTGTCCCGCGAGAGCAGATGACCATAACCCTGCGTAGGGAAGCCCACAGGGTCTCTGTAGGGCTTCAAACTAAAGCCTTCAAACTTCTTCGCAATAGCTTCGAAGTGTTCGAACCACATTACGCCCCCGGCTTTCCAGTAGAGGCATTACCCCCAAACGCAGCCTTAACGACACGATTACCAAACCAGAAGGCCAAGCACGTCATCAGCACGCCTAGATCGTCAGGCGTCCACAGATTACGGATACCCTCATGCCAGTTGAAGCTCTCGTCTGAGACGCTTTGCATAGTGTAAAATAGGGCGGATTTGTAGGAAATATAGAAGGCCATGGCCGCATAAGTGATGGCCGGACGAACCATTCCAGACACGAAATCCAGCAGCACGAATAGATAAAACGCAGGGGCAATAGCCCACTGGCCTAGATTATGTCCCTTGGCAGCATCCAGCAATTGTACGCCAAAGCTCTGCTGAGGCTTATGAAGTTCTACCGTCTCGGCGATATCTGCCGTAGCGGTGATCTCCTCCATCTTGTACATATGCTCTTTACCAGCAGCTTCCATACGGAGCTTCATAAGAGCAATTTCTTGTGCATTATCCTGTTTGCGCGTGAAATATTTCAGCAGTTCAGGCAGAAACGGAGCCATAAAGCCGAAAACAGTACCGAAAATAGCAAGCATTACGGAAATACCTTTGCAAGAACTTTATCACCGAACAGAGAGATAATTGCCCCAATAGAGAAGGCAGCCCCTAGAACCCAGTGTTTAGTTCGTTCTACATCTGTCAGTCGTACATGAACGGCGTCAAATCTATTAGCATCTTTTACTTCATGAGCGGCTTGATTGACGATAGCCACGTCCAGCTTTGTCTCAATTCTAGCTAATACATAACCCACAGAATTAGGGTTGACAGTCAATTCTGTGTCGGTCATGGTTGCTTCTTTCTGGGCTTATCAGACCAATTCAGTACAATATGGTCTTCTGGTGCGCTTAGGTAATACAAACTATGCTCACTTGTGTTTCTACGATTTTGGGGTATACTACTACGATCTGCAGTAGCCCTAGCCTCCGCTTCTCCAAATATACGCTCGTACAATGCATGATCACTTTCGTGCACTAAGTCTCTCTTGAGTTTAGGAGAAGGGTTATCTTTCATCAATTGCCAGCGAGTGTGGAGTGTGAACATGCTAGGAGAGCCACCAGCAGCATGATCTTCAATATGCTGAATAGCGTGCTGAAGTTCATGCAAGAGGGTTTTATCCACAGGGATAGCTTCTTTAAGACCAGTCATGATATGGTTCAATTCCAAGTAACGCTGTCCTTGGGGTGACTTGGCCCAAACCTCATCTGCAGCCTTAGACGCAGCCATCTTAGAAGAATCAAAAACAGGCATAGTGTTAAACAGACTACCGTATTCTGCGTGTTCGTCCTTGGTTAGCTTACGAGGGACCATAGTAAGCTCTCCGTCAGTAACAATAAACTTAGCGTTAGGATCATAGTAACCTTTAACACCATCTTTAGTAGCCGGTGATCTAATAACTACCATATTACGTAATTCTGGATAACTTTCAAACAGCTTAGGATGATCTAAATATCTCTCTAATCTAGCGGCCGGGTTAATAACATTACCCTTTGCATCAGTTGTGTATCTTGTCTTAGGAAAAACTTCCGGTCTAACAAAAGACGTATCGTCCGCTAGCTCATAGCGCCAAGAGGTGTCTTCTCCTCTGTGCCAGTTGGTAGCCCCACGGATATCTCTAATCTTGTCTGCCTGGGATCTAATGTTGTATTTTTTGTCAGGGACAGAGATGGTTTCGTCCATAGACTTGGCCTGCCTGTAGGCGTTCTGTTGTGGCTCTTTCATGAAAAGCTTTGAGCGCACGCCAGTGAACATACCAGCATCGACAGATCCTTTAGGTGTACCCTTGACCGCCATACTAGCGGCTGTACCCGTACCTGCAAGATTCAAGGCAGCTTCTGAGACATCCTCAAGGTCGTACTTACCCCCCTGAATAGCATGGCCGGGTAGCATAGTAGCTTTTACCATGTCTGCAAGCCATTTAGGTGCAGTCCAGTCAGTCCAATCAATTTTGTCTTTACCCGCGATAGCATCAGTAGGAGCAGGAAGCACAGATAGACGCTCAGCGTTTGGGTTCATCCCCAATTTTTTCATTTGCGATTGTAGTGAGGTATCCCCTACTTCGTCTGGCGACACGCTGACGTAACCACCCTCAGCAAAGCGCTTCTTACCGTACACGGTGTCATTCATAGGCGTGCCCATACCTTCAACTGGGCTGCTTGATTGACGATAGCTACGTCCAGCTTTGTCTCAATTCTAGCTAGTACGTAACCAACAGAATTAGGGTTGACAGTCAATTCTGTGTCGGTCATTAGTACGGCCCTCTCACTACTTTCTTTTCAGAAAATGGATCGTGTGTGGATTTTGTGTCTTCTTCGTCATCATTGAGATAATATGGTATAGGGAGATTGCTATGCCATGAGTCTTTATCTGGCTGGTATTCTGGTAATTCAAGCTTGTCTCGTTCTGCAGCAGCCATATCTAACAATCTCTTAGTTGGCTTTCCATCATACATAGGGCCATCATTATGCCATTTCTTATTAAGAGCTTTAAGCTCTTCTATTTTTCTGCGATTAAAAGTTTCATATAACCAAATTCCGAAATCATCAAATAATGTGATGTCCTTGGGGCGCATAAGACTACCATTTTCATCTGGCGACACGCTGACGTAACCGCCCTCAGCTAGACTAACAGGTTTGTTCTTTAGATAATCAATTACATCCTGTCGTAATATATTCGTCCCAGGAAGGTACACGTCCCAGCCCTCCGCAGGATTTATCATGGGGTGTACCTCTATAGAGTCTTCAGTATCTTCAGCCTGGGGGATAACAATTCTATCCTCAAAGGCATTAAACCTCTTGTACAGGCGCTTAAGCCTATCTTGATCATCTTCCGGCTGATCGTCGTGTAGACTTTGAGGATGGCGACCCAACAAACGCATTAGCAACGAAGACATAGCAGGAATATCATCTTCTTTTTTTACAACACCGCCCTCAGCGTATTTCTTGGTGTCTTTGCCATTGACGAATCTGTTAGGATGATCATCAGACTTGAACGCAGAAGGAAAGTGGGGGCGATTGTCCGTAGGATCAATCACAAGCCCGTACTTCTCGGGGTCTTGCTTGAATGCCTTGTACCACGCTCTGTAGTTATACTTGTGCTCAGGGTTATCCGGATCAGGATCAATACCGATGCTAGTGGCCAGCTTTTGGTAGAATGCCAAAAACTCGTCACTCGCCATGCCCCCCTCAGCAAAGCGCTTTTTACCGTACACGGTGTCATTCATAGGCGTGCCCATACCTTCAACTGGGCTATCAATCTCCGATGATAGTAACTGCCCAACAGCCGTAGACAGGATCATGTTACGAGCCTGAGTGATCTTCATGATTTCCTCACGCTTCTCTGGACCCGTCATGCCCTTGTTCTGCTGCACCATATTGATGGCATCACGCATACCATCAGCTTGGATGAGCACGTCAGCGAGTGTCTTGTTGGTAGCGTCCATGTAGCCGAGAGCCGGATACAGACTGGAGGCAGCCTGATACGTCTCCACCATATCCACGCGCTTATCCTTGAGCGCAAAGAACATCTGCTCAGCCTTGGCCTTGGCCATGAGCGCGTGCAGCTTCTCTTCGTCCTTGGTGTAAGACGCAGGCTGGGTCTTGATCAGACGACTGAACAGTGCATCCTTGACCCACGAAACAGAGCCAACCTCCGCCCCTGCCTTCTCTCCAAACATCTCTCGACGTGAACGCCCTGGGCCTGCATCGTACATGCTATTGAAAGCATCCACGAGCCAGCCGGCAGCCTGTCTTGCTGTGTGCTCAAGCATCAACGGAGACGCGCCAGTAGCCTCGCCAGCCTGTACGAAGAACGTACCAGTGGTGGGATGCTTCTGGGCAACCTTGGTGACGCCCTCACTCAACGCCTGCATTTGCTGAGGGATAACAGGAGAGCCAGTGAAGGTTGTAGCCTCATTGGGGTCCATGTAGCCAGCAGTCTGCAGTGCTGCGATACCAGTCTTGAACGCAGGGTTAGCGGAAATATTGAACGTGTTCTTGATGTAATTGCCGACGGACGCAGTGACTGGAGAGAGGTTCTGCATATCGACCATCTCGGCAAAGCGCGACGGCAAGGCGCCAAAAAGCAACCCGAAGCCGTATGGCAACGGGATTGTGATCTTTTCGTTCTGGCCTTCCTTCTCACCAGGGTAGAAGATTACAATGTGCGTATCGCGAATGTAATCTGGAAGATTCTGGTACTCTTGCTTGTAACGCCCATCGCTGCCATACATGTTCCACATGTGAGCACTGACAGAAGCAGTCATCATGGCAGTACCGGCAGCCCACGCCTTGATCTTTAGATCCTTGGACGCAGTTTTATTGAACATGCTACCGACAACAGCAAACTCTTTAGCCACAGATTGAATGGTGGTGTTCAAGAATGGCGTAACAGAACTAAGGAATTGCAGCCATTCAGCAGAGCCCTGTCTACCGAAGTCCACGGAAACGTTACGTCCCGCCAGAGCCGCTAGACGAGCGTTAGCTCCTTGATCCAGAAGCCCTTTGTATTCCGAATAGCGGTTGATGTTTTCAACCTTCTCAGCAGCTTTAGTGTAATGTCCAAACTGACGCTGCAACCAATTATCGTACTTGTCAGAGCTATTCAATACGCTCTTATTGAGGTCAATACCGGCCTTCAGATACATATCCTTAAGACCGGACTTGGCTTCAGTGCTGGAAATGTTAGAGAAGCCACCACCATTGAGCATGAATAGCTTATAGTCGCGGCTATCCGTGATCAAATCCATTACTGACCTGAAATCATTACCTACAAGGCCGACTGGGGTTTTCGATGCACGGCCAGTAATCATGGCCTGTAGGGTGTCACGAATAGGGTTGGCGATGAACGCGAATCCTGGATTCTTAGTGACAACGCCGGTGAACCAGCTCTTGGTGCCAGTGGCGACATCTTCAACCTTGTTGAGCCACTCAAGGCCCATCTTGTTGAAGTGAAGCTGTTTAGGCGCAAGTGAATTTATAAATTCATTCAGGCGCGGATCGACAATCTTGTACACAGTGGCTTTACCATCGTTGTACACGACATCGAAGTTACCCCCTTTGATATTTTCTTGACGACTATACCATAGGCGCATATCAGTCAAAGTCATATTGTCGATAGCCTGCTTAGCAGCAGGATCGTTGGCAACCATCTTTTTGAGCTGGCTACGAAGCTGAGCCTCTGGTAGATTAAACGTGGCTGTAATAGACTTATCAGCCTTGATAGCCCACTTGGCAGCAACGTCCGGAGACATGGACGGCAGCCAATCGTTGTACAAACTCTGCTTGAAGATGTTCTTATTTGTGGCTTCGATAGAACGATTGATGTAATCAACGGTGTTGCCCATGAAGTCGGCAAACGGCTCTACACCGCCGTGAATCTGTTTCGTCTTACCGACGCCAGAGCGACCGAAAACCCGCTCCTGATCATTCTGACGGAAGAACGAAATATAGTCCGGGTTTTCTGCGCGAATACGCACAATTTCGTCAGCCGAATGCAGGCCGCCCTGTCGCTGGAAGTCCAGCAACCAGCCCATGTAGTCATTCCACTGATTGCGAAATACCTGGTAGTGAGGAAGCTGATCCCCATGAGCGACAACACGACGGAAACGATCCATATCATCTGGGCTAAAGCCCGTGGTAATGCCGCGACGATCAGTAAGATCAATCGCACGCTTTCCAACCATGTACTGAATCGCTCGTAAATTGCCGTCGTCTCCCATAGCCTCTAGAATACCAGCAAGGCTAGGACCCTCCCCATGGACGATAGCCTGCCTGTCCGGAGTAAAGTTGAAAGTACCTTCAGTCAGGGCGTATTCAGTCTGTTTACCAACTCCACGCAGAAGCTGCGCCTGCCCAACGAGGTCAACTTTAGCTATAGAACTAGTCAGCAAGCTATGGTCTGCGTCCATGATATTACGCATCTGGCCAGCATCCTGCTGTAGGCGGTACAGCGGAGTACCAGCCCAGACAGCCTTCTGTCGAATAGTTTCCGTAGCATTAGCCCACATTTCACTGATGCCGGGCTTGAGGCCCTTGACACGCGAAAGCTGGCTGTTAGCCAGATCAACAACGTCCTGATCCGTAGGATACTTGTGCGTCATTATAACAGGCGTCTTGAAAATGCGCGTGCCAATAGCCAGCGGAGCGCCGAGCGCTGCACCGATCAGACCCTTATTGATGGTCTGCTGTAGGCTGTAATCTTCATCCGTGACGCTAGACGCGATATGCTGAGCAGGGATGTCCGTAGCAGCGTTGACCGCACCAGTACCAACAGCAGCATTGATCGCAGCCTTACCCATACCTGGGGCTGTGACCTTGGCCATCAGCCGTTCGCCAAGCCCCGCACCCGCACTGACAACTCGCGGGGCGACCTTACCAGCCAACCCGATACCAGGAATGAGGGTTTCAGGCGTGGCGAGAGCGCCAGCGACACCGCCAATAACAGCAGCAGCGTTCTCCACGAAGCCTTCAGCAGCAGGCATGTCCTGATACTGCTGCTTGCGATTAGCTTCAGCAGTCTGAGCAGCCATCTTCTTCTGCTCAGAACGACCGTTAAGCTGCTCGATCTGAGCCGCAAGCGCCTGGATCTTAGCCTTGTCAGGAGCACCTAGCCACGAAGGACGATTCTGTTCCGTAGCCATCTGGCTTTGCAGAGCGCGAATACGGCCCTGCTCCTCCCCGCCACCAGAGGCAGCGAGATTGATGGAGCCAGCCAAAGTATCCCTATTCATCTCCCCAAAGGTTTTGGAGATACGTTCCCAGACACCGGGCCTAGGATTCTCTTCTTGTGCGGTAGGCGCAGACTGTTGAGCTTGAGACTGCTGCTGACGCCAAGCGTTTACCTTCTCAGCAATAGCTTCTGGAGAAGCCCCCTCTGGAAGATTGAGCTGTAGCGTTGCACCTTCTTTAGTCTGTACAGTGATCATTCTTGCTCTTTATAAAAACCGGTGGTGGGATCTCTTACGAAGCCAGGAGCAGTTGGGGCCGGCGCCTTAGCTGCCGGTCTAGCAGGTGTATTCTTATTGGGATCAACCGGGGTGGGAGGGGCATCTTTCTCAGCGTTAGCCGCCTCTAGAGCAGCTATTTCGTATTCATATTTAGCTTTACCAGCAGCCTTAGCTTCTTCTGGAGTTTTGCCCTTATCCCAATAACCAGACTTCCACAAGCCATAATAGGCGTATTCTTGTGGGAGTCGGCTTGTCTTCTTATTTTTCATATCGGCTCTGAACGCACCCATGGCGTACCCACGAGCCTTGATTAGCTTTTCGGTATCACCCTGCATAACGCCAACAAATGCCATCTGGCTATTGCCGTACGGATCTATGGTATATTGCGCCTTACCGAACGCTGCGATGATAGGATCGACCAACGGGAGGAAATTCTTCTTCAAACTCTCGTGGGAGGTCGGGTCCAGCTTCGGCTGCATACCAAGCATCATACCTTGAGCCTTGTGACGAACCTCTTCTTCTGAGAGATTAGGGTTATCTCTACGGACATATTCTATAGTCATGTCAAGCTTGCGCTGCTCAGCGGGATCAGGTTTACCAGCACCCCCGAACTTCATGCCCTGAAACATACCAATAATTTCTTGATCACTGGGCATTGGGGCGTGAGGAGCAGCAGCCTTAAACTGAACCTTGTAAGCAGTTACAGCCTCATTAATATCGTCATATGCCCTGGAGTTGTTGACGATATGAGAGACGATCTGGCTCGTCACCTTATTAGAGGCGCCAAACTGTTGCGGAGGAAGTGTGGATTGGCGAACTTCCATAGGGCTGTAATCGGGATGCTCGAATGGCGTTGCCTTTGAGCCTTTAGGTATCATTCCATTGGCCTTGTCGATAGCACCACGAGTAAGATCCTGCTGTTTCTTGAGCTGGTCTTGCATCTGCTGAAGTAGCGGGGATTTATAATCCTTCACCCCCATAAAGCGACCGCCGATTTCGCTGATCTTCTCTATATCACCAGTGTGAGTATCTGAATTGGCAAGAGCTTCCGCAGCCGCCTCATTGTTATTCACAAAAGGCAGAAATGCGTTGAATCGTTCAGCTTTCTTTTTGAGATCCGAAGTTACGCGTGCGTGCTCCTTCTGGTATTCCTTGGCAGTTTCGAAGATGTTCGTGGCCGCAATACGATCAAAGTCCCGCTCTTTTTCAAGGCGATTCTTGTTCTCGTTCTCGATACCGGACGAGACAGTATTCATAAATCCTTGAGCGAAGCCGCTAGCGAAGCCCATATGTTAAACTCCCATAGTCGCAGGAGGAGACATCATACCCCTACCCATCTGGGGGGCGGGAGGAGTTGCTCCAATATCAGCGTCAGACTTCATGGCCCCAATCTGCGGGAGCATGTTCTTCATGATACTCTTAAGGTCCTGTCGCTTCTCGTGATACGGCATGGGGAGAACGAATTCAATGTCCGCAGCCTTGGCAATAGCTACAAGCATCTTGGCAAGCGGCTTGGCCAGCACGACCATCATATCGACAGTCCACTTACCCTGCCCGAAACCCTGGAACAGCATCACGCGAGCAATGGATTCAATCGGAACCTTGTTGCTGATCATAACGTAGAACTGCTTGAGATTAGCACGATCCGTCATGGTGGTGTACAAGAACTCTAGGGCCTTATCGGCGCTGGTATATTCGGGAGGATTCTCCCAAGCAGCCTTACCCGGCTCGTCAGTCAGAGACTGTCCAGGAATAGGGGCGTCGAACGTCGAGGCGTTTGGCATATTGATTGGCATTTACTTGCTCGTAGTAGGTCTGTTGATACGCGTAGAACTCTGCGTGTTGGCCATGATATCTCCGAAGCGCCTATCCCAACGCAGCATAATCTCTTCGTGTGATGCCGTCTTAGGTGAAGGGTTCCTACCAGCCTGGGGAGATGCGTTGCCGTAGGCTCCTCGGCCAGAGGTATCCACACGATCTAGAATGCTTTTAGGCGTCATCATACCGTTTGATTTTTCCCCAAAGGCCGATCCAGCAGCCCCAAATATGGAGCGGATGGTATCCTTCGAATCCCAGATATTAGAAAGCCAATCCCACATAAATTAATTCCTTATCGCGGACGCGAGAAAATATTAGCGGCGAATCGTCCGAGCGCCTGCCCCCAGGCAGCCTTGTCAGCTTCACTCTGCTGTGCAAAGATAGCCTCACGATTCATAGCAGCTAGAGCAATCTGAGACTGGCGGGTAGCATCGTTCTCGCTAGCCTGGAAAGCCCAGGAAGCGTTATCACGGGTTTCCTGCCACAGCGCCTGCAGAGCAAACTCCGACTGGTTCAGAATGTTAGTGGCGTTGATCTGGTTGACAGCGTTCTCTGTAGTAGTGTTAGCTGTGTTGATGTTGCGACGCCAGGCAGTATTGGACGCATCAATCGTGGCCCTATTGGTAGCGTTGAACTGTTCACGCTGATTCGATAGAGTAGAGTTGAACTGATCAACAGCGTTCTGCTGAGTGCTGTTGTACTGGTTCATGGTGTTGGCCTGTCCAGTATTGAACTGAGACATGGTCGTCTCCTGACCAGCATTGAACTGAGACATGGCGGACTGCTGAGCAGCGTTGAACTTGTTGATGTCAGCAGTGAGGCCGGCAAAGTATTTGTCTACGTCAGTCTGTGACGCAGCGTTGAACTGCTTGGCAGCGTTGGACGCAGCCTGATCTGATAGTAGTCCCTGCTGCCTGTTCTGCGTGCTGAGTAGCGTAGCCTGCTGGGAGTTATCCAGATTCTTCATATCAAGGCCGAGGAAGCCCTGGGCGTTAAACACAGCAGCCTGTTGCCTGTTGTCCAGATTCTTCATATCCATCTGAGCAAGATAACCGGCCTTCAGGAACGTAGCCTGCGCCTTTTTGTCCAGATTCTGAAGCGTCATAGTCTCAAAGACTTTGGCATCCTGTGCAGCAATAGGCATAGCAGCCTGCAACACGGCGGAAGTAATAGCCTCCCCAGCCATGGAAGACGCACCAAGCCCGCGAGCAGCCATCGTAGCTTCTGCTTTACGCACAGCATCTCGAGCAAACAACGGGATACCATCAGAGCCCGTATCCGCCAGAATGGCTTTATACTGGTTCTGGACCAGAGACCTTGGGTCTACCTGACCTTCTACAGAGCGAGGATCAAGTGCGACCAGTGTGTCTAGGCTGAGGCCACCAAGCTGCGCATCCATCTGCGCCTTCTGAGACAACCCACCACGTTCTACGCCAGCAGTAGTGGCAGCGTTAGGGCCGACAAGACTGGCGTTATACGTGTTAGCTAATCCCCCGGCAGGAGCACCTGCTAGAGCAGCAGTCCCTCTGGAGGCAGTTCCCTGAGCCGTAGATGCGGTAGTTGCTGAAATACCAGACTGAGTACCAAGCTGAGAATAGCCCTGAAATTCGTTGTTTGCAGCAGATATCATGGCACCAGACATTACAGCCCCTGGTGGGAGCGAAGGGTTGTTTACCTGGTTGCCCATATATTCCTGGACGTTAACGCCAGAAACCGGGGCAGCAGATGTAGCAGTTGCACTGTAATCAGGCATATTATGTTTCTTTTATATTACAGCGTGGGCCAAGCAGCTAGTATAGCCGTCCGCTGCTCGACGGTCATGAGGCTGGATGCGACGATGACGGAAAGCCCGGCAGCCGCCTGATCCTTGGAAATGTCGCGGGCGACGGACATCTTGTAGCGCCACGTCACCATCGCATCGAGGTCGCTGCGCACACAGGCGGCGAAGCCGGCCGCGCCGATCTCCGCCAAGATCAGGTCAATCACCCGGTTCGGCGTAAGCGGCAGCGGCATTTCCGGCGTCGCGACCTCTACCTGGGAGAGGATGTTGCCGGCTCCGTCGTAAACAATATCGACTCGCATGGCTTTAACCTTTCAGGAAAATGAGCGGCGGATTATTGTTGTTGTCGGCCGTTGGCGCGGTCGGCGTGCTTGGCAGCGCGCCGTAAGTGAAGGCCGCATAGCACGCACCGCCGTTGCCGTTTACGCCCACATATGATGGGCTGAAGGCCCCCAGGTTGACCATGGATCGCGTCACCAAAGGGAGAGAGTCAGCCGTCACCGTCATGCTGTGCATCGTCAAAGCTGCATCGGCCACCATCGCCAGCCAGTAAGCGGTTTTGGCCGAAAGCGCGATGGACGTAGCGGCGGTCCTGATCCCCGTGCTTCCGGGGAAAGCCACCACCCCTGCGTCAATAACGAGAGTGCTCGGCAGCCCCGCCGAATTACTGTAGACGCCGAGGCGGGCGTTGCCGGTAGGAGCCGCGCCGCTTTGGTAAAGGCTGATGCCCGTAAAGGTGTACGCCTCCCGGCAATAGAAGGGGACATACCAGACCCGGTTAGCGTCAACGGCCGACGAGACGGCATTATTACTGGTCAACGAGGGAGCGTAATATTTGGAGGCGGAATAACCGAAGAAGCCATCCCCCGGATTAACGCCGTCGCCGCCACTGCTGCTATTAAAAAATTGGCTAAAGGTACTCATTTAAACAAGTCTCCATCCGTTTGCAGCGTTATGATACACAAGTACAGCAGCTGCGTATTGAGTGCTGACAGTCAAATTTGTAGCACTACCCATAATGGTGCTACTGTTACGACCTATCGTCAGATTATTAGTGCTGAATGTTCCGGCCGCATCACAAAATCCTACCTTAGTCCCTAGAGTTGGGGAAGCCGGCAGAGTCAACGTAAACGCGGCTGCTGAAGTATCGCACAAATACCCAGTGTTGGTACTGGCTGAAGTAGCAGCGGAAACGCCAACCCACTGCATGTCTATGGCTGCTAGATCAAGTAGTCCGCCGGAAACCTTTAAGGTAGAGGCGTAGTTAAGCTGCAGGCTAGAGCCAGACATCGCCAGCGGGGCGCTGACATTAATATTGCTATCAAGCAAACCACCTGATACTTTGAAGGCGGTGCTAAAGTTAAGCTGCAGGCTAGAGCCAGACACCGCCAGCGGGGCGCTGACATTAATGGTGATGTTGGCAGCAGATATTGAGACAGCGCCCGATCCAGTAAAGTCGTGCTGCAACTGGGCAGCAGACAGCTTGAGTCCCTGGCCGATATTATATGCGCCAAATGCACCAGCAGCGCTGGTAATCGGCAGCATTCCGGCAGCAGAGAACTGCGCGGAGCTTAGACCTAGGCCTCCCTGCGCAAGCGTAAGGGTACCGCTGGTAGCAGTAACAAGGGTAAGCTTAGGGCCGTTACCAGCTGTACCATCGTGAACGTGGCCCCCAGTGCCGAAAGCCGTCTCAATGGCGTTATATTCATTAGTATGGTAGGTTGCGTCAACAACCTGACCGTTGGCGATATTAGCTGTAGCAACCCGTGTATATCCGGCCAAGTGTTATCTCCTAGCGTTAGTGCCGTACTGAAGCACAATAGCGTTGATGCTGTACGGAGGATTTGTGTCGTTTGAAGTGTAAATAAGGCCAGCAGTATGGCCAGAACCAATCAGGTTTGTCTTTGTAACAGGGAAATTGTTACCACCATAAATATCTGTACCATAAATAGCAGAGCCATAAATAGCCACACCCATCTGGCTAGTGAACGAGACATTGGGGGGTTGTAACACGGAGCTATCGTTGTAATCCAGAACGGTACCTACAGTGACGTTAGCATTACCTTCCAAACGGTAATACGTATTGAGCTTGTATAGCGTTTTACGAATAGTAGGATCACCAAAAGTCCACTGCGGAGTTACATATAGGGCGTAGACGTTACTACCGTTGAAGCTATTACCGTACTCCTGCTTGTATACTCCACCATCTCTAGCGCCATGTAGCACATACTCTGTTTTGCTGATGTAGCCGGAATCGGCACAATACGCATCAAAGCCTAGAAGCTTACCCCACTCCAAGACAGCAGGCTGTTCTTTAACCCTAGAGGCTAGGATACCCTGCTGAGTAGCTGTCGTAAGTGTGCTCAACGAACCGAACATACGATACTGGCCCTTGGCCCTGACGACAACGGAGGCGATAGATCCAGTCTCAGAATACGTGTTAATGATATCTGTAACAGCAGTACCAGCAGGTTTCGACAAAACTCCAAGCTCTGTGTCGCCAATCTTTTCAGTCTCGGCAACCGTTCGTATACCATCCGGCGCCAGGAACATCAAGTCGTTGTTGTATTCCTGAATAGAATCCGGGGCGATGGAGCCGATGTTAGAAGAAATCTTTTGAAGCTGCCAGTCGAAGATGTTGTTTCCAACCAATCTGTACAGACTACGCTTGCAGAAAATAAGTAGATCGTTATGAATTTTCTTGATGTTGACGATTTCGTCGCCTACAACGATTTCACCAGCACCATTAAGGGCGCTGAAGTCCGTATAGCTGTTAGGGGCCGAATGCCGAATGGCGTTGGGATTACTACTGTATCCGGCCAAAAAGATATGCTGCTTGAACTCTTCGCAGAACTTAGGATTCGTAGGAGCACCAGAAGTGCTTAGATGAGTCAATGCAGACCCACTGTAATGTATGGCGTAACCTACCCCGTTAGTCATGATAATAGAGGGCACAGTCCACTGAAAATCAGCAAATCTATACTTTTCAATACCAAGCCCAACTCCGGAAGTGTTGATCATGGCCCATGCGCCGCCCGGAATGGCGTAAAAAATATGTTCCCCGCGAGCTGCGATAGCGCCACTCAGGTAAATCTGCACACCTAGAACAGCCCCGCCAGCGGTAACTCCTGACGTACCATAGAGAGAGGTGACAGCACCGTAGAGGCCGGCACCAGACACGCCGGCAGAAGTTGCGTAAATGATCGCCGTAGGAACCGCAGTAGCAGCGTAATCGTCGTATCCGCTTACGCGACGATATCCACCTCGTAGATCACCTTCGAAGTTGACAAGGTCTGCAGCAGCGCCAGGAAAATTCTCAGCAAGGTCTAGCACATCCTCGTTCTGGACGAGACCGCCCTGACAGTTAACCTTGAATGTGGACCATTTATCTGGCATTATCCCATCAACTTTGCGGCTGTTAGGTTTGTAAGAATCTCGTTAACTTTAGTAATAATCTGCGGGGTAGTAGATGCTGCGGACAGGGGGGCAGCGGAAGTAGCCTGTAGCCTGAATCCACCTTGTGTAACTCCATCCTGTAGAACAAGAGCCATATGGGTGGAATCTAGAATCACTTCACCAATTATTCCTGTGTAGAAAGCTACAGCAGCAGCGGAGTTAACCCGCGCAACTACACGATTAATATCAGAACCTGTACGGATCGTTGCCATAAAGATTCTGCCCTCCAACATAATCAGATCGAAACGCGTCGTAGCGATTGATCAGATCAACGCGCATACGACGAATACCGGTGGTGAACTTCTTTTCCATGACTGCGGCAGCTTCGACATTATCCCGGAACATGTAGCAATACCACATCGCTCCGTCGATAATGACATTACTGAACCTGTCGTAGACGGTCGGGCTATCCGTAGCAGCACTCAGATCGGAGGGGGTGACCCAATAATCGAAGGAGACAGAATAGTTCTGATCTGGATACGGAGTGAACCCAACTTCTTCCTGCTGCGTGCGATACACAAAATCAGGAGAAGACCAACCCGAGCTAGTCATATTAATATCGTTGGACTTGCGAGTCTGGCGCCACAGATCAAAATCAATCAAGCTGATAGGCTTAGCTGTGACGGAAGAGGTAGGCACATTCTTATTAAGAACGAAGCTACCCCAATCAACACGAACATAGTTAGGGGCAGCGCTAGTCAGTGGGTACGTAGGAGTACCAGAGGTCAACGTAATAGTCGCGGCCGAAATGTTGAACGGCCACTCATACTCTGCGTGATAAATATCACGAATAGCAAATTGCACAGCGTCCTTGATCTGTGAATGAAAACCTGTTGCAGCCGTAAAATTGGTCGAAGTCATAGCAACTTCGTTCAATCGGTGTGCGACACTATTGCAGAGGTTGAGATAATTCATATGTGGTGAAGGAGGGGGTTATTGGCCCCCTCCCTCAATTCCATTATTCGCCGATGATCGTGTAGACCGCGCACACACGAACCACAGCATTACCTGCAGTCATGGTGCCGGAAGTAAGAACAAGCTCAATAGCTGACGCCGCGCTATTGAGGAACGGGAACGTCGCGGCAGAGACAGCAAGCTGCCCAGCAGTCGAGAGGTTACCGTTAGCGGCGACCGCGTAGATGTAGCCCGCACCGGAGAGCTGCACAGACGCAGCCGACGTGTTGGCAGTCGTGACCTCAGCACCGACCCAATGCACAACGCAATCGGACGGAAGCTGAATAGCCTGAACAATGTCGTTAGCCGCAACACCAGCACCCGAAATGCCGGAGAACTCAATAGACCTCCGAACGGTGGTGGTGGACGAGGCCCCGACCTGGGTGAGTGCGCCGGTACCAGTTACCGTACCGCGACGACGATCAAAAGTAGCCATGTGTTATTCTCCTATTAGTCGACGGTGTAGTGAGAGGCAGCGATGGCGTCGGTACGGAGAACCTTACGACCGTACATGTGCATACCGCGAACGATATCCGCGAACGAATTCGGATCACGATAGCTCTCGGTCTTAGCAATCTGCGACGCAGTGGCAGTCGAAGAAATATGACCAGCCAACACGGTACGGACGGTAGCAGTCGACATCGGGGTGTTGTTGCTCTTGTAGCACTTGAACCCACGAATCTCGCCCGGCGAGACGAGACCATTACGAAGAATGGTAGCGCCGTCCTTGCTGTTCGACCAATCCATCAGAAGCTTGCTATTCTCATCACCAACCTGCTCCCAGAACACCGGGTCCGCAACAAGCCAACGACCCTCGGACGGGACGTTGTTCACGTCTAGAAGACGCGACAGACGGTTCATGACCGACAGAGGCGAGACCTCCCCGGCCGCAAAGCCGACATCGAGCGGGGCAGCGGAGGTGCCGTAAAGCATACCAGCCGAAACCTGACCCTTGATGTACGACAGAATGTCGGTGTCGAAGGTGTCCTTGAGCTTGTAAGCCGCCGCGCCAATAGCGAGCGACTCCCAGTTCACATGCGACTGCTTCTCTTCAATGTCATCGACCTTGAACATGAAGTAGTTCGCCTGATCGACCGTCAGGGTAAGCTGGTCATCAACGAGGTCCTGGGCAATGAGAGCCTGACCACGAACGAGCGCACTGACGGTCAGCACCGGCTCCTTGATGATGTTAACGGTATCGCCGAAATTAGCGATCTCGCCGAAGTAGTCGGTGTTGGTGATATCCTCAGCAACGGACGACTTGCGGAAATACTTCTGAACCTTCTGCGAGTAAATAGTCGGGCTGAAGTAACCATTGGGTAGGTTACCATAGCCAGGAACGGTAGCGAAAGCAGCCATTTAAAAATCTCCTGTGTGTATTATCTACGTTGAGGAGTCAAATCGTATTCGATCCTACCTTCACGGGAAGCCTTGTCGATTTCGGACTCATTCTCTTCGAACCAGTTAGGCTTGGAGCGAGAGTTCTTTAGGATTTCCGATTCCTTCCAAATCTTCTTCGTAGGCAGACCATCCTGAATCTCAGGATTACGATGACGAGTTACCTGCTTGGCAGCGTCGTCATTTGACTCCCTCTTGTTACGCTTCTTGCTTAGACCCTTCTCCATCTTATAGAGATCAATGGCCTTGGCGCAAAGCTCGGGGTTATCGGGATTATCATACAACCAGGATTTAATCTGAGGCAATTGTTCCTCTGCCCACGCATGAAACTCAGCCGTCTCACGAAGCTCTTCCCAATCCGAGTGAAGCTGGGAAAGACGGACAGTCGCTGAATCGCGAGCCAGCTTGGCTTCGAGTTCACGAACATTATCGAATCGAGATTCGAGAGCGTTCTGCGACTTAATAGTTTCCTTGCGAGCAATGCTAACAAGTGTCTTGAATACATCTGGGAACTCATTGGCGAATGCAGAGATTTCTGCTTCGGTCTTGGGGAGTTCCACCTTTTTACGAGAGAGAGCGTCAATCTTAGACTGCATTTCTGCTCGGGTCTTGCGATTTTCATCCTGCAGCCTATTGATATAGGTGCGGGCATCGCCATAACGCTTCTTGTAGGTCTTCTCTTCCTGACTTTCGGGTTCCTGGTCCTGGCCGTCTACGGGTGCAGGGGGGGTAGCCTCGTCCGGTTCATCAAGTGCCGCCTTATACGCACCTTTGTAGGGCGTATGGATGACTGCATCCCGATTAATTACCTCGTCCTGGTTAGTGTGAGTAGTCATATTGTTGTTCCTTTGGGTTGCCGACCACCGGCAAGTAGCTTTGGAAGTTCAGTTCTAGGGGCTGATAAACAGGTGGCCTTAGTTTTTAACGCTGTAACCTGAGTTGGAGTTAGACTTCACGTAAGTGTCTCCATCCCACTCAAATGTACTTGCACCTTTCCGCTTGTAGAATTCTAGAGCGTCCCCCAGCGAAGCGCCGGGTGCGAGTCTATTACCCTCCGAAGAGGTTTTCTTTGTACTAGACTTGTCCATAGCCTTGGTCTTAGACTTAGGGCTAGTATCAATCTTAAGGGGAGGCCTCTTGGGCGCGTTGACCTTCTTGGAGGTCTCAAACAACGCCTTCTCTTCCTCGAAATCAGTATCCAAAGAAGGGGCCATCATCCCAACTTTATCGTACTTGTTACGCGATTCCTTAATGTTACCAGTCATAGCCCTCTGAGGATCTTTGAGAGCCTTGGCAAGCTCTTCGGCTTCACCTTCGTTGGTGTCGCCCGGCATCATGCCTGCAATAACACCACCAACGCCAGGGATCATGCGAGTCATAAGGCCAGTAAGCACTTTCTGGCTCATACCCTTGCGTGCCTTCTCAAGCTCGCTGGGAGTAGCCTTGGACCATTTACCATCCTCAAGGTCCATCCTACGGGCCTTGTCCATCTCGGCCTGAGTGGACTTAGAGAACTTACCATCCTCAAGGTCCATCCTACGGGCCTTGTCCATCTCGGCCTGAGTGGACTTAGAGAA
>Ga0181365_1000022_pt1 | contig 28602 bp, 39 predicted proteins | sample Fa13NDMM110DN_FD_130097 | JGI IMG/M metagenome (GOLD analysis project Ga0181365, IMG submission 130097) | Freshwater viral communities from Lake Michigan, USA - Fa13.ND.MM110.D.N | ecosystem: Environmental > Aquatic > Freshwater > Lake | place: USA: Michigan | collected 2013-09-24
CTGGGTGATGAAAGAAATAAAGGCAATCTGATGGCGCTGACAACCTACACAGAATTGAAGGCATCGATTGCAGACTGGCTGAATCGTACAGATTTGACCACCACCATCCCTGACTTCATCAGCCTGGCCGAGGCACAGATTGAGCGCACCCTTCGCACCCGCCAAATGATTGTTCGGGCCAATGCGTCTTTTGATTCTGAGTACGGCGCGGTGCCTGATGACTTTTTGGAAACCAAGTCGCTGAAGCTGACCAGCACCAACCCTTTGACACCCTTGGCATTTTTGTCAATTGATGACATGGACGCTGCACGGTCGCATTACACAGCCAGTGGTCGGCCACGGTTCTTCAGCGTGGTCGGTGGTCAATTCCGCATCAGCCCCACACCCGATGCAGCCTATACAACCGAGTTGATCTATTTTGCAAAGTTGGCAAAGTTGTCAAGCACTGTGGCCAGCAACTGGTTGTTGACCTCCAGCCCTGACATTTACTTGTATGGATCGCTGCTCCAAGCTGCGCCTTATTTGCAAGACGATGCGAGAATTCAGACATGGGCAACGCTGTATGAGCGTGCATTGAATGACCTGCGCACAGCAGATGATCGCGGGGCATCATCTGGTGGTGCGCTGTTGACCCGAGCAAAGACTTTTGGATGAATATGATCACCACGACCAAGGGCGACATGGACGAGTCACTGCTGGAAAAGCGTGAGGGGTCTGTTGACAATGACACCGAGACAACGAATTGGGTGGAGTACTGGCTGGACGGTGAGTTGGTCCACAGGTCGGTGCACATGGTTTTAAAACGTGGCGTTTTTGCTGATGGCGAAACCCAACAAATTTAAGGATTGATATGAGTAACACCCAAGCAATGTGTACCAGCTTCAAAGGTGAACTGTTGGTCGGTCATCACAATTTTGGCACTGGTGTTATTCGTGCTGCCACCACAGCCGACACCTTCAAGGCTGCGCTGTACTTGGCATCGGCCACTGTCAACGCAGCCACCACAGCGTACAGCGCCACCAACGAGGTGTCAGGCACTGGCTACACAGCAGGCGGCGTGACGGTGACCTTTGGTACTGCGCCAAGCACCAGCGGCACGACAGCATTTGTGACCCCTAGCGCCAGCATCACTTACAGTGCTGTCACGCTGTCCACAGCGTTTGATGCGGTCCTGATCTACAACAGCACGCAAAGCAACAAGGCGGTCAGCGTCCACACCTTTGGATCACAGACAGTCACTGCTGGCACGTTCACCCTAACCATGCCTGTCAATGATGCAAGCACTGGCCTGATCCGCATCGCATAAACAAGGAGCAGCGGTCATGGCTGCTTATGGAACGGGTTATTACGGCCTTGGCGTTTACGGAATAGGCAATGTTGTCATCAGCGGCAACACGGCCACTGGCGCTGTCGGCACGCTGCTGCCTGACAGGTCGGTCCAAGAAGATGGGACGATTGCCACGGGCAATGTCGGCACAGTCGGGCTGACTGTAACGATTACCATCACGGGTAATGCGGCCACGGGCGCGGCTGGTACATTGGCCCCAGAATCAAGCAATGCAGTCACAGGCAACAGTGCCACAGGCTCTGTTGGCAGTGTCACTCAGTCTGCTGCAATTGATCTGGCAGGCAACACGGCCACAGGCTCTGTTGGCTCTGTCGGTGTCACCAGCACAGCGGCGGTCACGGGCAACAGCGCCACGGGTGCTGTTGGCACAATGAGCGCCGAGGTTATTTCGTTCCAAGCGATTACGGGCAACGAGGCAACGGCGGCTGTTGGCAGTGTCAGCAATGTCATCACAGTTGAAATCAGCGGCAATGCGGCGACTGGCTCAGTCGGCACAGTGTTTGGATTTGGTTGGGGTGCAATCCCTGACACAGTAGAAACCTATACTGCAATCAGTGACACGGCAGAGACTTGGACCGTTCTTGGTGACACGGCAGAAACTTACACCCCCATCAGCGACACGGCAGAAACTTGGGCCGCAATTGTTGATAATTCAGAGACTTGGACACCAGTCTAAAAGGAGCATTAAATGGCAGATACCACGACGACCAACCTGTTACTGACCAAGCCAGAGGTAGGAGCCAGTACGGACACTTGGGGAACTAAAGTAAACACTGACCTCGATTTGGTTGACTCAGTATTTACGGCTGCTGGAACTGGAACATCGGTGGGCCTTAATGTTGGTGCAGGCAAGACGCTGGCAGTGGCGGGGACGTTGACAGCTACTGGCACCACGACTTTGACCTCGCCAAGAATTGGCACTCAAATCAATGACACCAACGGCAATGAATTGCTGAAACTCACGGCCACGGCATCGGCGGTGAACGAGTTGACCCTGGCCAACGCTGCAACGGGTGGCGCACCTGTCTTGTCGGCCACTGGTGGCGACACTAACATAGGCATTGCACTGACACCCAAAGGCACTGGCGGCGTAGTGTTCCCTGCTGGTGCTGTTGGTACGCCTGCCATCACCACGTCTGGAGATCTGAACACAGGCATCTTCTTCCCTGCTGCTGACACCATCGCCTTTGTTGAAGGTGGTGCGGAGGCCATGAGAATTGATAGTTCTGCCAAAGTAGGGATTGGCTTAACTCCCTCTGCTGGGACTGACGCAAAACTTCAAGTGACAGGCGGCACAGGCAACGCGACGACTCTTGCCACAGCATACTCAACCGCCACTGTTGCGCTGGTTCCTAAATCCACATCAGGATTTTCTTTGGCAATTGCTTCAGGTACAAGTGATAACCCTCAATTACAGGTCAGTGCAAACGGTACTGCGGCTGGTGATTTGTTGATTCAGCCCTACGGCGGCAACGTAGGGATTGGGACGAGTTCGCCAGCGACAAAACTTCATCTCGCTACCGCTGCGAACAGTGGCGTACTTGTTTCCTCAACTGATGGAACAACTTTTAAAGGCATTGCTTTTAACACCAATGATAACCAGTTTACCGTTGGCACTCAGACTAATCATCCGCTGGTATTTTTCTCCAACAACACCGAACGCGCCCGTCTTTTAACGGATGGTAATTTTTTGGTGGCTGGAACATCATTTAATGCAAACGGCTCTGTTTGTATTGGCCCTATTGGTACGGCTGCAAACGGATGTACTGCCGTATCTGCAAGTGCTTCAGCTACCAACATTTGGCGGTTTTACAACCCAAACGGAAACGTAGGGACAATCAGCATTTCAGGCTCTGCGACTACATACGCTGTGGCCTCTGACTACCGACTGAAAAACATCACAGGCCCAATCACTAACAGCGGCGCATACATTGACAGCCTCAACCCTGTTGAAGGTACTTGGAAGGCTGATGGCACTGCGTTTGTTGGCTTGATTGCCCATGAAGCACAAGAAGCCTCACGCACCCCTGTTGCCACAGGGACAAAAGACGGCGAGGAAATTCAAGGCATGGATTACTCCAGCGCCGAAATTATCGCCAACATGCTGGCCGAACTCAAATCCCTCCGCGCCCGTGTCGCAGCCCTCGAATCCAACTAAGGAACCACCATGACAACCTACCTCTGGACTATCGCACAAATGGATCGCCTGACTGCTGACGGCTTTGTCGTCACAGTGCATTACAACGTGTCTGCTTCCGATAACACATACAGCGCCTCCACCTACGGCACTGTTGGCTACACACAGCAGCCCGGTGAGACATACATCCCCTACGAACAATTGACCCAAGACATCGTTGTCGGCTGGGTGCAGAACGCGCTTGGTAAAGACACTGTTGAAGCCAGCTTGCAAGGCCAGATCGACGCGCAGATCAACCCCGTGCAGGAGTCGGGTGTACCTTGGGCACAGCCATGAAACGCATTGCCTTAACCCTTTGCGCCTTGTCCCTGACAGGCTGCGCCACTGGACAGTACCAAGCCTACGCTGATGCTCACAAGGCCCAAGCAGCAGCCCAAACAGCCCGGTATCAGGCTCTGGCCGACATTGCAAAGATGGGTGACACCACAGCCAAGGTCGCAGCGGTCATGTCCCTGCAAATGGGCAGTCAGCAGAACACGCAGATCAATGCTCCAAAGTCATGGGCAGACTATGCTTTGCAGTGGACTGGCCTGTTGCTGCCGACATTCGGGCAGGTGTACAGCGTCAACAAGCAGACTTCTCTGGGCATGCGCCAGTCTGACAACGCAACGGCGCTGGGTATCAGCACCAACGCTGCGTTCGTAGGTATTGCCTCCAAGATTCAAGCGCCAGCGGCCAACGTCACTTTGAGTGGCACAGGCGTGATCGGTGCAGGTACTTATTCGATTGGAGCAAACAGTGGTCAAAACTCTGGCAACAGTGGTCGCTTGGCTGGTGGCGCTATTACTGACAATACGGCTGTACCAACTGTGGTGACCAGCACCAACACTACGACAACTACCAACACCATTACACCCGAAGCAGTACCATGACAACGATTGACAAAACCGATGCACGGCTCTCGACGCATGAGGCTGTGTGCGCCGAAAGATACGCCAGCATTCAAAAGAGTTTTGAGAACGGCAGCAAGCGCATGACACGCATTGAATACATCCTTTATGCGCTGATTGCTGTCACGCTACTTGGCCCAGGCTTTGCTGCTGAACTGCTGAAGAAGGTATTGTTGTGAAAGATTGGGCTGTTGCATTCGTTGCAGCAGCCCTTGTGATTGGGGTTGTTATTTGGTCTACAAGCATAATCGTGCCATTTGTATGGAGCCTGTAAATGCTTGCAGAAATCGCGGCGGCAAACGCAGCCATTGCAGTAATCAAAGCCGCACTCAAAAACGGCAAGGAACTGTCTGACCTTGGCTCCAAGGTCTTTGACTACTTTGACAACAAAGCCAAGATTCAAGAGGCAGTTACCAAAAAAGGCAATCGGTCAGACATTGAAGAATTCTTTGCCCTTGAAAAGCTGAACGCACAAGAGGTTGAGTTGCGTGAGCGCATGATCTACGCAGGCAGGCCGGGTATGTGGCAAGACTGGCAGAAGTTCCAAGCAGCAGCAGCCAAAAGGCGCAGGGGCGAAAAAGATGCTGCGGCCAAGGCCATCAAGGTGCGAAAGGCCAAGATAGAGCAATTGACCGAGTACATCGCGATCGGTATTGGCAGCATCATCCTAACGGCATTATTGATTTACGGCATCATCATTTACATGATGCACATCCGAAGATGAGCGAGAAACCTGAATCCATCATCGACAAGGTGCTGGCCTATGTGGACAGCCCCTTCAAGCTGTTTGCGGCCATCCTGATGGGTGTCATTGCGTTTAGCGGGTACTTCCTGTGGCAAAACCAAACTTTCATGTTTGATGCCTACAAGGAATCCAAAAAGCTGCCCGAGATCAACACCTCAAGGGCAGATGATGCCAGTTCGATGCTGCTGAAGAAAACAGGGGCCACGGTGGTGGCCGTGTTCAAGGTCAACCCTCTGTTTAACAGCAGGGTGCTGTATCGGGCATACACCAAGGATGGCCGCGACAAGGCGATTGAGGATATTGATGTGGGGCTGTTCAGTCAAAACACGGCCAACAACTCGGATGTGGTCAAGCTGATGACCAACGAGATCCCGTGCGGTGAATACCGATACGCACAGTCCGAAGTGGGCTTGTGGTATTTAGACAAGGGCGTGACCTACACCTGCCGGGTGAGTGTTCCACCAGACAGTCACAGGTTTGTGGGCCAGATCACAGTGGGCTGGGCAGAGCAACCAGCAAACATTGAGCAAGTAAAATTCATGCTGGAGATCGCCAGCGCAATGCTAACCAAAAGGGGAAACTGATATGGATTGGCTAAGACAAATCGCACCCACCATCGCCACGGCAATGGGCGGCCCACTGGCTGGGATGGCCGTGTCGGTCATCTCCAAGGCCATCGGTGTTGACCCCGACAAGGTGGGCGACATGATCAGCAACAACAAACTGACAGCCGAGCAGATTGCCCAGGTCAAGATCGCTGAGATTGAACTGCAAAAGCAGGCGCAAGAGCTTGGCCTGAACTTTGAAAAGCTGGAGGTGGAAGACCGAAAGTCAGCACGGGATATGCAGGCGGCCACAAGATCCTTGATGCCGCCACTGCTGGCAGGATCTGTCACTGTGGGTTTCTTTGGCATCATGGGCATGATGTTTAACGGCCAAGTGGACAGCAGCAACCCGGCTATCTTGATGATGCTGGGCAGCCTTGGCACGGCATGGACAGGCATCATCTCTTACTACTTTGGCTCCTCTGCTGGCTCACAGGCCAAGACCGATTTGCTTTCTAAAAAGGCGTGACATGAAAGACAACTTTGACGAAGCATTGAAGGCTGTGCTGCACCACGAAGGAGGGTACGTTTTTCACAAAGACGATCCAGGAGGTCGGACCAACCTTGGCGTGACGCAAAAGGTCTGGGAAGAATGGGTCGGCCATAAGGTGGATGAAAAGGCCATGCGTGCCTTGACCCCCGAGATTGTTGGCCCGATGTACAAGGCCAAGTATTGGGACAAGATTAAGGGCGATGACCTGCCTGCTGGCGTGGATTACGCTGTCTTTGACGCAGCGGTCAACAGTGGGCCAGGGCGTGCCGCCAAGTGGCTCCAAGCCTGTGTGGGTGTCGAGCCTGATGGCGGCATTGGCCCCAAGACCTTGGCGGCGGTGGCAGCGTTTGAGGGTGACTTGGTTGACGATTACAGCAAGCGCCGACTGTCATTCCTGATGGACTTGCCCCATTGGCCGACTTTCGGCAAGGGCTGGGGCCGCAGGGTGGCCGATGTGAACAAGACAGGCTCTGGCATGGCATAAGTGGAATAATCACCAAATGGCCAACGTCAAGCAGCAACTCGAAACCCCCGCAATCCCAAGTCTTGGTTTTGCGCCTGCGGCCTATGAGCAAAGGCATTTCAGCGAGAACTACGGGTCACTGAACACCTACTTTCGCAGGATGATCGGTGTGCTGGGTTCGTTGTTTGGGCCGATGGGTTCCAAGTTCCTGAACACCCCCCATGGTGCGTTTCAGGATTCGACAGACCAGACTGCCGCCAACACGACCACAGCCTATGCGGTCACATTCAACACCACTGACTTTTCCAACGGCGTGACCATTGCCAGCAGCAGCCGCATGACGGTGGCTGTGGATGGTATTTGGAACGTGCAGTTTTCCATCCAGTTCAAAAACACCACCAACGATGGTCAGGATGTTGACATCTGGTTTCGCAAAAACGGCACCAACATTGCGAACAGCAACAGCCGATTTCATTTGCCACCAAGAAAATCCTCTGGCGACCCAAGCCATGGGATTGCGGCACTGAACTTTTTTGTAAGCATGGTCGCCAACGACTACATTGAGATCATGTTTAACGTAACCAATACTGGCGTAAGCATTGAGCATTTTGCCGCTGGCACAAGCCCGACCCGGCCAGCAATTCCATCAGCGATTGCCACGGTGTCGTTTGTCTCCAACTTACCAACGGTGTGACCATGTATATCCCATTGAAACTTCCCCCAGGCGTCTACAAAAACGGCACCGAATACCAAGCTGCTGGCCGCTGGAACAACGCCAACTTGGTGCGCTGGTACGAGAACACCATTCGGCCAGTTGGCGGGTGGCGCAAGTTTTCAGCAAGCCAACTGTCGGGCATGTGCCGAGGCATCATCCCTTGGCGGGACAACGGCGGCACGCGCTGGGTTGGCATTGGCACGCACACCAAACTCTATGCCATGTCGCAGCTTGGCGTGGTCAAGGAGATCACGCCAACTGGCATGGCCGCAGGCATTGCTGACGCCACCACGGTGACTGGCTATGGCTACAACAATTACGGCAGCTACGCATACGGCGTGGCCAGGCCTGACATCGGCACATCAACACCAGCCACCACTTGGTCGATGGACACATGGGGCGAGTATCTGGTGGCCTGCTCCAGCACTGACGGTATGCTGTACGAGTGGCAGCTTGGCTTTACAACGCCCACACTGGCCGCACGAATCACAAACTCACCTGCAAGCTGCAAGGCTCTGATGGTCACAGCCGAGCGCATTATTTTTGCCCTGGGCGCGGATGGCAACGCACGCAAGATTAAGTGGTGCGACCAAGAAGACAACACGGCATGGACAGCCTCCACCAGCAACCTGGCTGGAGACTATGAGTTGTCATCGACAGGCACCTTGCTGGCTGGCAAGCGCGTCAAGGGTATCAACTTGCTGTTCACCGATGTGGATGTGCACACAGCGCAATATGTGGGTGCGCCATTTGTTTATGGCTTTGAGCGTGCTGGCTCTGGCTGCGGCCTGATTGGGGCGCAGTCTGTGGCTGCCATCGACACTGCCGCCATCTGGATGAGCAAGTCAGGGTTTTGGATTTACGATGGTTACGTCAAGCCACTGCCAAGTGATGTGGGTGATTACGTCTTTCAAAACATCAACTATGCGCAGTCATCCAAAATCTATGCGGTCCACAACAGTCAGTTTGGTGAGATCTGGTGGTTTTACCCCAGCATCTCCAGCAACGAAAACGACAGCTATGTCACGTTCAACTATCGAGAAAATCATTGGTCAATTGGTGCGCTGGATCGCACTGCTGGCAGCCATGCTGGTGTTTACACCAACCCGCTGATGGTGTCTGATGATGGCTATGTGTACGAGCATGAGGTGGGCTATGCCTACGATGGCGCAACGGTGTTTGCAGAGTCTGGACCGATTCAGATTGGCAATGGCGACAACGTGATGAGCGTGCGTGAGGTCATCCCCGATGAACAGACATTGGGCGAGGCCGTGGTTTCATTCACCAGCAGGCTGTACCCCACAGGAGCGCAATCGTCATTTGGGCCTTATTCGGCAGCCAACCCGACTTCTGTCAGGTTTTCGGGCAGGCAGGTCAATGTGAAGGTGACGGGTGCTGTGCTGGCCGACTGGCGCATTGGCACGATGCGGCTGGATGCGGTGCCTATGGGCAAGCGATGATTGACCTGGGGCATCTGGAGCGACTGCGCCACCATGTGGAGGCGGCATTAGAATACTCTGGAGGCACACACCACTTTGATGATGTCGTTGAGATGGTGAGGGACAGCAGGCTGCAAGTGTGGCCGGCCACAGAGTCCATTGTGCTGACTGAGATCATTGTCTATCCACGGCTAAAGAATTTGCACTATTTCTTGGCTGGAGGCGACCTAGATGAACTTTCACGGATGCGGCCAATGATCGAATCCTGGGGCAAGTCAGTGGGTTGCACCAGGGTGACTTTGGCAGGCCGCAGGGGCTGGTCAAAGACATTTTTACAAGATGAAGGGTACAGCCCACAGTGGTCTGTATTGGCAAAGGAGCTTTAACCATGGCAACAGCAGCGGAAATTCAAGCAGAACTGGCGGCAGGCCCACAGACACAGGATGCACTTGATGCGGCTTTGCTGAAGTACTCGCCAGCCGAGATGGCTGCGGCATTCCCTCAGTTTGGCAACGTGGCCGACTTCAACAATGCGACTCAGCAGGCGTATGCACGGGTGCAGCAGCAGCAGCAGGCTGCTAACCGTGCGGCTGTGCAAGCTGACATGGCGGCAAGAGGTGAGGAAATTCGTATCGCCAACCCCGGTGGATCGGTCACCACACAAAGCACACCCCGTCCTCAGATTTCTGGAATTCCACAGTCTGAAGTGGATGCGGCCAGAGCGAGACTGACACCAGAGCAGCAGCAATTCATTGACTGGCAGATAACCCAAGTCAACAGCATGACTGGCGAAAGAATTGGTGATGCCTATGCGCGGCAGGGTGTCAACCCATACGCCAACCCAGCACAAGCACAGGCACAAATTGACCGTGCCACAAATCGTGAAGAATTGTTTGCACAGGCTGGCATTAACCCCGGCGACCTGCGCCCATGGAGCGATGCACCACCACCAACAGTGGGCGGCGGTGGACTGCTTGGCGGTGGCACGGCACCAAGAACAGTCGTTGGTGGCGGTGGTGTGACCCCTGGCACTGCACCAGCCACTGGCGGTGGACTGCTTGGTGGTGGCACTACAGCACCCGCTGCACCAGCACCAGCAGCACCCGCAGCACCTGCCAACCCCCGCATCCAAGCCATCCAGCAGTGGTACAGCGCCAACGCTGGCCGCACAGATCCACAGGCCCAAGGCGACCTGAACAGGTGGCTGGCCACAAGCGGATTCACAGCCCGAGAGATCAACACAGCCCTGCCTCAGTGGGGTTTGAATGACCTTCAAAACGCCATGCGCACGGCCATTGGTGAGGTGGCGCAGCAGACACCATTCGCACCAGCAGTGACGCAGCCCTTAGTGCAGCCCTACACATCCATTGCCTCGCAACTGCCTAGAGGCATGGACGCACGCGCCCAAGAGATTCGCAACTGGTATGCGGCCAATGAAGGCCGAGGCACTCAGGCTGATTTAGATCGTTTTCTTGCCAGCGGTTACTCTGCCCAAGAGATCAACAGGGCATTGCCGCAGTTTGGTGTGAATGACTTGGAGCGCCAGATTGGTGTTGCGCGGCAGGCATACCCAGATGCAGCTTTGCAGCGCCAACTTGCGGCATACCAAGCAACTGCACCCGGTGCGCAATTCACAGGCGCTGTCAGCCCCTACGGCCTACTGACGCAGCAGACGCAGGCATTCCGCAACCCGTATGCCGACACCTTGGCCAACACGTCATTGGGCGGCTACAACCCCGGCGTGTACAACGTGCTGCTCAATGAGACTGTGGACCCTGTGACGGGTGCTGTTATCGACAATGGCAGCGGCAACACGGGCGCTGGTGGTGCATCTGGCGGGGATGCTGCTGCATCACCCGGTGAAACTGGTGTCTCTGCTGAAGGCGAAGCAAGTGCTGGAGGCCCAGGAAGCGGCGGTGGTGCCGACAACTACATGGGCGGCCTGATCACCCAAGTATTTGGCCCAGACCCTGATGGCCCCGATGAAGGCCAGATCAACATCCAGCGTGGCGAATACGTCATCAAAAAATCAGCGGTTAAGAAGTATGGCCAAGGCTTGCTAGACATGATCAATGACGGCAAGATCCCTGCCAAGAAAATGAAATCTTTACTCGGTTAAAGGAGAGCGAAAATGTCAAAAGGTGGAACCAGCACCAGTGGTGTGAATATTGATCCAGACGTTAAGGAAGCGTTTCTTGCCAACTTTGCCAATGCGCGAAGTGTTGCAGGGGCGCTGCCTACGCAGCAGTTTGCAGCACTTAACCCAACGTATCAGGCGGGTGAAGAGGCTTTGGTCAACACGGGCTTGGCTGGCCCCGGCATTGCTGGCACTGACTTGGCCGCGCAGATGGCCGCTGCTGGTGGTATGTATCAGCCCATGCAGCAGGTCGCTGGCCAAGCCAACCTTGGCATGACGGGTGCAGGCTCCATCGGCTCTTACATGAACCCCTACACCCAGATGGTGCGTGAGAACGCCTTGGGTGACTTAGAGTCTGCACGCAGATCGGCCATCCAGCAAACGGGTGAGCGTGCCACACAAGCCCGAGCCTTTGGTGGCTCACGCCAAGGTGTCGCAGAGGCTCTGACAAACCAAGGGTTTGCCAAGCAAGCCGCGACACTTGGCACGCAACTCAACGAGAACGCATTCAACAACGCAGTGCAATTGCAGGCGGCTGACCTTGCACGCCAACAGCAAGCAGCGGGAGCCAACCAAACAGCAGGCTTGCAGGCTGCGCAGTTGCGCCTTGGCGGTACGCAGCAACTTGGCAGCTTGGCAGCACAGCAGCAGGCTTTGCGCCTTGGCGGTGCGCAGGCGGTGATGGGTGCAGGCGGGGCGCGTCAGGCACTGGAGCAGCAGCAGATGGATGCCATCCGCAACATTGGCCTGCAACGCCTTGGCGTGGTGCAGTCGAGCCTGGGTGCGCAGCCTGCGAACCTTGGCCAGATCGCCACCACCCCATACAGCCAGAACGTGGCATCTGGCGCATTGGGCGGTGCATTGGCTGGTGGCCAAATGTTTGGCCCATACGGCGCAGTGGCTGGTGGCATTTTGGGCCTGCTGGGTTAAGGAGAATCACATGGCAACAGGTTTTGACTTTGCAAGTTTGGGCAATATGTTTGCCCCAGGCGGCACACCGACAGAGATTGATGCCCTGTTCAACGAAGACCAGCGCCGACTGATGGGCCGCAATGCCAACCTGTCGGCGGCGGCTGCGCTGCTGCAAGCCAGTGGCCGCAGCCGTGAGCGCATTGGCTTGGGTCAGGCTCTTGGCTCTGCCCTGCAAGCGGGTCAGCAGGGCTACCAACAAGCCCGTGCGGGATCGCTGCAAGATTTGTTGCTGGGTGAGAAACTGAAAGAGGCGCAAGACGTAAGGACGCGACAAGCTGAAATGTCTAAACTTTTCCCGCAAGTATTTCAGCGCACAGACACTCCAGAGACAACAGCAATTCCCGGTTTCCCCGGCTTCCCTGGGCGAGATGAGGACGGAAACTTGATGCCCGGTGCGCAATTCACCCCAGCGTCTACGCAGTTAAGAGTTGACCCCAACAAACTGCAAGCATTGGCAATGCTTTCAAAAAATCCGCTGGAGAGTCTTGGGCAAATTGCAAAATTAGTTCCAGACCTTAGAAAAGCTGGATTGACTGGTGCAGGCACACAAACAGATAACCCTTTCAGTGTGTTTACAACAGATCAAACGATCCCTCAAAACGTGCGCAATGTTGCCCAGCAATATGCCAACAGTTTTTCATCTGGTGCCTTGGACCCCGACAAGGTTGATGATCGGGTAAAAACCTTGTCTGAAATGGCGCAAAGAGCGCAACAATTTGCTGCGACAAAGGATGAAAAAGAAGCTAACAGACTGAGAATGGAGGCTCAATTTAAGCAGTCTCAAGATGAAAAAGAAGCCAACCGACTCAGAATGGAGGCTCAATTTAAGCAGTCTCAAGAGGCTTTGGAGTCATTCCGCAGTCAAGGTCTGGAAAACTCAGCGCAGGCCAGAAATTTGGCCGCAAGCATCCAGCAGCAAACTCTTGATATGCGCAGAGAAGCTAACGCCAACAAGCCGGAACAGTTTTCTTATTCTCAGAAAAAGGACTTTGACAGTGTTCAGAAAACACTGGAAACGGCTAAGTCGGCTGAAGACAGCGCATTGCTTGCCGCAAGGGCAGCGCCATTGTTGTCTCAGGCATATGGTGGCCGTGTTGAATCAGGAATTAAAGGCTTGGCTGGAGCTGTTGGTTTCAGCACTGCCGCAAAAGAAGCCAATGACCAGTTGACGCAAATCTCTCAGCAATTGGCTCTTAAAACCCCAAAATTTAGTGGACCAACATCAGATGCTGATGCAAAAAGATATGACAAGGCTGTTGGTGATTTGGCCAACCCTAGCGTCAGCCAAGTATCAAAAATTGCAGCATTGAAAGACATTCAAAACCTTGCACTCAAGCAAGCAGATTACGCACGACAACAAGAAAATTATTATTTTGCAAACAATAAGAGTTTGCGAGGTTTTTCGTTTACTGAGTCCAATCCATTTGGGAAGTGATCATGGCAGAAAAAAAACCAACCACTAAAGACATTTATCTGCTGTCGCAGCGGCCTGATCTTGCTGCAATGTTTGATGAAACATATGGCCCAGGTGCTGCTGCGCAAGTGTTGTCAAAAGTCAAACCAGTTGCCTCGCAAACAGCGCCAAGCCAACCGACAGGAAGCTACACAGGCGCAGCGGTGCGAGGGCTTGCACCACCATTGCTTGGTGCTGCCATGGGCGCTCCATTCGGCCCTGTGGGTATGCTTGCCGGAAGTTTGGCATTGCCTGCTGCTGATGCGTTAACTGCACTTTTAAACACAGCAACTGCTGGCGCTGAAAAAGTTACGGGCGGTCAATATGGAAGAATTACAGCGCCATCTCAGGGCATACAAAATCTGCTGACTCAAGCTGGTGTGCCACAAGCAGAGACAACTGGACAGAGAATGCTTCAAACTGGTGTTGGTGCAGTGGGTGGGGTTGCTTCTCAGTTGCCTGGCTTGCAGCGATTGGCAACACAAGCATCAACCCCATTGGCCCGAGCAATATCTCAGCAAATGGCGGTGCGACCTGTTGCACAAACTGCTGTTGCTTTGCCTGCTGGTGGGGCTGGTCAACTGGCCGCCGAGTCTACCCAAGCACTTGGCCCTATACCTTCAACCATTGCTTCCATGCTTGCGTCAACCGCAGTTGGTGGGGTGGGTATGGCTCAAAAGCCCCAAGCCTCTAGAACTGGCGCAGAAACTAGGGCCGCCACAGTTGCAGACAAAGCACGCAGTCTTGGCTTTACAGGAGAAACCGCACTGACTCCAGGCCAAGCTGGCACAAGCAGAACGGCCCAAATATTTGAGGCAGCCGCATCAACTTTACCAATGTCTGCTGGACAATTTACTAAGCGATACAGTCAGCAATCAGACTATGCGCAAGGCATCATTACAAAAATTGCTGATCTTTTTGGCGGTATGCCAGCCCAACCAGACACAGCATTTTCATCTGGTGCCAGTGCTGTCAAAAGTGCAGCCCAGCGAAATGTTGACAGTGTTGGAAGTCAGATTCGTCAAGTTGCTTCACAGACTGACATTGAACTGGCGCAAGTTCCAAAATTTGAAGAGTCAATCAAAAATGCAAGGCAGCTTCTTTCTTCAATTCCACCAGCCTTGCGCAAAGACCCATTGTTTGAGAGTTTTGAACAGTTTTATTTTGGCAAGCCCAATGATGAATTAAAGACAATGGTTGAGTCTGCTTTGCAGCAAGCTGGCTTAAATCCTACAAATCAAAACTACAAAGCAACGCAGGCCAGCTTTAGAAAACAGCTTGTTGACAGTGGCGTGCCTGAGTTTGAGTTTTTGGGTTATCAGCAAAGGGGCAAGATTGCAGGCAATGATTACCAAGACCAGCGGCAATTGTTTGGTGATCTGGCGTTTACAAACAAAGGCACCAAAGTTGGCGAAGCCTTTAGGGCACTGCGCAATTCTCTTGATGACGCAAGAGATGAAACCTTTAGGCAAGCAGGCATGGATGACCAGATTGCAAAACTTAAAGAATTGCGCGGGTCTTATGGCGCAGCAAAAGACTTGAACGACAAAATCAAAACAGCCAGCGACAAAACTGCTGTTGGTTATGTAATGAGCAATCAAGACAGCTTTGCCAATAAGGTGTTGCCATTGATGAATGAGTCAGAAAAAACCTCAATGGCTCAAGCAATACTGGCTGACATTCAGTTGAACTCCATGTTTCCTACGGGTGAAATGGACATCACTAAATTTGGCCGAAACCTTATCAAAGACGTTAAGGCTTCTCCCACTACGTTGCCAAAAATCCTTGGGCCAGAAAATGCCGCAACATTGACAGACTTGGCACAGGTTGCGCAATCTGCACTGAAAGCCAAGGTGCCAACATCTGGAACAGCAGAACGATCCGGCATGATGGGAATGCTCACCTCTATGCCTGCAAAGGTGGGGGCTGCAATGGCAGGTGGCACGGCCTTGACGGGTGAGCCTATTCTTGGAACAGCTTTGGCTTTAGGAACTCCGGCCTTGGCAACAAGGGCTTATCTTTCGCCCACAGCGCAAAGCTTGTACTCCAACATTGCAGACCCATTATTTAACTATGGGGCAGCACCAACCCTGCCAATGATGCAATACATGGGAAGCCCTGGCCTGCTAAATATTGAGTCGGCAAAAACTAGAATGCCTGACGAAGAAGAGCGTAGAAGGATGTCAAGCCTACTTGGTGATATTCGTTTGGACTGACCCAAAAAACGCAGCCACCAGCGGGTCACGTTTCACGACCCGTCTTTGCTGTCTGCGCCTGGCATCCTTAAAAGCCTTGTCTTCAATAGACAAGGAACCCCGGTACTGTTGCACCCTTTGCGTGCTGGTGCGGCCAGTTGGCAGTGGGCAGTCAACGTCATCACCCTGCCCCAGCCTGTACTGTGGCCGCCAACGGTAACTGTCACCCGCAGGCATCCACCCGGCAATGTGCACCAGCCCTTGACCGTGCATGTCTTGCAGCACCCTTTGCGCAGCACGCCTATCGCAGTGGATGATGTCCATCAATTCACGGTCACATCTGGCGACACCATCGGCCAAAGCAATCAGCAGGCTGGGCCTGATGCGTGGTTTTAATCCTCGCATTTTTCGGCCTCATCCAGTTTGACTTTCCACAGTGCCAACTCCCGGCGTTTGACACGCTCTAGCATGGCCCGTGCAACATACGCACGGGTGCGCAGGTCTTGCGGGATGGCGTGGCCACTGCCATCAGGATCCAGCAGATCAGTCAGCAGGTCGATGCCTGCATCCAGTGCGGGTGTGAGGCTCATTTGAGGTCACCAACGTCTTTGCGGTACACCAAGCCGTAGTGCATCAAGCTGGGCAACTTGAAGGCATCCATGGCCCCTGGGCGGCCTGCATAGGGCAGCAACTCTTTGCCTTCGTATCGCCCCGACATCTTGTCGATCAAGTTGGGTGGGGTCTTAATAAATTTGTCGGCCATTTTCGATGCATCCTATGAGGTATTGAAGGGATTGAACTTTGCGCCAGGCTTGGTCAGACGATTGCAGGTCACTCGGGCAATTGCGCACGGCATGTGCTGGCAATGCCAACCCCCGTGCATCATCAAGCGCGTGCTGCAATTGGGCCTCAAGGTCGGGCAGGTCATCGGTGGTCAGGTCTTTGAGGCTCATTTGCGGCATCCCTTCAGGCAGGCTGGTGAATGTTTGGACTGGCACACGCCAAGGATCTGGCAGCGTGTCAGTGGCTTGGGTTTGATCCAGATGGTCTTCATGCCTGATCCTTTGTGTAAAGCGCAATTGGCTTGTATACGCTTGAAGGTTTTTTCCATCGAAAATATTTGTGGCCAACTGCGTTCTCACAGAGGTATGCAATCGGCTCAGGAATTGTTATTGAGATCACGCCAGTCTGGCTGGGTGGCGGCTGCTCCAGGTACTCAGCATAAACACGATCAGCAACAAGGTCAGCAAAACGCTGCAAAGCCTTGGGGTGATCCAGATGGCAGGCTGGCAAATTGGCCTCTCTGGCCAAGTCCATGATCGTCTTCATGCCGACCACCCATAAAACAAGGCAGCAGCCAAGCCGATGCCAATGACCAAGGCGGTGATCAGGTCCAGTGCAGCCTCTGCACGGGCGTGCAGCTTGGCGGCTCTGACTTGGTAGTGCTGGTGATATTTTTGGTGTTTCATAATGTTCCTTAAAACAATTCTTGCTCAACTTGAATGCACAAATCTGGTCCATCGTCATACCGCTGCTGATCGCATTTGGGATACAACTTCAGCACTGGGTAATTCAGCTTTTCTTGCATCATTCGGCGCTGTCGCTTGTCGCCAACAAACTGAAAATAACGGTGCTTGTCCATGGGCTTGACCATTTCAATGCCATTCTCTTTGGCCCATCGTGTTGGGTCTGTTATGCCTCTGTCCCTCAAAGTCATTGGATGCGTGCGCTTGCCATCAACGATATAGGCTTTGTCATGGCTCTTGGTGGCTCCCGTATACAGCCAGTTAGTGGCCTGATAAATGATGCCGCAATGGTTTTGCTCCATGTCGGCATAACTAATCACGGCGCATGGCTTTGGCTCCAACAACTTCAAGCTGTTGGCCACCAAAAAACTTGAAGCGTTTTTTGTCTTGGACTGCACCACCACACGGGCCAATTCATACAGCCTGAATTCCCTGTCCTTGAATGCGTGCTTTTGAATTGGCGGGGATGGCTGGCCATACACTGCAACACCTGTAATTTGGCCATCCTCCTCAAGCCCAAAGCCAGCCCAAAAAATAGAGGCTCTGCGGCTGTAGTGTTTGGTCAGAACAAATTGCTCTGCCACCTGTTTTGAAATTGGTATGACGTTCATTTGCAGCACCTTTAAACGCTCTTGATTGCTTCTTTGCATTTGGCAAGCCACTCAGGTGCATAACCAGCATCAAAGTCCACATCGCCAGTCAGCAGCCAATACGCAGACGCTATGTCGTTTGTGCCAAATTCTTGAACACGGCTGCGGCCTTCATAACCATTCCAGTTGCCCCAGATGTTTTGCTTTATTTTTCGCATCGTTTTCTTTCTGTGGAAAGGGGCCGAAGCCCCGTGGGTGATTAGGCTGCGTTATAAGCAGGGACTGGGATGTAGCCATACTTTTTCCATTCCATCCGAATCAGTGGGCTGTATGTGGCTTTGCTGTTTTTCGCAACTGTCATTGCGCCATGTACTTGTGCGCGAACTGCGTAAATTTGTGATTTGGTCATGTCGTTTTCTCCGGTTTAGTCGTTACCCAGAACAAATGCTGTGCTGGTGAAACGTATTATGCACTAAATTAAAAGACAATGCAACGACCCTACAAAACAGTCAACTATTAACAAAGAATGCAAGTAAAATGCTGGCATGACATCTGTTCACGACATCCGCACCTTGGCCAAGCAGCACGGCATCTCCATGAAGGCCGTATGCCTCGAAGCCAAAATACAACAGCCCCAGGTCAGCAGATGGCTGAGTGGGGCTGTGGATCCTCTGTGGGGGTCAGTCAATCAGCTTGAACAGGCACTGCTTAAGCTGATTGGTGCCAAGGGCTGATTACCAGTCATCTCCAACGTCAGCAGTGGCCACGGGTGCTGGCGCTGCACCCCGGCTGATGCCGAAGTCGGCGGCAGCAGTCGGCTTGGCACCACCCAATGGGTCACCCTTCTTCACCAACAGGATGTTGTTCAGGCCGAACGACACACCATTGTTGCCAGCCTGGCTGTAGGCGTAAGCATTTAGCGACACACGAATGTAGTCCCCCGAAACAATGTCATCGCTGCCGATCAGGTCATTGCCATGCGTATCAATCGCGCCAGGCTTACTGGTGCTCTTGACGTTGCAAAAGAAATGGCCCTGATACTCACGGCCCAAAGGAGAACCATCAGTCTTGGTTTCGGTGTCGCCATCCCTGAGTGGATTGCGCACGTTCTTGGGGATCTTGTCCCCAAACTTGGCTTGCAGCGCCTCTTTGGCCGCAGCCTTGAGTGCTGTCAGCGTGTCCTTGTCGGACTTGGGAATCAAAATCTGCGTGCTAAATTCATCCTTACCGGAAAGTTCATTCTTGCGAGGTGCAAGTGCAGAGAAATACGAGGTGCGGACCTCGCCAGTGGTGACTCTAGTTGTCATGATCGTTTCTTTCAGATTGATCGTTTAAAGGTTTTCAGCGCCATCACCTGATGACGCAATTGCACTTTAGCACAAATATTTTTCTTGCGTCAAAAAAAATAGGGATGCACAATGGCGACTCATTTCAACCGTGAAACCGAGGAAACCGATGAACCTGTACCCGCATCAGGAAACTGCCAAACAGTTTCTGCTCACCCAAAAGAGGGCCATTCTGGCCGACCAGCCGCGAGTCGGCAAGACACTGCCAACAGCAGCCGCAGCCCTCGAAAACCTCCCCGCCTTGATCGTCTGCCCAGCCATTGCAAAAACGGTCTGGGAAGCCGCATTCTGCAAGCTGTCCAACGCCTCTGTGCGTGTTGTCAACGGTAAGAATGACGCCATGAAGACCACCAACCATCAGGTGGTCATCATCAACTACGACCTGCTGCAATACTTCAACAATGCGGGTTACCGCACGCTGGTGCTGGATGAGTGCCATCGCATCAAGAACCCCTTGGCAAAACGCACCGCATCCGCATCCCTACTGATGAAGCAGATTGACCGTGTGTATGCCTTATCTGGCACGCCTATCCCCAACAGGCCCGTAGAACTGTGGCCCATCTTGCACGGCCTGGGTATTTACCGTGGCGGCTGGTACGACTTTGCGGCCAGGTACGCCAAGATGTGGAAATCGCCATGGGGCTTAGATGTCTCAGGCTCCAGCAACATCCCCGAACTCAAGGCACTGATGAAGCCCCATGTGCTGCGGCGCAAAAAAGAGGATGTGTTCAAAGACTATCGTGATCCACAGGTGTCACTCATCACCTTTGATCTGCCCAATGACAAGCGTGAGCAGCAATTCGATGCTGATGCCTTGGCGGCCAACCCCAACGCCTTGCTGGCCTTTGAAGGCTTGGCAGAGATCATGAAAGAAGCGGGTATGCGCAAAGTCAATTTAGCAGCCGAATTCATTGATGACCTGCTGAACTCTGGTGAACCCGTGGTGGTCTTTGCGCACCACAAGGATGTGGTGGCCGAACTAGTCAAAGAACTCAAGGCCCACAAGCCTGTGACGGTGGTCGGCGACACGCCAAGAGCGCAGCGCGACAAGGCCATTGAAGCCTTTCAAGCTGGCAAGACCAAATGCATCATCGGCAACATTGCGGCTATGAGCGAAGGTGTGGACCTGAGTGCAGCCGACACGATCGTCTTTGTCGAGTGCACTTGGTCAACGTCTGCACTGGAGCAGGCCAGCAGCCGGGTCGAGAACATCACCAAGAACGGCATCCAGCCCGTCATCTACATCTTGACCATCAGGGCATCCCTTGACCACACCGTGCTGGCCAAGGTGCTGAAGAAGTTGAATGTCGTTAACCAAATCATTTGAGGTCATATATGAAAGTAGAAATTGGAGACGCAACGCTGTACCTAGGCGACTGCATGGACATTTTGCCTACGCTGCAAAAGGTGGATGCGGTAATTACTGACCCGCCTTATGGTCTTGCTGAAAAATTGCAGGGCGGTACTTGGGGAAAAGCATTTGAAGGCGCTTACAAGGACTGGGATGCGGCGGCTCCCGTTGAGCTTGTTCAAGCGGCTTTACGGCTATCAGATAAAGCCATTGTTTGGGGTGGAAATTACTTTCAATTCCCGCCTTCACGATGCTGGCTGACATGGATTAAGCGGGATGCCGTTCGAACAATGGCTGGATGCGAGCTTGCGTGGACAAACTTTGATGCAAACGCCAAGTTTTTTGATTGGACGATTGCCGCCACAAATGCAGAGCGTGTTGCACATCCGACACAAAAGCCGCTTGCCTTGATGAAGTGGTGCATCGATCAAGCTGGTAACCCTGAAACCATCCTAGACCCATTTATGGGCAGCGGGACAACTGGCGTGGCTGCTGTGCAAATGGGCCGCAAGTTCATAGGCATTGAGCGCGAACAAAAATACTTTGAAATTGCTTGTCAACGAATTGAGAAAGCATATGCGCAACAGTCTTTATTCGACAGGTCCAACGGCATAACCGCCAGCGACTTCAAACAGCAACCACTTATTTAAGAACTACCATGCAACACACTGAACGCAAACACGCACGCCTATCAGCATCACGCACTGAGCGATTTATGCAATGCCCAGGCTCTGTGCGTCTGGAATCACAAATGCCTGATGAGCCACCAGGCGAGGCCGCAGCCATCGGCACGGCCATCCATGAACTGTCCGAAAAGCTGCTGCGTGGCGAACGCATCAACCCCAACGACTACCCAACCGATCACTTCAGCATGGCCATGGAGTACGTTGAATTCATCAACACCTTGGTCGAGAAGCCCCGCAAACGCATGATTGAGGTCAACGTGGATGCTGGCCTCAAGTCGCTGCATCATGCCCTTGGCGGCACGGCTGACGCTGTGCTGGTCGATGGCAACCACCTCCATGTCATCGACCTCAAGACTGGCCGTGTGCTGGTCGAGGCCGAGAACAACAAGCAACTGATGACCTATGCCCTTGGGGTCATGCGGCAGTTCAACGCACCCATTGACATCACCTGCACCATGCACATCTTCCAGCCCCGTGCTGGCCACAGCAAGTGGACCATCAGCGGCATCGATCTGGTCAACCATGGCCATGACCTGCGCAACGCTGCCGCCTTGGCCTTAACGCCCGATGCCCCCACAAACCCATCACCCGATGCCTGCAAATATTGCCGAGCCAAAACCATCTGCCCGTCCATGCGCCAAAAGGTCCAAGACAATGCACGCAAAGACTTTGCCACCGACACGGCCATCACGCCTGAGATGATTGATCTGGCCAAGATGGCAGAAACATGGGCCGATGCCGTGCTGACTGCCGCCAAGCAGCAACTGACCAACGGCAGCACCATTGCAGGCTGGAATCTCAAGCCAGGCCGCAAGACCCGTTTCTGGAAGTCTGAGGAGTTGGCCGCTGCTGCCTTAAAAGACCACCCCAAAGCCTTCACCCTGCGAAGCCCTGCCGCCATTGCTGACCTGAAGATTGAGGTGTCTGAAGACCTGATCGGCATCACTCATGCCGCCCCAAGTCTTGCCAAAGACAAGGCCAAAAAGTCCGAAGAATAGAATTCATTCCCCAACCCCCAAAAAGAAAGCCCCTGCGTGACGCGAATCACGCAAGGGCCAAGTTCCCAACTTAGGAGTTCCAGTGTCAATTTTACATCCAGCAACAGCCAGAGGCATCAACCATGGCTAAGAAGACATTTGGATTCATTGCCCAAAACTTGGCCGATCTTGGCTACGAGCCAGTCCCCATAATCCGAGGCGAGAAACGGCCAGCCGTGGACAAGTGGCAGTCTGGTGGGTGGGAGGTGCACACCCAGCAGTTCGAAACCAACTACACCGGGCTGCTGACCCGATTCAACCCCGGCGTGGACATTGATGTGTCAGACGAGGAACTGGTCCAAGCCATTCGCGCCATCGTCTTTGATGTCGCCGGGTGCCATGAGATGCCGCCACCCCGGCGCATTGGCAACGCGCCCCGAGAGTTGCTGCTGTTTCGCACTGAGGAAGAGTTCGCCAAGGTCAGCACCGCTGCCTACGTTCTCAAGACCGACAAGGCCGATGCCAATGGCAAGGTCAAAGGCTCCAAGGTCGAGATCCTTGCCAGTGGCCAGCAGTTTGTGGCCTACGCCATCCACCCCGACACCAAGCTGCCCTACAACTGGAACGGTGGTGGTGAGCCGTTGGCCATGGAGCGCAGTAAGCTGGTGACGCTGGACGAGGCCCAGGCCAAGGAGATCGTGGCCAGGTGCGAGGTGCTGCTGTCGCTGCACGGGCAGCTTGTCGAGCGTAGATCCATCACCTCAGACTCAGGTGGAACGCTTGCGGACAGAATCCCGAACGAGCGCCAAGATGCCGATGACCCAATCCTGGCTCTATCCGCAGTTGGCGCCATGCCCAACCCCAACCTGCCGTTTGACGATTGGCTGCGCGTGCTGTACGCCACTAAGGGCGCACTCAAGGAAGAAGGCCGCAACGCCTTTATGCGCTGGTCGGCCAAGTCCATCAAGCACGACCAAGCCTTTGCTGACAAGGAATGGCAAAAGGCCCGGCCCACTATGCTGGGTGCTGGCTCACTCATATGGAAGGCCAAGAAGTTGGGCTGGGCACCCGTGATGGCCATTCAGGTCGCGCAGCCTGTGGCCAACAGCGTGGTGGTGGACGAGGATGGCGAGGTGGCATCCCTTGTTTGGCCACACATGTCAGGCGGCAAAGCCCCCAAGCCGCTGAACACGCTGGAAAATTTTGCCGCCCTGTCCCGGTTTCTTGGCATCGAGTACCGAATGAACATGATGACGGGCGAGGAGGTGGTACGCATTCCCGGTATGCAAGTGGCCGAGGGGTCGGAGGCCAACAGCGCGGTCACCTACATGATGAGTCAGGCTCACCTGATGAGCCTGCCGTCTAGCTTGGTGCCAGAGTTCATGTCCATGATTTGCGCCCAGAACCCGTTTCACCCCGCCCAGCAGTGGGTGGATTCCAAGCCTTGGGATGGCGTGAGCCGTTTGCAGGCATGGATGGACACCATCACAGCCGTGGACCAGCCACTGAAAGAGCAGATGATGCGCAGGTGGGCCATCAGCGCCATGGCCGCCCTGTATAAGCCGGGAGGTGTCAGCGCCCATGGCGTGCTGACCCTGCTGGGCGACCAAGGCATTGGCAAGACCAGTTGGTTCTTGTCGTTGGTGCCTAGGGGTTTGGGCTTTGCCAAGGATGGGATGATCTTGCGGCCTGACAGCCCAGACAGCGTGCGCCAAGTCACCGCCAACTGGCTGGTCGAGCTTGGCGAGTTGGATGCCACCTTTCGCAAGTCGGACATTGCCGCCCTCAAAGCCTTCATCACCCAGGCCAGTGACACCTACCGACTGCCCTACGCCAGAAAGAACACGGTCAACCCAAGACGGACGGTTTTCTTTGCCTCGGTCAATGACTCAAAGTTTTTGAGCGACAACACGGGCAACCGCAGGTACTGGACTATCGACTGCCTTGAGATTGACTACCGCCACCAGATCGACATGCAGCAGCTTTGGGCCGAGGTCAAGACGTTCTACCAAGCAGGCGAGGATTGGTATCTGGATGAGGCCGAGTTGGCCAGCCTGAACGAGTCGAACGAGCAGTTCATGACGCTGGACCCGATTGCCGAGAGGCTTGAGACTCGGCTGGATTGGGATGCGCCAAGCATTGATTGGCACTGGCGTACAGCCACCGAAATTGCCATGGCCATCGGGCTGACCAACCCGAGCAGGTCGGATGTGACCCGCATTGCGTCCTATTTGCAAAAGAGTAAAGGGTGCAACCATAAGAGATCGCACGGCCTGACCAAGACCCTGGTTGCACCCTATGTGTTTGTCTGAGGTTGCACCAAGTTGGCAGGTTGCACCGAGGTTGCACCTGCCGCAAACCCGCATGGTTATTAGCTTTGTGCAACCTGGTGCAACCTGGTGTAACTACTTTACTTAAAATGGATATTAGTGGAATATGGCAAATAAACACATAGAAAACGCAAATAGAAAGGTTAAGCAATTGGTTGCACCCGTTGCACCCGTTGCACCCGATGACTTTTTGGACGATGACCGGGTGACCTGCGACACCTGCCAACATCGAGGCGACCAGCCAGCCGATGAGTTTGTGGATTTGGACAAGGCAAGGCAACTCAGGACCATGGGCAAACGATTGGGTATGCCTGGCGACAAGTTTGAGCAAAAGGGCAACTGGCTCAGAATTTCATGGATTGAAGCCTGCTGCCATGCGACTGGCTTTTCGCCACAACCCAGCCAACTCAAGCATCGATGCCATTTGTATTCCAAGGCAACTGCACTGCCTTCATCGGTAGAATCCGATGCATGGTGGCTCGACTAAGAAAAAGCATTGAACACACTGAACAGGTCAAACTGGTGCAGCGGGTCAGAGCCTTCTACCCTGATGTCATCATTGCTGCCATACCGAATGGGGGCAACAGAACGGCCTCAGAGCGTGTCAGACTGCATCAGGAGGGGGTACTTGCTGGAATGCCTGATCTGTGCGTCCTTGAGGCATCTGGTGGTCACCATGGGCTGTTTGTTGAGATGAAGACAGCAACAGGGCAACAGAGCAAAGAGCAGAAGGCTTTGCAGTTGCAATTAAACAACAATGGGTATCTGTGCGCTGTCGCACGTTCAGCCCAAGAGGGTTTTGAAATTATTGAGGAGTATTTGAATGGCGAAAGCAAACACGCTGGCCGAGTGGGCTGACAACATTGTTGAAAGGCAGATTACCCTCAAAGACAAGGCAGCCATCGCACGCAAGGAAGCCTCAGACGTCAACAAGAAGATCCACCAGTTCGGTGGCGAGGTTGCCATTGTTGACAGACTGTCCCAAGGGGAAACCGTTTTGGGTGTGGCAAGGACGCTGGGTATAAGTCACACCGCTTTTTACGATTGGGTGGATAGAGGGGGCGAGGCACGCACTGCCGCTCTTGCGCGTGCACGCACGCGAGGTGGTCAGAGTTTAGCCGAGCAAACGCTGGAGATCGCCGACAGCGCGACCCCGCAAGAGGCGCAGGTGGCCAAGCTGCGGGTCGATACAAGGCGCTGGCTGGCCAGCAAGATGAACGAGGAATACAGCGACAAGCAGCAGCCTTTGGTCAACATCGATCTGGGCAGCATGGCACTCGATGCGCTGCGCAAGCGCAGCGTGGATATGCATACCGATAACTGACGGTACTTCGCACAACGTCCATTATGTTAAGTCGATACAGAGTTATCCACAGATTAATGGATACGTTTGGTTTAACTTGCAAGTTATCCACAGGAATCTGTGGATAACTGTGGACAAACCCCTGTGGACAAGCCGATGCCGCGCCAGCCTGGGGCCGTGGCCGCGACCCCCCCGGTGGCCGCCTTGGCGGGGGCGGCTGCTGCGGTACCCCACACCCATCCCTGACAACCCTGAAAAATTTTTTTTAAGTTTGTCAAAAATGTAACCAAGGGCACTTAAAGCAAATAAAGCACTTGCACACCCTGATGAACTTGCCTTAAACTGCAATTCCCTATAAACAAGGAGACACTGATGGACACGACATTTCTCAAAAGGGTACGCACGCTGTATCCGCAAAGCCGCCATCTGCAAAGGCAGTGGATCAAGAGCATTCGGCATCTGGGTGCTAAGTGGCTGATCTGTCAGCCGCAGCCACAGGACAAGCTGCGTGAGCAGGCGGCGGGGCGGTGGGCATGAACTGCTGCGATGCAAACGGCAATTGCCGACAGGGCCGTGATTGCCCTGTGAGGGGGTATTGGAAGAATCCACCAGAGACAAAACTCAGCGTCATTGCTGAAGACGAGCAGCCAACCCCAGCCGATGGGCAACTGGTCTGGGTGGTGGTGGCGTTTATCACCCTGATGCTGGGCCTGTTGACTTTGAGGAGTTGTTTATGACACCGAACACAATCCAATTCAGCGGTACAGACAGCACATGGGTGATGCGTATTACCGCAGATCGCCGCATTGAAGTTAACGAAGACGTTGAGGTTACTGAAGCAGCACAGAAAGTTCTGGATGCCTTGCAGCATTTGTTAAAAATAGAACCTGTGCAGGAGCCTGTGGCGACAGTCACAAGCGAATCAGGAAATCCAGATGTAGCGATGTCATGGTGGCATGAACCGCCATTGCCTGTTGGCACAAAGCTCTACACCACCCCACCCGCAGCACAGCCAGCACCTGTCAAGGTTTGGGAAGCCGAAGGCTATGACGCGCTGATGAAAGAGATGCAGATGGTCAAGGCCAGAAACATTCGGCAGCACGCTGAGATTGAGCGACTGAAGGCAGCACCTGTGCAGCCTGTGAAGGGATGCCAGCACAAGCGGTATTCAGTCGATGCGCGTGAAGGGACGGGCACATGCCACGATTGTGGTGCAGAAGGCCAAATGCAATTTGTCGTCGGTGATACTTCCTCGGTTGCCACCCCACCCGCATCACAGCGGCAATGGGTTGGTCTGACGGATGAGGAGCGCACAGAAATTAGGCGAGAACATTACGCACGAACACTTCCACTTATGGATGCCATCGAAGCCAAACTTCGCGAGAAAAACATATGACCCCGAAACAAGAACTGGCTTTGCGGGAATACTTGCAAGAATCCATCTTGCCGCTGATTGAAGATGTGCTGACCAAGAAACTGGGGCAAGCCATGACGTTTGCGAAAGAAGAACTTGCACAGCCAAAGCCAGCAGTCCCTGATGCCATCACCGACAACAGCGAAACCCCCGAGTACATCCAAGGCTGGAACGACTGCCGACAGGCGATGCTGGCCGCATAATTGACGCATATGGCAAAAGAAAATGTGTTTCAGCAGTGGGTGGAGAGGTATCAGCCTGACCCGGTGCTGTTTGTGCGGGAGGTGCTGGGGGTAGATCCGGACCCGTGGCAGGTGAAGTTTCTCCAGGCGATTGCCCGTGGGGACAGGAAGATATCAGTGCGCAGCGGCCACGGGGTGGGGAAATCTACGGCATCAAGCTGGGCCATGCTGTGGTACTTTATGACCAGATCACCCGTGAAGGTGGTGGTGACCGCGCCGACCAGCAGCCAGCTTTATGACGCGATGTTTGCGGAACTGAAGCGGTGGATCAATGCGATGCCTGCCCCATTGCAGGGGTTGCTGACTGTGAAGCAAGAGCGCATTGAGTTCAACGCAGCGCCGACTGAGATGTTCATCTCAGCCAGGACATCACGGGCCGAGCAGCCCGAGGCTTTGCAGGGCATTCACTCTGAGTATGTGATGCTGGTGGCCGATGAGGCCAGCGGTGTGCCAGAGCAGGTGTTCGAGGCGGCGGCGGGCAGTATGTCGGGCCACAACGCTGTGACGCTGCTGCTGGGCAACCCGGTGAGGTCATCAGGGTTCTTCTATGACACCCACACCCGGCTGGCTGGGGAGTGGACCACGTTTCAGGTGGCGTGTACCGACTCGCCAAGAGTCAGTGACGAGTATGTGAAGGAGATGGCGCAGCGGTACGGTGAGGACAGCAACGTCTACCGCATTCGCGTGATTGGGGAATTCCCCAAGGGTGATGACGACACCATCATTGGCATGGACCTGCTGGAAAGTGCGGTGCATCGGGATGTGGCCCCGAGCCAGTCGGCACCCATGGTGTGGGGGTTGGATGTGGCGCGGTTTGGCAGTGACAGGTCGGCGCTGTGCAAGCGCCAAGGCAACGTGATGACCGAGGCCATCAGGACTTGGAAGAATCTGGACCTGATGCAACTGACGGGGGCGGTGGTGGCTGAGTACAACGTGCTGCCGCCAAGCCAGCAGCCCAAAGAGATTCTGGTCGACAGCATCGGTCTTGGGGCCGGGGTGGTGGACAGGCTGCGAGAGCTTGGCCTGCCAGCGCGGGGCATCAACGTGTCCGAAAGCCCGGCCATGGGCGGCACTTATCGCAACCTGAAGGCTGAACTGTGGTATCGGGCAAAGGCGTGGCTGGAGGCCAGGGATTGCAAGCTGGCCAAGGACGAGGTGCTGATTTCCGAGTTGGCCACGGTGCGC
>Ga0181365_1000023_pt1 | contig 28462 bp, 22 predicted proteins | sample Fa13NDMM110DN_FD_130097 | JGI IMG/M metagenome (GOLD analysis project Ga0181365, IMG submission 130097) | Freshwater viral communities from Lake Michigan, USA - Fa13.ND.MM110.D.N | ecosystem: Environmental > Aquatic > Freshwater > Lake | place: USA: Michigan | collected 2013-09-24
CATCATATTCACATTATACAAAATATGCTAAAAATTTGTTGAGTGGAGAAGCGTTTGCATATGTTACATTTGTAACTACTGGATCTACATTTGACACTCTCAAAATCGGTGTAAAAAATTGGCACAACGTTAATAGTATTACTGCTCTGCAAGTTACTACTCCATATCCCGGAATAGAATTTACAATTAATTATGTAAATCCAATTCCTCCTGGAAATTATGTTAATGTAAAAGCAAATTCTTCTCCAATAAATGCGAATGTTGATTTGACGGGTGATATTCCGGATGCATTGGAGGGAATGTGCACCGGAGCGGGTGGTATGAGGCAGGTTTCTATTTCGTGTTGGGCAATGTCGTGTTCTTCTACTGTATCAAAAATAATGGTATATGGTATACAGTATTATGATGCGAGCGGTCACAGTCGTCACATAAGATTTAACTATGTGGATCCGTCCACAATGTTACACAATGTAATGTTTTCATTAATTGCAGTTACGGTTGTAACTTCAGGTTCATTAGAGTCACCACCGACAACATTACCATTAAAGTGTTAATATCAACATATGGTATTTATTACGACGAGAGTTTTAATCCAAATTATTTAATTTATGAATATAAAGAACATATTAACTTTTCAAAACTTAGTGTTTTTTTCCTCAATTGGATTATCATTTTGTTCTGCGTGGTATTCAATTGTAGGTATTTCATCATTATTTTCAGGCGCGTCGTTTTCCGTCGCTGTGATGGCAGGATTTCTAGAATTATCAAAAATTGTGTCAACGAGTTTTTTATATAGATATTGGAATAAATCTACATTTCTTCTCAAGTCTTATTTAATAACTGCCGTGGTGGTTTTGATGATTATAACCAGCCTGGGAATATTTGGATATTTAACGGGTGCATATCAACAATCGGCGATAGAAAATAAAATAACTCAAGACAAGATTGTAATTTTTGAGGATCAAAAGAAATACTCGCAAGATAAAATTCAAACATCAAAAAAACGAATTGAAAATACAACCACATTACGTAATAGTCAAGAGTTTCGTTTAAACGAAAGTATGACAAACATTTTAATTGCAAGAAATCCAATTCAATTGCGTCAAATACAACAACAAACTTCGGATTTTATTGAACAAAGTCAACGTGACATTGAAAATGAAAATCAAAAAATTCAAAAAAGTATTGATGAAGTTCAATCATTTGATAAACAAATATCAGAGTTAAAAATACAAAGTGGCAGCAAGAAAGATGTTCAAACTTTCAAATTTGTTGCCGATGAATTTGGGGTGGAAATTAATAAAGTGGTAAAGTGGTTTGTTATTGTTATTATATCGGTATTTGACCCCTTAGCTGTGTGTTTGTTGTTGGCATATAATACAACATTGACGCCAGCAACTATGATAAAGGAAACTGAAAGTGTGGATAAAATTGTTGAAGATGCAAAAAAAGAAGCGACTGAGGAAGTTCAAAGAGAAACCATTTTTAAGGATATAATTAGAGAAGTTCCAGTTGACAGAATCGTTGAAAAGGAAGTAATTAGAGAAGTTCCAGTTGACAGAATCGTTGAAAAAGAAGTAATTAGAGAAGTTCAATCCGCACCACATAAAACAGGTTATTTTAGTTTTTAAATTAAAATTAAAGAAATTTCACTTTTTAATTGATTTTTCCAATTCAATGACTATATTTAGATATCAGTTAAAATTATATATATGGAACAAACTGACATTAAGGAAGTTATCAAATTATTAAAGCAGTCTCAAAAATTAGAAGACTGGGAAATGGTTGATGAAGCTATTTTATACTTGGATGATTATCTTGATCATGAAGACGACGATGGTGAGGAATAATTAAACTATGGTAATATCAGTAATTGTATTAAGCGTTATCTTGGCAATATCACTATGTGTCAATTTGTATCTCGCGATGTCACTTGACCGCAATTTTGAAAAGATAGATACCTTGGAAAAATGGATATTAGAATTTAGGAATGATGTAGATGTTACGCACAACAAGTTAAAAGAAGTAGATGACAAGCAAATGTTTCAGAAGGATGATGACGTAGGTTTTGTGTTTTCGGAAATTATAAAGTTGATTGAAAAACTCAACAAAAGGATTGAATGAAAAAAAGAAAAAATAAAAAACAAGTAAAAATTACCAACTCATCCGTTAAAAATCCGAAATTGCCAATTAAAAAGAAGAGTTCTCCGAAATTTAATGGCGTTGGAATTGTCAAAGATAAACCCGTTGTTTCAAAAGAAAAGACAAAAAATAAATCTAAATTGGACGTGTCTAAAAAGAGTATAGTTGTAAAAAAACCAACTATAATCGTTACGGAAGAAGTTGTACCTAAAAAAACTTCTACTAATAAAATGTATTTCACGGAAGAAACGGAACGAAATATTATTTTATATAACAAAGAAGAAAGTCAAGAAGTCCGCAATGACATATATAACAATTCTATCAGATATGCAATTGAGAAATTGGTAGAAAACATTTTCAACACTTTCAAGTTTACATATTTTGATAATAGTCCATCAGAAATCAAAATAGAAACGGTGGCACATTTGGTAGCAAACATGCACAAGTTTGAAGAGGGTAAAGGAAAAGCATTTAGTTATTTTAGCATAGTCGCAAAAAATTATCTGATTCTTCATAACAACGGCAATTATAAGAGATTCAATCAACACGTAAGTATTTCGGAAACTCCGGACGGAACTACAATATGTTTACAATCGGAAGATCCATATCATAAAAATATTGAATTGTCAGAATTTATGAAATTGATGATTGAATATTGGGAAAAGAATGTTACTAAAATCTTTACCAAAGAAAGAGATCTTAATATTGCGAATGCAGTTATAGAACTATTCAGAAATGGAAATCGTATAGAATCATTTAATAAAAAATCTCTATATCTAAATATCAGAGAGATTTCATCTTGTAAGACACAACAGATTACTAAAGTTATCAATAAAATGAAACAATATCAATCTATTATAGTCAAATCATATAGGAATCGTGGTAATCTACAACCAGAAACTTATTAACAAAAATACAATCTGTGTCATATATATAGATATATGGATTTAGATTTTGAACTTTTTAAGGGTAAAAAATATTCTTCGGTGTTGAAGGATATTGTTGTAAATTCCGAAGATAAACGGAATCAAATTGATATATTAATATCAGATTTGAGAGGAATGATTAAAACTGCAAACGATGCGATGGTAATTGTTCCAATGATTAAAGATTATTTGGACGTTGGTGTAAGAAACGATGAACAACTAATAAAACTTGCGGCCATCGTCCAAAGAATTCTTTCAAGTAATGCCTCTCCCGATGAAAACGGAGGAGGGTTTGCACTAAGCGATGATGAACGAAAACAACTCATGGAAGAAGCAGAGAAGATTACCAAAGAATTGAACGCCCCAATTAAAATAGTAAAACAATAATATGTACAGAGCCAACAAAATTGGAAATTCATATTCTCAACTGAATAGTTCCACTTATTCCGGAACTCACACCGAGTCAGATTTTTATGAAATGGAACCGGGCATTGTTCTTGACATTATTCTTGATGACTCACATCCTATTTTTAAATCTCCAAATAACTACCCATCAATAAATCCAACCGATTGGCCAGATGATGTTTCTGGTAATCCGGCATTGCAAACAGATAAAAATTTTACGTGGATAGGACGTGTATTGGTTCGTCCGTTGATATCACAACAAGGTGCAGACAAAGAGAAATTGACATGGGCGATTCCTTTGGAAAATACTGGAATAGTAGAATATCCTCTTGTAAATGAAACGGTAATTTTAGTAAATTACTTTAATACATTGTATTATTCCAGAAAATTAAATATAAAGGGATTTTTAAATAACAATGTAGACTTTAGGAAGGAAAAAATTTCTGGATTAAATTCTGGAAATAGAGAAATTGAAGTTTCAAATTCCGACAAGACGACTCCGTATCAAGGACCACTTTCTTATACGGTTTCAAAAAAATACAAAAATGTGGATAATGTCGGAGTAATGGGAAGATATTTTTGGTCAAATAATAATATAAGATCCATAAAAAAATATGAGGGTGATTCTGTAATTGAAAGTAGATTTGGACAAAGCATAAGATTCTCCGCATATGATTCAAATCGTCAAAATGATCAAAGTTCTCCTCAATATAAAGATTATGTAAATAAAGATAAATCAAAAAATCCAAAATTTCCAGATTCAATAACCGGCGGCGGCAATCCTATGATTTTGATCAGAAATCGCCAACGCCCAATAAAATTGGATATGTCGGAAAAGAATACCGGAGGATTTGTATCAGAGGACATTAATAATGACGGATCATCAATTCATATTACATCTGGATTGACAGAATCCTCATTCGTTCCTACAATAAAAAAGACAATATTTCAGGAAGGAAAGGAGGAAATCTCCACATTTTCTCCAACTGGATGTTCGCCTTTTAAATTTCCTAAACTCATCGGAGATCAAATTGTAATAAATAGTGACCGATTGGTGTTTAGTAGTAAAGCAGAAGAAACTCTTCATTTTAGTAAAAAGCGATATGCAATTACTACTGATAGCGAATACACAGTAGATGCACAAGATCAAATTGTAATTACATCCAATACAAAGACGGTATTAAATAGTCCAGCAATTTATTTGGGGGAATATGACAAAACAAGTGAACCGGTCGTGCTTGGACAAACTACTGTTGATTGGTTGTATGATTTATGTGATTGGATCTTAGCTCATATTCACGGGCACGCTCACATTCATCCACATCCACATATACATGCACATCCACATGTTCACATTGATCCACCGGCAATTGCTCCCATATCTTTATATGTCGGTGTGGGCGAAGGCGCGGGGGTTACAAGTGTAGGGGGAGGTGGAACTAATATTATTGCAGGAGTCGGTGGTGTTGATTTGGGACCGGTTTTAATTGCAAACACATCGGATCCGATAAATACGGTAAGTGCAGACCCAACCAATACATTAAATGCCAATCCATATCAAACTCAAATATCTGTGCAACAAGAAAGTTTAGTGGCTTTGCGTGATTCTTTAGAAAAAATTTTAAGTAAAAGAGTATTTGTGACGGGTGGTGGATATGCACCCGGTAAATACGCAGGATCATTGTTGAAAACTAAAATAAATACTTTTAGTGGCGACGGAGTTCCTGGTGGTTATTTTGGTAAAATTAGAGGATCAAATCCAACTCAAAATATATGATATCTTTACCACAACCTCCATCTATAGATATTAAAAATCCACTTGGAGGAATTTCCAACAGCGTTAATAATTTAATAAGTAGTACGTCTAAAAATATTTCAAATGTACTTCCAGACAAACGTGTTTCTGGTTTGAAATTTGAAAAACCCGCCATAGACTGTGCAAAGTATTCACTTAATTCACTGAAAACGTTACCAATACCTTCCTCAATACCAATTCCCCAATTGGGATTACCTACTGTAAAAGATCTTACCGATAGAGTGGCGCAATTTATACCACCCATTCCCAGTTTGCCTACATTACCCAATGTTCCTACTGCGCCAAATTTGCCAAATATTTCTAATTTGCCAAGTTTGAAAGTTCCATCGTTGTCACAAGTTCCAATTCCGAAGGTTCCTACTATGGATTCTATAAATCCACTACCGATTGATATTAAAGTCAAGGCTTGGTTAGGAGAACCACCAAAAATACCAAATCTTACTCAATTACTAGCAAACCTACCCAATATTCCAAAACCCCCATATTTTTGTCCAAAATGTTCTTAATAGAAATATAGAAGAACTAGTTAGTAATATTGTCATTTTATTTAAAAACAGTTTGATAATTATATAGTATATGAAAACAAGTGAATTCAAATCATTAATACAGTCTGTAGTTCAAGAGGAGTTGAAGAAATCGTTACCATTGATGATTCCACAAATTTTGACAGAGATTTTATCCCACAACTCCAAATCCCAAGTTTTGGATGAACACCGGCAAATTCAACCAGTTGCAGTTGTTAAAAAACAACCAGTTACGATTAAACCGGTAGAAAATCGTCCAATTAAAAAATACACCAACAACAATCTATTGAATCAGGTGTTGAATGAAACTGTGGGTGGAGTTCCGAGAGAAGGGTCGTATGTTTCATTGGCATCTCCAATGTCGTCTGGTGTCGTATCACAACAATTCATTAACAATCAACCTGACGTAAATTCAGTTGAACAATTAAATGAATCGGTGATAGTTCCACCGACGCATGTGCCTGTAAACGAAGAACAAACAAAAGTGTTGGCTGTGATGAACAGAAATTTCAGTTCTTTTATGAAAGTAGTAGATAAAAAGAAAAACCAAGGTGGTCTCAACCGTGGATTGATTCAAACTGACTAATATATATGGCATCTAAACCTGCTCTTTTACCGAAATTGTCAAATAGTATTGGTCTGAAACGGACATCTACTATTGGATTGACTTTGCCTTTACAAAAGGGCAGCAATGGATATTTTACACAATCATATGATTCTATTACACAAATAAAATCAAATTTATTGAATTTTTTCAAAACAAGGCCGTCTGAACGAAGATTTAATCCGGAATTTGGAACTAGATTGTATAATTATTTATTTGAACAAAACATTGATGGGTTTGATACGATTCTTCAAAATGTAATCCGAGAAGATATACAAACTTGGTTTCCGAATGTATTTGTAAATAATATATTTTTAGATGTTCCAAACACACAAAAAGTAGAAGATGTCAATAATTATATAGTTAGAATAAGTATAGACTTTACATTTAATAATCAAACAAGCAGCTTTTCGTTTAATACAACGAATAACATATAAAGTATGGCAAATACAATACAAAAATCATTTCAACCCCAGAATAAGGATGTTAAATACCTTAATCGGGATTTTAATTCATTCAAACAAGGTTTGATTGACTTTGCCAAAAGTTATTATCCGACGAGTTATCAAGATTTCAGCGATGCATCGCCTGGCACAATGTTCATTGAACAGGCAGCATATGTTGGCGACGTTCTTTCCTACTATATAGATTATCAATTCAAAGAAAGTCTTCTTCCTTACGCATCTGAACGTAAGAACGTTTTGACATTGGCTAAATATCTTGGATATAAACCTTACGCAGCAAAGGCAGCAACTACTCAAATTGAATTATTCCAACTGGTTCCATCAAAGACTGACGCAGATGGAAATTATATCCCAGATGAATCGTATTGTTTGTCTATCCAACAATACATGCAATTGGAAAATACGTCGGGACAAAACTTTTTGATTGCTAAATCAGTTGATTTTTCCATTGATACATCGTTTTCTCCAAGAGACGTTTCAGTATATTCTAGAGATGCGTTAGGAGTTCCCCAATTTTTCCTTCTCAGAAAAACTACCGACGCATTTTCCGGTAAATTAGTTACGAAAACCGTATCGGTTGGTGCAGCTACTCCATTTTTTCACACTGAATTTGACGAAACTAATATTTTAGAAATAATAGATATTCGTGATAGTAATAATAATAAGTGGTACGAGGTTGAATATTTAGCACAAGAAGTAATTTTTACCGAAATAGACAACAATGAAACCAATGATGGAACTTTTTATGTTTATAAGACTGAGGTTCCCAAGATAATGAAGTCTTTGATGACCTCACGTAAGTTTACAAGAAATATTACCTCGGATAATATGACGTATTTGGAATTTGGTGCAAATACTGACAATGTTGGTGATCAGATTATATATCCTACCGCTGGTGTAGTTGGAATTGGATTGGCTAATATCAGAAATATTGATTTATCTCTTGATAGTAGTAATTTTTTGAAAACCAATTCATATGGTACGGCTCCTTCTAATACTACATTGACAATAACTTATGTTGTTGGTGGTGGACTATCATCCAATTGTAATGTAAATGAGATAGTCAGAATAAATTCATATCAACTATTGAATGATGCCAGTTCGTTGAATCCTTCACAACAAAATTTGTTTAATACAATAAAACAAACGTTGAAAGTCAATAACTTTATTGCTGCGACAGGTGGTGCAAATCAAGAAACCGTGGAAGAAATTCGTCAGAATGCTATCGCAACGTTTGCGTCTCAAAATAGAGCAGTGACCAAGGATGATTATGTTGTAAGAACATTTGGAATGTCGCCCCAATTTGGAAGTATCGCAAAGGCATTTGTGAAATCCGATTCCGATTTGAACTTTGGATTGAAAAAAGATGTAAGTGGATATGTTGATTATAATAATAATGCAACCGCTACAACCAATGCAGTTGAAAATTATTTTAGAAAAGTGAATTATGATATCAGTAATCCATTTTCAGTAAATCTGTATGTTCTTGGTTATAATTCAAATAAAAACTTGACTCCTATAAATGCGGCATTGACATACAATATCAAACAATATCTTTCAAAATATAGAATGTTAACAGACGGCATCAATTTGATTGACGGATACATCATCAATATCGGTGTCAAATTTAAAATTGTAACTTATAACAATTATAATAAGAAAGATGTGTTGGATCAATGCAATCAAACCGTTCAAGACTTTTTTGATATTGATAAATGGGGGTTCTCACAACCAATAAATTTAAGTCAACTTCAATTAGAAATTGCAAAAGTTGATGGAGTACAATCGGTCGCAAGTTTGGAAATTGTAAATCTTACATCGGTTGACGGAAATTATTCTCCATATCAATATGACATATCAGGTGCTACAAAAAATAATATCATTTATCCATCGTTGGATCCGTGTGTTTTTGAGGTTAAATTCCCAACCGTAGACATTCAAGGAAGCGTACTGTAATATGCACACATTTATATATCCATCAAAAGACTCATACATAACTAACGAAACTAGTTATGTTAATAAAAATCTTGGAATTGATGAAATTTTGGAATTGAAATCTGTTCCTCAATTGAATAAACTCTTGAACTTGTATACAAATGTGCCCGTAAGTGGAACATATGCATCTTCAATAAAAAATTATAGTGGATCGTTCTACGGAAATCTCAGTGGAAGCGATACTTCCATATATACAAAATTTTATATTTCAGGTTCATCTGCATTTACAGCTTCCAATTTTAACGGTAGAGTATCTGGATCTTACAATGCAACAACCACTACAGGATCTACATTGAGTGGATTTAGTGGAAGTGTCAGTGGATTTGTAACCGGAAGTTTAACTGGATCATTTAGTGGAATATTTTCATATGCATCTGGATCATTGACATCATTCAATGGAAGTTTGACGGGGGTTGTGTCTGGTACAATGGATGTATATGAACCATATTATACTTACTACAATACTCCAGAAATGAGTAGAATATTAATTAAATTTGATATTTCAAACCTTTCGTCTTCACTTACGACTGGAAATATTACTACAGACAATATAAAATTTTATCTGAAGTTGAAATCAACTGAAACCAATGAGGTTCCAACCGATTATACAATTTACGCATTTCCAGTGAGTCAAAGTTGGAATATGGGCACGGGTCGGTATTCAACCGGCGGCGATTCTATTGGAGTTAGTTGGAATTATACAAATGATGCAGGAACTGGTGCATCTTACTGGTATGGAACAGGTTCAAACAATTCCTATTCTATTGCACATAACTATTTTCTGACTCAAAGTTTTGCGACAGGTTCATTTTCAAATCAAGGAGGAACGTGGTATTATAGTGTTCCCACTTCATTTGTTCAACCAACATCAAGTGTTAAAACTTCATTCTTTAATACATCAAGTTCTACTCCTACATTTGAAACTCAATATTCATCAAGTCTACAAACAAGTTTGACTTCTAGTTTTTCTGGTTTCTTATCATCAAGTTTGATATTGATATTATCAAGTTCGCAGTTGTCAAGTTCAAATTCGTCACAATCATACAATTTTATTAATTCGTTTGCAACGACGACTTATACAAATACATCAGCAAGTATTTCAAGTTCACTTGCGTCAATTAATATATCAAGCTCTGTATATCAAACAGAATATACCTCAAGTATTTTGTTCTTGAATAGTTTGTCGTCAAGTATACAAACAATATTGAGAGATTCTGCGTCATTAGTAACATATACGTCTCAATCATATCAATACATCCGTTCACTTTCAAGTAGTGTCGCACCATCTACCATATATTCGGATTTGTATAATAGAATCAATAACTTAGTAACCGCAAGTGTATCTTCTAGTGTATCATCTTCGTATGTTTATAACGCATATAGCTCATTTTCTTCAAGTTTGGCAAATCAACTTTCAGCAAGTTATTGGTATAGTTCAAGTGGATGTGAATGTGACCCAACCAATCAATCTGCAAGTTTGTCTGCAAGTTTATTTAACCAACAATTCTTGAGTTATATAAGTTCAAGTGAATCTGCTTCTATCATATCAAGTTATAATAATTTATTGGATGCGACATTCTCATCAAGTGTTCTTCAAGGTTTTTCATCAAGTTTGATATCATATTTCAATCAAGACATTTATGATTTACAAGTTTCCACTTCGGCAAGTGTAGCGTCATCTTTGACACAATCATTTGCATCCAAGTTCTGTTCTACATTATCTACTGGAAGTTCTTTGTTATCATCCCAAGCATTTAGTTATACAACGTCTGATATCAATGTGGATGTTACCAATATTGTTAAAGGATGGTTATGTGGATGTGTACCAAATGAAGGTATAATTTTGATGACATCTCTTGAATTGTCCGGAATTGATAATATAAACGGAACCATCAAGTTCTTTAGCAAAGAAACCAATACCATCTATTCTCCATATTTGGATGTATCTTGGGACGACAGTGTATATAACACAGGCAGTATGACTACTTTAAATGGATATAATCCATATACGGTAGTTGTGAAAAATCTCAGTAGAGAATATAAATTTGGATCTTTGATCCGAATCAATCTGTTTGCCAGAGAAAAGTCTCCGTTAAAGAATTTTGTCAAAGGTACTCAACAAAGTCAATATTTGAGTTCAAGTTTGTTGTCATCCGATACATATTATGCCATCAAAGACAACGAAAGTGAAAACATGGTGGTTGATTTTGATGATTATACTAAGTTGAGTTGTGATGGTTCAGTTCATTATTTCAATCTTGATACAACAACTTTGCCAGTTGCTAGATATTATAGATTACTTATAAAAACAACAATCAACGGAGAAGTTAAGATTTTTGATAACGGCAACATATTTACTATTACAAGATGATTACGTATCAAGAACAAATAAACAACTTTATTCGTAACGGAATATATCAATATCAATTAGATACGTTTGGAAATTTCGTTGTGGACGAAAACAATCCTAGCTTTTCTACTCAATATTTGAAGGTTGGATTGTATGATTTTAACTATGATGTTAATAAAATTGAATCCCTTCTTCCGTCTGTAAAATTTGAAGAATTTATTCCCGTGTTATCTACTCCTATAAATGCGAATGTAAATACATCCAACAATTATGTTGAGTCTGTATTGGCAGCAGGTGGAAGTATCAATTCGGTTCCGTCACAAGTTATTGCCGAACTTGAGTATACTATACAACAATTGAAGGCTGACCGAGATGATGCAAATACTAAACTAAACAACATTGTTGCAAAATTGACTCCGCCAGCATAATTTTATGAATTTTCCATATCCATTGGTAAGCACATTCACAAGTAGTTTCAATACTGCATCATATTTCAGCGGAGACGATGTAAACAATTACAATCAGAATACAAACAACCCAGACATTTTCTTCGGAAAGTCTGATAGAGATGTTGTTGAATTTTCTTATTTTAACACCATCGGAGAACAAAACGGTTGGGTATATAAAAACCCAAAATCACAATATATGTCTCAAGTTGGTATCTATAATGACGTAGATACAAACCAATTTACTTATAACTACCGCAAAGTTAAAACCAATTATATTAATTATCAAAACAATCTTTTGATAGATGTTGGTTCGGATTTATCATCATCAAATGTTTTTGATGGACAACACATTGTATCGTATAATTTTACAAGAACGGTTGCAGGCAGTCAAAGTTATCCTTTGATAATATCAGATATTTCTCCTTCAAGAACTGAATTGAAGTTGATTCCAACTTTTCAAAAACAATCCACTGACAAAAATGTTTTTTATGAAAATCTTCATTATGAATCATTTTGTAGAAAGTTGGTATTAATAGAAGATGTAGTGGAATTAATCGCTACGTCTCTTGACAATTTCAATTGTGAAAATAATTACAAATCGTACTCACAGTCAAATCCATCAGACATCGCGGCCTTTAAAAATACATTTGGATTTAAATTTGATGCAGATGCTATATCATTCATAAACTCAGTTTATGATGGTTCACAAAAACTTCAGTTGGATTTATTCAATAATACCACAATCAAAAATTTGTTCGGTGTTAAAAACTATATCAAATACTGGTTATATACCTATTCAAAAAATATAGTAAGTTTCCAAGAACTCACTCAACAAATTAAATACATAGTTCAAAAAGAATATTTAAATGAACTTGCAATAATTAACGTTTTTAATGCAGACATTACAAATAATTTGCAAATTGTTTCTACAATCGTATATGACAATTTTGTACAATCAGTACTACGTGTAATTGAAAACGCATTTTTAAATAAGTTCTATTCCTATTACAAAAACTCATTAAATTTCGGAAGTGGATTGGGCGTTAAGTTTATTGATCATTCATTTTCATCAAAAAATGAAAGTGAATCAAAACATATAGAATTACTAGTCAAACTTGATAGTCCGCTGTCCTTTGATTATGCAGTAAAAACCAAATGTTGGATTTCCAATATCAGTATAGCTCCAATTGTTCAAAATGTTATTTTGATGCCTTTGAAGACGGTTCCACAATATAAAATAGGTGGACCTGACTTTTCTGTAAAAATAAACAATGCAAACAAATACGGTTATAATAATATTGACTCATTGGATAAAAATTTATCGGATACGGAACTGTCTCAAATCAATATAATTGACAAGTTAAAAAATTTAAATATAGATTATAGTAAATTTGAAAATTTTGTAATATTTTCATCTGCTGCTATTAGAATTAAAGTATTTAAGAGTAAACTTGAATCTATAAACAGTACCAATATTCAGATTCAAAATTTATCGGCGGCGGCAACATCTAGTAATACAATAATTTCCGCGTCATATTCATCTGACATTCAATCTCTACAAAATAGCACACTTTCAATTCAAAATTCGTTTGATGGATATGAATCGTATCTGTATACCAATCAATCATTGATACAAGGATCGTTGTCTGATACTAATTCTAATTATCACAACTATATCATTGACGCAGAAAATTACGACATTCAAAACATTGATAGTTTGGTGAATAACACACCAGAATATTTGAAATTGAATGAAGATAATAATGATTATCTATTGTTCTTGTCAATGGTAGGTCATCATTTTGATAACATATATCAATATGTAAAATCTTTCCCAATTTTAAATAGGTCCACATCAAGCAACGATTATCTCCCTGATTTGGTTTATTATATGTTAAAGACGTTTGGCTGGGACACGTCAACTGACTTTGCAAATAAAAGTACACTCTCATCATATGCGACGGATTCATCCAGTATTTCAGCAAAAAATAAGAATGAAATCATTTGGAAACGGATTTTAGATACTCTTCCACAAATTTATAAAACAAAAGGCACGGAAGAATGTATTAATTTGTTGCTATCTTGTTATGGAGTTCCGTTAAACATTTTAACTATTCGTGAATTTGGAGGAAACGATATATTCCAAAGTAGCAAAACTAGTTATGTATATGACGCAAAGTATTATTTCACCAAATACCAATCTGGCACAGAATATGTAACATTTCCATATACATCGTCTGCAAAATCTCTGGAATTTACTTTCAAAACAGAAAAGAGTTATGTTCAAAATCAAAGAATAAATTTAGTAACCAAAGATACTTCTTGGAATCTCTCTTTGTTAAAATCCAAAGTTGATAATTATGGTGATATAATTTTTAATATACAAGATAAGTCAATGAAAATAGAAAATGTACCTATATTTAATGGTGACAGTTTCTATAGTGTATTATTAAGAAGAAACTCAACGTCATCGTTCCTTGATACAAATTCAACCGAAGATTATATTCCTACGCAGTACGATTTAGTTGTCAAGTCATATGACGGTGACCGCGAGGTGTTCAATCACTCGTCAAGTATGGTTTTAACCAAAACATACAATCAATCATTTTCACAAGACGGACATTTATATTTTGGAAATTTTCCTACATCAAACAAGAATTTCACCGGATTGTTGGATAAAATCAATTTAATACAAAATCCAATTTCGGATGAATATTTCTCCGAATATTCAAGAAACTATAATTTCTACGGAAACAACGATGTTACTAATACTTGGAATGATCTTATTTTTAGATACAATTTTGATTATCCTATTAATTTAGCATCATCAAGTATAGTTCCAATATCACCACATTTGCCCGTCGGACAGTCCGCTTTGACTGCAAGTGGTTATAATTTTGTCAATAACAGCGTTACACAATCTAATGCATGTACCTTTTACTCTCAATCTACCTATCCATATCAGTTTGAACAAGTAGATGTTGTACAATCTATATTTGTTTCTCATTATGGACCCAATAAGCTAAAAAATAACAAAATTCGTAAAGTAGAACAAATATTGACATCTGCGCCTTCACCGGTTCAAACGGTTTCTCAAAATATTGATGTATTTTCTCCAGATTCAAATTTAATGGGAGTATTTATTTCTCCGTTCAAGGTGAAAGACGATGATATCATCAATTTCTTGGGAGACTATAATGTTATGAACTCGGTTGCAGATCCAGGTAATATTTACCAATCTTCATACAAAGACTTGAAATCTTTGAGTCAAAATTATTATCAATATAACGGTGAACCTGTTTTATATCAAGAATTCATGACGTTGTATAAAAATTATATTGACAATTCCACATTTGATTCTATACGAAATGTTGTACCGGCAAGAACTAAACTTTTAACCGGTGTTCTGATTGAACCTTCATTATTGGAAAGACCCAGAATTCAATTGCGTCCACCGACACTCACCGAAGTTAATATAAATGTGGGTGATATTGATACTAAAGATAATATTGCTGCAACTGTACAGTCGTCTGAACAATATTCTTCAACTATTGATGAAAATGTCAGCAGAAATCAAATAAAGCAATTTAATTTGAATCGTGGATATATTTCAAATGATGATAATGATTATTATTTAACTACATATGTTCAACAGAATGTTCCGTTCTTTGATTATAAACAAAACAAAGTTTGTAGTCTACGAGAAGTCGTTGACGAACAATATGTTTATATTAATGATAAATTGGAAAATCCTATAAAGGTCACACTTCGTAAAATAGTGGCAGTTTCATCATCGGTGGCTGATGGTGTAGGTTCCCAATATATAACAAATGTGGACGTAACTTCTACAATAACTAACGTGTTACCGTTCCAACATTTAAGTTATAAAAACAAACCATTATCAAAATTTGCAGTATATTTAAATAATGAACCTTTATATTTTCCAAGCAATCAACAATTTACAGCTAGTAATTCTGATCTAATTCAAATATCTAATACGACTTTCGGTATAGGAAACATCTATTTGGATAATATTTTTGTAAAATCTCAAAATAGTCAAAACACAACCATAATCAGTTCATATGAAATTACTTCTTCTGGCGGAACAGTATTATCATATTCTCCGGTATTAATCCAAAGTTCAAGTATGAGTCAAAGCATTTTCATCATATAAAATAATAAAAACCGTAAAACTACACTATTTATATACATATGGCATATCTAGATAACAAATCAATTATAGTTGATGCAACACTGACCAAAAAAGGAAGAGAGTTGTTGGCACAAAATGGAAACCTAAATATCACGTCGTTTGCATTAGCCGACGACGAGATTGATTATAGTTTATATGACCCAAATCACCCAGAAGGTTCCAATTTCAACGACTTTGCAATCCGCAACACACCCATTCTTGAAGCTTTCTTTGATGAAACCCAATTGATGAAGTACAAATTGGTTACATTAAATCAAGGAGTCACTACTATTCCAGTGATTACGCTGAACGTTACTAGTATAAATATCCCATATACATTCACCGGAGACTCAATTATATCTCCAAGTACAAACCCGACATACAATACTACGCTTGGATACACGGCTATATTGGCAAATAGTAACGTTGGAACAATTGTTCCAACCATAAATGTTTCTTCTGCAACCGTATCAAATACTGTGACATCTTTTACTGGCGTTTCTGTTGTAACTTCGCAAGTTGTGGTGGGACTACAATTCAAGTTTTTGCCAAATCCAGGTGTCGCACAAACTACGACTACCAACTTAACAATCATAGGAAATGAAAGTGGTGGCAGCGTAACCATTCCAGTAACAGTAACCGTATAATTTTATGCTATTTACCCAATTTGAATCTACTGACATAGTTAATGGAAAAATCACCAGAGTTTCTTCACCTCTTTGGCCGGGTGGTAATGTCGGAGCATTACAATCTTCGTTCTACACCAATCCATATCAAGTTGTAGCTACAGGCTCCAATATGAATGATTTGAAAAATGGTTTGTATTATAACGATGTATATTATGCTGGACAACCTTTCTTTTCCGTTGCATTCGGAAATGCATATGGAAATGGAACTTCTGCTACAGATGTGAGTACCGTCCACGCATATCCATCAAAAGTTATATATTCCCAATATAAGAATGTTTTGTTACCATCAACACAACAATTATTTACATTTTTAACCGCATCGTCGGGAACCACCACAACAACAATAACGTCGTCAAATATTTATGTTTTGGCATTTTCAGTCAACCAATATAAAGATAGAATTGATGAAGGTAATATTCAATTTTCTTTGAGTGGAAGTAACGGATTATTCACATTCGTTGATGATTACACTCTAACCAATGCAGTCAACGATTCTTACAATATTATCAGTGGTAGTATAGTAAATGGAGTTGCAACCGCATATTCAAGTGGACAATATAATGCTATTGGAAATTTATATCCAAAGGCAGGTATCATAGTATTAAACGCAGATAAATTGGGAACTGTAGTTGGCACTGAATTAACAGGTTCTACAATCAATACGGGTCCATATAAATTAAATCAACAATTGATATTGTCCGCAATTACTAAATGTAACAACAGTTATTTCCAAGTAAGAAAATCTGAATTTTTGCCTTCAAAACAATATTTCGTTCGTGTAAAAAATCAAGAATATAATTATTCTAACAATTCAACTTTTGTAACGGGAAGCACCGGAAAGATTCGTTTCACTGATTTTTATACAAATCCGAGAACTTATATAACCACAATTGGATTATATAATGACAATAATGATTTGGTTGCAGTAGCAAAAACGAGTCAACCAATAATGAAAAGTTTTGACACAGAAGCCTTGATAAAAATAAAATTGGATTTCTAAAAGATCATGATTAAGTCGTTAAAAAGAAATGACATACGATCTACTCCATTTGTTGCCAATAAATCTTGGAATTCTCAAAATCAGATAAATGATAATACAATAAATTGGCAAAGTGGTAGTCAGAGCGGATCTTTGTTTTTAACTTTCTTTGATTATGAAGACGGAACACAAATGTCTCAGATTTCGTCTGCATTTTCATCTGCGATATCTTATCAACAACAAGATGATGATTTTTTGAGATTCCGAATCGGACAAGAAATAACCGGTACAACATTTTATTCAACGTCAAGTAAATATTACAATCAGAGCGCAAATCCTACAAATATAGACGGAACGTATCAATTATTGGTATACAATACCACTAAAAATATGTTTTATAAAGAGACAGCAAATCCTACTCAAATTTTTGGATTGGAATCATTGAATCCAATTGATGTCAACCGAACATTACCAAAACAAATTTATGTATTCAATGTTCCTCAAAATAAGTTTGGTGAAAAAGTAGTACCGAATTCAATTGAAATCAATCACAAACTTTCGGATGGAAATTATACAATAATTGACGACGGAAATAGCAATTTGATTGTAAAAAATACAATCTTTACAAAATCCGAAGAATTATAAAATTAAAATATGTACACAATTCACAACGAAAATTATGGATATTCGGTGGCTACATATGGTGATTATGTAGCAATTGGAAATCCTCCTTTTTTGGGAGTCGTTGCGAGTGGGTCTGTAAATGTAAAAAAATATAATTATTCTTCGGATACAAATTCGGATTATATAACTTTATACAAAAAATACAATTCTTTGTTTTCAACAAACGACGATTTTGGTCATTCCGTTTCAATTTATTCCAATGATTTGGCAGTAGCTTCAAGGTATTATACATCATCTGCCATAACAGGTTCATCTGTTGACATTTTTGATTTATCAACAACTTCTACATCTTCATATTTTTCTATATCCAGTTCATATAATGATGAAAGTGGAAGTTTTGGGGATGTTGTTTCTGTAGGGAATAATGTAATTGCAATTGGTTGTTCAAAAAAATACAATAATAAGGGTGCAGTTTACATATATACCAAAAATGGATCATCTTGGCAATATGCACAAACCCTAACTGGTAGTAATAGCGTAGTTGGTGATTATTTTGGAATTTCTTTAAAGATGGATCCGAGTGGGAGCAATCAATTAATAGTTGGAAATAGTTCATCGGTTTCTCCATACGGAACGGTGTATATTTTTGAATCATCTTCGTATGGGTGGAATCAAAATTCAATTTTAAATGGAGATAATAACTATCAATATAATCTTCCGTATTGTAAATTAATACCATCCAATATAACCACACAAACATACGATAATTATGGATATAGTGTTTCTATATACGGAGACAAAGCAATAGTAGGTTGTCCTAACGAATCTCAATATTATGAATATACGGACTCATCAAATTTAATACAAAGAGGGTGTGTATTTTTATATTATAAGTGCAATATTACCAATAAATGGGTATTTGATAGTAAATTTTACGATGGAAAGTTTGATGTAAATCAACCAATATTAAAAAATAATAAATTTGGGTTTGCGGTTGATTTATTCGGGGATTTTGCAGTGGCGTCGTCATTAAAACTTAATTTTCCATTCAGTACTAGTTATGTTACACAGTCACTAAACCAAGTTCTGTTTGATGAATCAACTTACAATTTGAATACGTCTTTGGGATATGTTTATTTATATCAATATACATCATCTTCTTGGTATCCCCAACAGAATTTGACAAAGATAAAAACACCAGGCAAACCACATACTGTATTTGGATATGATGTTTCGCTGTCAGATAAATCTATAATAGTTGGATCTCCATGTCTGTTGTTAAATACAGATAGATACGTTACAGAGTCAATTTCTAATTATACCAACATACATGGATATTCATATTATTACAACTTTTCTAATTTAACGAATAATTATCATATTGGAAATGTATTTTATAGAAACGGAGAACTGGTTCTAAAAACGTCCGGTTCATTATTTGATAAATTGATGGTAAATGATGGTCCATACCAATATCCGTTACCATATTATAATGTGAAATATAATTCACAAATAACTTTGCACGAAAATCAAATAATTTGTGAAATTGTTCCTGGAGAATTCAATGTCAGTACCAATCCGACTTCGGTATACAGAGACACATTCTCATATGATATAAATCAAGATAAGAAATTTGATTTCCAAGATATAGATTTGATTTTGAGATACATGTGCAATTTAAACTTGGGAAATGAACAGTGGTGGAACGTTATCATAGAAAATGACTATGAAACCAGTTTATTCAACTATTATAGCGGATTACAAAGTGATATCCAAAATGCACCGATATCAAGAACGGTAACAAATTATTTCAGTGGTTCATTATTAACTTCTCAATATTCTACATATTTGAATGGTATCAAATCTGATTTAGATATTGACGGAAATGGGTCGGTAAACATAAATGATATGTTTATATTATGGAAGTATTTTAGTCATCAATTGACTGACAATATATATAAGGGTCTTGTCACCCCAAAATCTACACGATCTAAATATACAGATCTTATAAGTTATTTGGATATTAAAACAAGTAAGATAAACCCATCTTACATTAATGACGAATTCGTTAACTATCAATATAGTTCTTCGGTTGATAACACTGGTTCATTTTTAGCTCCATATGTCACAACTGTTGGGTTATATAGTGGAACAGATTTGGTTGCAATCGGAAAATTGGGAACTCCTATTAAAAACAGTGGAGATTTTCCGATAAATATTTTGGTAAAATGGGATGTTTGACAATATTTATAATAAACTACCTATAATATATGCCTAATCCAATTTCAAGAGACTCTTTGGTTAAAACCTTAGAAGATAGATACAACACTCAATCCGCAGGTGGTTCATTCAATGCTAAAAAAATTGATACTACTGCGGGTGATATAGTTCCAACAGACCGCAATTCGGTAAACATTCAAGATACATTGTATCGTGAAGGTGGTTTCAAGATTAAAGAAACCCAAACCGGTTTTAAAGATGCACAAGGATCTGTATCCAAACAACTCTCTCAATATATAAAGGGATTTAATAATAAACGTTACAAGTGAAATATACTATATATTAGTATATGGTTATATTAGGACTGGATTCGTCTACATCGGTAACGGGTTGGGCATTTTGTGAAAATGGAATAATACTTGACGCGGGATTTGTTGACACTAAAAAATTTGATACTACCAAAGAAAAAACTTTTGTGGTTGTATCCGAATTACAAAAGAGCCAACACATCAAACAGATGACACAAATCAACTTGGAAGCCGCATTAAGTGGCTTCGCTGGTGGGTTTACATCTCAACAAGTGATTATTACACTTGCCCGTCATAATGCTGTATTTGCATATATAGTGGAAGAACATTTCAAATGTCCCGTAAACTTGTTGTCAGTTAATACCATACGAAAACAGTTATTTGGAAAATGTAGAATAAAGGGAGTCAAGTCCAAAGAATTTGTAAAGTCAGAATTGGAAAGTCTAATGCCTGACATCAAGAAATTCACCGTTTTGAATAAAAAAGGCAACTGGGATGAACGAAATGGTGATATGTATGATGCAATAGTTGCCAGTTGTTATGACCCAGCAAAAGATAATAGAACTGATAAGAAAAGTAAAAGCTCTCGCTGACAAGGGGGTTAGTGGAGAATCTGTATCTGCGAAAGAAAAGCTTAAACGGTTGTGTGACAAGTATAATATATCAGAGAGTGACCTCCACGATTTAGATGAAAAAAATGATTATATACTTTTATTCCGAGATAAAAACGAGAGAGAATTGTTGTTAAACATAGTGTGTATGATACTGGACGTTCCCGTATTCAAATGGAACGAAAATAAATCGTGTGCAAAAATGAAGCTCACAGAGTTCCAATACAGAGATATAATTTCTGCGTTTGAATATTATCAGAAAATGTATGATGACTATAAACGATATTTGATTCAAGGTATGTTGGCAAGAAACGCCGTTGGTTATGTTCCAAAACCCCAGACATATACACAAGAAAATGTAAATCAACCGGATATTCCTCATATGACATCACAAGATGATACTGTGGAAGAAACAACTGATGATGCGTCTTTAAACGAAGAAAGTGGTTCGCTGGGTGATTCAAAAAAGAAAAAGAAAAAGAAAAAGAATTATGAAGAGGTTGAATCTCTGATTGATCCAATCAAATTAATGAAAGTTGCAGTTGCTCTTGAGAAAAAACCGTGGGTAAAAATGGATCCAAATAAAAAATTGATAGAAGAAGTTTCTGATGGTATGATATAATTGATGTTATTATATCAAGAAAACATAATAAACAGTTTAAATAAACTGCTAAATCAGACTCCCAAGATACGAAAGGGAACTGATGCGGTGTATTTTTGTCCGGTTTGCAAGCATTATAAACGAAAACTTGAGGTCAATTTGGTGACGGGTAAGTATCATTGTTGGGTATGTGGTTTTGGAGGTTTAAATTTAAAAACCCTATTTAAAAAACTCAAAGCCCCAGCGTCTTATTATAATATATTTGGAGAAAGTAAATCTTTTTCTGCTCCGAAGAAAGACTTTGAAATACTTTTTGATGAAGTCAAGGAAGTATCGCACACAGTTTTACAATTGCCAAATGAGTATAAGCCGATGTGGGAACCGAGTTCAGAACTTCCATATCGTCATGCATTGGTATATCTTAAAAACAGAGGAATAACACGGGAGGATATTATAAGATATAATATAGGATATGCAACTGAGGGTGAGTTAAGAAACAGAGTAATCGTGCCATCATATGACTCGTCTGGATTTTTAAATTTTTATACAGCTAGAAGTTTTTATGAAACAAAATACCTAAAATACGTGAATTGTTCATTTTCAAAGAACATAATCGGATTTGATCTTTTGACAAATTTTGAAGAACCTATCACACTTGTAGAAGGTCCGTTTGATGCAATGGCAGTAAGAACAAATTCAGTGCCACTTTTCGGAAAAACTTTAAGTAAAAAATTAAAAATGAAATTATTGGAATATGATGTTCCAATGGTAAATGTATTGTTGGACGACGATGCAATCAACGATGCAATTAAAATATGTGATTTTTTGATTAAAAATAATATTCCAACCAAATTAATAACTCTTAAAGACAAAGATCCGAGTGTCTTGGGATTTGAAAAAACTTGGAAAATAATAGAAGAATGTGATATTATAGATTTTGAAAAACTATTTAAACTAAAGGTTATGATATAATATGGTTACTAAGTTACAATGTAAAATAAGTGAGTTCACAAACATTTTGCACATCGCAGATGTACACATAAGGCTTACAAAAAGGCACGACGAATATTTGGAAGTGTTCGGGCGTTTATATAAAGCAATTGAAAAGACTCCATCTACTACATTGATTGCAGTTTTGGGTGATTTGTTTCACAGTAAAAGTGATTTGAGTCCTGAGTGTGTAAAGATTGCGTCAGACTTTCTACAAAATTTAGCCAGATTGAGGCCCACAGTTTTGATCGCGGGAAATCATGATGCTACATTGGCAAACAAAAACAGATTGGACAGTTTGACTCCGATTGTGGATCCAATCAAAAATGAAAATCTGTTTTATTTAAAAGATTCTGGTATTTATATCATCGGCGATATAATGTTCAATAACTTTTCCGTATTTGATGAACACGAACAGGAAAAGTATGTGAAGTATGCGGATATCCCAAAAAATTGTCTCAACGAAACACGTCACAGAATTGCACTATTTCATGGTGCAATAAATGATGCGGTTAATGATATTGGATATAAGATTTCAAATAAATCTATTCAGAATCAAATGTTTGATAACCACCAAATTGTATTGGTGGGTGATATTCATAAACATCAAATTCTTCAACAATATGATGAAGATCAAAATAAACCAGTAATCGTTTATTGCGGAAGTTTGGTGCAACAAAATCACGGAGAGGATCTTAAGGGACACGGATTTGTTTACTGGGATCTTAAGACAAAGGCGTTCAAACATTTTGAAATAGCCAACGATTATGGTTTTTATACAATAGAAGTTAACAAAGGAAAGTTAAAAACAGATATACAAAACATTCCCAAGAAAGCTAGATTACGAATCAAATGTTTTGAAAGTGTAACAACTGAAGTTAAATCGGTTCTAGCCGAGATTAATAAAGTTTCAAATGTGACCGAAGTTTCTTATGTTAGAGTTGACGACGCAAGTTCGTCTTCAAAAAATATAATTAATAATACAAATTTAAATATTAATAACATCGTTGACGTTGATTATCAAAATAAATTGATATCAGAGTATATAAAAAATAAAGTCAAGATAGATGATGACGATTTGATACAAAGAGTGTGTGTAATCAACAAAGAACTGAATGCATCGCTACAAAAAGAACATGTCGTAAGAAACATTCGGTGGAAACCAAAGAAGTTTGAGTTTGATAATATGTTCAGTTATGGCGAAGACAATGTTATTGATTTTTCAAAGATGAAAGATGTGGTTGGATTGTTTGCATCCAACGCATCTGGTAAATCTAGTATATTGTCTGCGTTGTCATTTTGTATTTTTGATAAATGTGACCGTGCCTTCAAGGCTTCTCACGTATTAAATACTCAAAAGATGTCTTTTAAATGTAAATTTAACTTTGAAATTGACAAGGTTGACTACTACATTGAGCGCAACGGTGTGTCTGATAAAAAAGGAAATGTAAAAGTGGATGTTAAATTCTGGAAAGAAGAAGCTGGGAAGGTTACAGAACTTAACGGTGAAGCTCGTCGTAGCACCAATGACATTATCAGAGATTATGTAGGAACTTATGATGATTTTATCCTTACCGTTTTGAGTGTTCAAAATAATAGAGCAGGATCTTTCATTGATATGGGGCAAACTGAAAGAAAAGATTTGCTCTCTCAATTCATGGGACTCAATATATTTGATACGTTGTATAATTTGGCAACTGAAAAGACTAAAGAAATTAATATATTAGTAAAAAACTTTAAAAACAATGACTATACTCAAAAGCTGGTATCATTGAATAATATAATTGAAGTTTCATCTAGTATGATGACAAGTGAAAGAAATTTACTTGAACAGTTAAATCTTGACCGTGAACATCAAAATAATAATTTGCTGGAAGAAACAAAAAAGTTGATTAATATAAACTCGGAATTTACCGACATTGTTATTCTTACCAACAAGGAAATTTCATATAATAATAACATTGCAACTTTATCATCTGAGTTATTGACCAATCAATCTCAACAACAATTGAATGAAAATGAATTAATTACAGTTAGTGGGTCGGTTAGTTCGTTTGAACAACACAACGTTGAAGTTAAATATAAAGAATATACGCAATTACAAAAACAATACCAAAACAAAAAAAATGAATTGGACCATATTAAGATTGTCGTTGCAAACAAGTTGGAAAAGTTAAAAACACTTGAACAACATAAGTATGATCCAAATTGTGAATATTGCATCAACAATGCGTTCGTAAAAGACGCAATCAAAACAAAAGAAGAAATTGACAAAGATAAATCGGAAGCTTTTGTTTTGTTTGAGTCATATGTACAGTTAAAAAATCAAATAAATTCGTATTCTACAATAGAAAGTGATTATGAATCATATAAAAAATTATTGACACAAAAATCAAATTTAGAAAATAAAATCAATAAAATAAATAATTCTGTTCTTTCAATTGAAAATAAAATTGCATCGGATAAAAATAAACTAGAATCTGTGGTCCAACAAATTGCAGATTTTAATAAACAAAAAGATGTTATTGAATCTAATACACAAATAAAGATTGTCATTGAAAATATAAGAAACCAAATTAAATTGACGGATCAAAAGATTAAACAAAAGAACAATGAGATAATTACTCTAAATTCAAATTACAATAGTTCGTCGGAACAAAAGAAAAATATAGAGAAAATCATTGAGGATACCAAAAAAATGGAAAGTCAATCAGAGGCATATCAATTATATGTGTCTTCTATTGGACTTGACGGCATTCCATATGAATTGATTTCTCAAGCAATACCTGCTATTGAAAAGGAAGTGAATGATATATTGAATCAAATGGTTGAATTTACAATAAGTATATCAACCGACGGTAAAAATGTAAGCACATTTATAAATTATGAGGATAAAAAATGGCCATTGGAACTATCTAGCGGTATGGAACGATTCATTAGCTCTCTCGCCATACGAGTCGCATTGATTAATATATCCAATCTACCCCGCCCAAACTTTATAGCAATAGACGAAGGTTGGGGAAGTCTGGATGCCGATAATTTAGCCACAACCAGTACATTATTCACTTTCTTAAAAACAAATTTTGATTTTGTGTGGATTGTGAGCCATTTGGACAGTATGAGAGACATGGTAGACAGTCACGTAGAAATTAAAAAGGAAAATGGGTTCAGTAAAGTATCGTTTATTTAAAAAAAGTTATAAATATTGATATCTTGAGTTTTTTGGGAATATTTATATTTAACATTTTAAAAAAATTATTTTTTGAAAGGAAATATATAATATGCCAATTACACAAGGTGGAAATTTTAGTCCCGAAAATACAATAGTCAGTCCGGGAGTCTTTACAAGAGAAAATGATTTATCAGGTATCGCACAAGGCGTTGCCGATATTGGTGCAGTAATAGTTGCACCGTTCTCAAAAGGTCCTGGCTTCAGCCCAACACTATTAACCAATGTTGCTGATCTAGAAAATACCTTCGGTACAGCCGATGGTACACTCTATGGACCCTATACAGCTAAACAATATCTCAATGAAAAGGGATTTGTTACCGTGTGTCGCGTCGGTGGCGTGACCGGATACAACCAACAATATCCATTGGCAATTTATGCTGAACCAGGCTATTATACCAGAAATGGTGACTTGGGATCTATCGTAAGCGCATCTTCATTTGTTAACCTTTCGTCATCAACCGCTCTTATTAGCGGTTCTTCCGATTATTTGACGGGGAGTTTGTCTTCAACAATATTAGCCTTTGGTAATTCGGGTGTGTATATTACTTCTGCTTCTGTGGCAGTAAGTATACCATCTGCGTCATTTACATTTACATTTGCCTCGACGGCTGGATCTGCCAGTGTTACTCAGATAAACGGTCCAAGTGGAAGTTTGTTTTACGCCGGATCTACCATCACAACCACTCTTTCTGCTTATGGTAATTTAGGATTTACTGGTTCGTGGACATCTTCCGCAAATCTGACGGTAACAACTATTTCTAATGCCAGAACATTGTTGGATTATGGTATTTCAAACGACATTTTGACATCATCCGGTGCGCTTCCAGTTAGTATTCTACTATCAGGTGGCACTGCTCCATTCAATGACGTATATTTGATAAGCGGTTCAATTATTGAATATAAAGGAAGTTGTGTAAATCCTGTATTTAGAATTCAAGGTGTATTATCTGGATCATTCGGTCAATATACTGGACGATTCAACTCATTCGGAACTTCAAGCAATGACGGATGTGGTAATTGGACATCAAGTTATGCTTCCGGATCCGCTGTTTTATTGGCAGTTCTTGCTGATACTTCAAATAATTCTCCAAATACCAGTTTGGTATCACCCGGATTCAGTGGTTCTTCTTTGAATACCGCATCTGTGTTGAACAGTAACAGTTCAAGTATTATTTCGGACTACTTCTTGAATTTGTCGGGATCAACTAAAGGTACATACGGAACCTATGAATTCTCATTGGATCCAGCCAACACAAAATACATTAAAAATGTATTTCCAACATCTGCTGTAACTTCGCTTGCTACAACAAATGCTTATTTGTATTCTATGTTTGAAGATAGTATCAAAACTATTGCTGCAAATCCAAGTGGATATGGTATCAAAGTAATAACATTACCGGGCGCAGCGGGATCTGCCTTTGATGGTTCTTCTCCATTGAATTTCACTGATGCCAATTCGTTTGCTCCACAAAATGGTGACAGTGCTTTCAGCTTGAATAATGCAAGTACGCCGTTCATCGTGTCTCAAAAGGTTGCATCCGTCAATGGAACAACCTCACGTTATGAACTGTTCCAATTGATGACTCTATCAGATGGAACTAACACAAACACTCAATATAAGATTGAAATCAATGATGTTCGTTTGGCAGGTACTGTACCTGGTAGTGATTGGGGAACATTCACACTTGGAGTTCGTGACTTCAATGATACCGACAAACGTCCTAAGTATCTGGAAATATATACCAACTTGAGTTTGGACCCAGACAGTGCAAACTTTGTTGCTCGTCGTATAGGTGATCGTTACAACTTTATTACGTACAGTGGCAAGATTGTTGAATTTGGAACATATGCTAAAGTAAGTAAATACGTTCGGGTTTCAATGGCCACAAATTCATATCCAGTAAGTGCAGTTCCTTATGGATTTGAAGCATATTACACTCCAGTCGCAGGTGATATTGCTAAAATAACTCCAACATTGAAGTATAGTAATGCTTCTCTATATGGAACTTCGCTTGGTAAGTATCCATCCGGTGTAGTATTCAATGATGTACCGTCAACTGATTCTGAAATTGTCAGTTTGTATCCTACTTCTTCAACGGGAGTGCCTGTATATCATGACAATCTTGAGTACTTTGATGCTATTCCTACATCGGCGACCGGCGGAAACAACAGCACGTTCGCACTTGATAACACCATAGTTGGATCTAATACGGGTTCAATTCTTGCTGCAAGTTTGAGTGGTAGTATTCCGTCTACTGTAACTGCACTTGAAACCACTTATGTCAAAATGCGTAAGTTTGTTCTAGGATTCCAAGGTGGATTTGATGGTCAATCACCTGCC
>Ga0181365_1000024_pt1 | contig 27889 bp, 29 predicted proteins | sample Fa13NDMM110DN_FD_130097 | JGI IMG/M metagenome (GOLD analysis project Ga0181365, IMG submission 130097) | Freshwater viral communities from Lake Michigan, USA - Fa13.ND.MM110.D.N | ecosystem: Environmental > Aquatic > Freshwater > Lake | place: USA: Michigan | collected 2013-09-24
AGCTAGTATACTAGTATAAGACTATACTAGTAAGACTATACTAGTAAGACTAGTAAGACTAGTAAGACTAGTACTAGGTGTCCTTACACCCCAAAGGGGTTCCAGGACATAGTATGGTTCTTACTGGTAATCTGTAGTAATCTGTATGTATTATCTTTCCTGATCATCCTGATCATCCTGATCGAAATAGTATTTCCCTCGTATTTTCCTAGTATTGAACTTTCTGTTAAACGCCCCATCTACGTCAAGGTGCTTATTAAGGCACTCCTGTCCCTGACACACAAGGAGTTCTGTTGACTAAAGTTATCCTGACGGATATTACCACTGGGTATGGCTCAACGACTAAGTTGAACGCTAACTTTGATCTTATTCAAGACGAGTTCGACAACACCCTATCCAGGGACGGGTCTACTCCGAACGGCATGCTTGCTAATCTGGATATGAACTCCCAGAGGATTCTGAATCTCCCCTCTGCTACCTCAAACACAGAGCCTGTTACGTACGCCCAGTTCTCCTCGGCTCTGGGCACCCTGTCAGCGCAAGGCTACCTGATCGAGGAGCAGACCGCAACGGCTGCTCAGACCGTATTCACCCTTGCAGGGATCACGTACACCCCCGGTTCGGGGAACCTGGGGGTTTACATCAACGGGGTCCGACAGCACCCTGCTGTGTACTCTCAAACGTCTTCCTCAGTGGTCACGTTCAGCTCTCCCGGAGCTTTCGTAGGAGACAAGGTTCTGTTCGAGGTGCTCTCCCTGACAGAAAGCGCGGACATCATCCCCAGCAATCTTGTTACTCATATCTCTGCTGGTTCAGGCGCTGTGGCTACCACAGCCAGAGAGAAATTCCGAGAGACAGTCTCCGTGAAGGACTTCGGAGCTATAGGGGATGGGTCAGCAGACGATTCTGGTCAAGTAGAGGCAGCTCTGACGTATCTAGCTGGAACAGGTAGAACGTTGTTCTTTCCAGCTGGGACGTACAAGTTCACCCGACAGCAGCTGTTCCACAGGGTACGCTGTATTGGTGATAACGCTATCCTGAAGTTCACAGGGCTTGGAGCCAGCACCGACTGTTTGATCCTTCAGGGCTCCACTAGAGAGTTTCCTCTTGAGTTATCTGGGTTCACGATTGACGCCAACAGCACAGGTAGAGACGCTCTCGTCTGCTCTGGCGGGAAATCAGGGAGCACTCAAGCAGACTTCCTGAAGATTTCTGGTGTTCTCATCAAGGGAGCAGTACGAGACGGTATTCATATCGAGCCATCTCTGGCAGCGAACTGGCTAGAGGATTTTCATCTCTCGGAAATCAGAGTGTATAACTCAGGTCGGCATGGGATCTGTATTATCCAGCCGAACCTTGCTACTACGTTTATTAACCAGGGACTATTCACGAACGTAGAGGTCCGTGGGTCGGGCCAAACCACTACAGGTTACGAAGTCTACGTCGAAGCTCAGGGGACTGTTTCAGGACAAAAAGTTTCTGAGCTGACGTTTGTGAACTGTGAGTTCGACGCATCAGGTGCTAGTACTCATGGTATTCACTCTGTGTACCTGAACATGACTGGTTCGGTCTCTGACCTCGACGGATGGGTATTCCTTGGCTGCACGTTCGAGGACGTAGGGAACGCAGTCCCCGGCAAGACCTACGCTATTGGTATCAGCACCAGCACCACTGTGAGAAACCCTCAGGTGATTGGTGGAGTGATGGCAAACTACACTGGTGTGATCGATACAGCGAAGATAAGCTCTGGTAGAGTCAGCATGTCTAGTGGTAATATCAATTTCGAGATGCTGGGCACAGATACGAAACTCCGATGGGGTAACGGAGCTACGGATACTATGGAGTGGGAGGAGGCGGGCTACCTCAAGACCACCTCAAGTTTTCAGGTGGCAGCACTGCGTGAGAAGCGCAGCGTGCTTACTGCCGCAGCCGGCGCAATCACGGTTGCGCGCGGCTTCAACAAGCACAACCTCACCGCCAACATCACGACGATCACGTTCCCAACGGGCACCGCGACGAACCTCGACGGCCAACTCGTCCGCATTCAGTTCACCCAAGACGCCACGGGCGGGCGCACGGTTGCAGGCTGGCCTGCCACCGTGCTGCTTGCAGGCGGTGCATTCACCCCTACTGCCACGGCGTACAAAACCTCGCACATCGAATTTATCTACGAGCGTGGCGAGGCGAGGTGGTACGAGGTGGCTCGGTCACTGAACATATGATGACTCGCGCCACCGACTCTCACCCGGTCTCTTACCAGGATGTATTTTGTATGACTCGCACCACTGACTGGCACTAAGGATATTTATATGAGTCTGACTATTCCTAAAGGTAGCTCCGCTCCGTATTACCAAGTCTCTGTACTTGAGTATGGAGCACGGGGAGATGGGGTCACTGACGACACTGCTGCTATTCAGGCAGCGATTACTGCTGGTGCAGGGAAGAAAGTGTACTTCCCAGCGGGAGTGTATGTTATCACCGGCACCCTGAGTGTCACCTCAGACGATACTCGTCTGGTAGGGGACGGTTCCGGTATCGCTAGGTACTCAACTTACGACGCAGGAGGAGGCACAGCTCTCCTGCAAACTACAGTCAACACGAGTTCTGTTCTGTTCCAGCCTGCCTCGTCTGCTACCCAGTATCTGTACGGAGCTGGGATTCAAGGGATCAGTATATCGTACTCGTCTGCTGCAGCTAACACTCAAACCAGCGGCACTGGTGTTACGTTCACCCGGTGTAACGGGTACGTGCTTGACGATGTGACGGTAAACGACGCATTCGAGTGTATCGCAGTCAAGGGTGGCTACGACGGTCGGCTGCACAACTTCCGCGTTACGGGCAACTACATTGATCGCGTAGGGTATCCGCCCAGCGGGTACAACGGGCTGGTTACGTTTAAGTCGTCCAGCTACGACGGCATATACCAGGGTTGTCAGGTCGTCGCCGTCTCGGACTTCACCGTCGTTCAGGGGAAGGTCCGCAACTACACGGTCATCATTGAGTCCGGTGACGGAATAAATTTTAGCAACGGGTACATCGGTAACGCAGTCGAGGCTAACGTACTGGTCCGCCCCACCGTGGACGGCACCAGTTCTTCCACGTGTGATTATGTGTCGGCCGTTGCTTTCTCGAACGTGTACATCGATGGCGTGCAGACGACCTCGACCACGACGCTGGGCGCCAAGCGGTGCGTGACCATCACCAACGCATCCGGCTCCTACCTTGCGGTCTACGACGTGACGTTTGGCTCGGGCTGCTATTTCGCCAACGCAGTGGAGGATTTGTTTGTCGTCGAGTACACCCGCACCAACGGGTGCCGGATCGCGATTGACGGGGCCACCCTGTCAAACGCCACAAACAACGGGATCGTCGTGGACGGCCCGAACGCGTCGAGTGCCGTAGACGTAATTTTGTCGGACAACTTCATCACGACCGTGGGGGAAGCTACCTATGGGGCAGTCAAGATCGGCGACGTTCGTTCGCTGGTTGTCACCGGGAACCACATCCTGACCACCGACGGCTGTGCGCTGTATTTGCTTGGCACAATCAACAACGGCATTGTCTCGAACAACTACAACAACAGCGTCCTGAGCGACGTGGTAAACGTGGCCTCGGTCACGGGCCGTCTGACGTTCTCCGGCAACGGCGGGGCGTACACCGGGGCAAACACCTGGAGGGGCTTTAACCCCGGCAACATCGCCAGTGCCTCGACTGACCGGCTTGACTGGTATCAGGAAGGCACGTTTACTCCGGCGTTGTCGTTCGGTGGTGGCACAACGGGCATCACTTACACATCGAGAACCGGAGACTATACTAGGATCGGAAACGTAGTATATGTCCGCGTGAACTTCTTGCTGTCAAGCAAGGGATCGGACGCAGGCCAAGTGTGGATCACCGCGATGCCGTACGCTGCTAGTAGCACAGGAACCGATTTCGCACTTTCAGTACGATTTACTTCTGTGACTTCTGGAGTGGGAGACACGATGATAACTGCAAGGGTTATTGCCTCTGGTACAACAATCTTTTTAGAAAAGTATGCTGCAGGCGCTCGCGTGGTACTGACAGAAGCGGACTTGACAAACACCACCGCCGTTACCGTCACCGGGATGTACTTCGTATGAGGCACATGGATCTTGCTCTTTTAGTTGGACTAGCTGGGTTCACTTTTATGTTCTGGAGTGCCCTTGCCTAGCCCAGCTAATACGAAGAATGCACCAAGGTTTGAGTTTAACCGCTTTCAGGAGATGTCACAGAGCGTGTCACCTGCTGCACCAGAAGTAACAGCACTGGCTGACGGATCGGTGTCTGATACAGAGTTTCTGTATTTAGACGGGCTTACTGGGAACATCCAGGTTCAGCTAGATGCTCTTGCATCTTCTGTCTCGTATAAGTCTAGCTTTCTTCTTATGGGGGGCTGAGTATCTGATGGCAACAGAGACACGCAAAGTACTGTTCCAGTCAGCTCCAGCATCAGGAGTGCTGACTTCAGCTTACGCTTCTGGCTTGAATCAAGTAGTGCTCAGCTCTCTTGTGATTTGTAACCAGGGAGGAACTGATTCTAAAGTCAGAGTAAGCATAGCTGTAGCTGCAGCAGCAGACACTGGAATGCAATACATTATCTATGATGATCCAGTGCAACCGTCAGAGACTAAAGCTTACACACTTGGAATTACTTTGAACTCTACTGATGTTATCAGAGTCTACAGTTCTGCTGGCGTAGTTAGCTTTAACGCCTTCGGGGTAGAGATCCAATGAGCATTAATACTAACAAGATAGAAACTGGACAAAAAACAGCAGCTAGGAGTGCTCCGGTTGTTCTTGCTGTGGATCAGCCAAGAACACTTGCAGATATACAGAATCAAGAGATTCTAGAAAGTATTCTAGTAGAACTCAGAGTCCAGAGCGTTCTTCTTCAGGAAGCTTTTAGCATCCGAGATTCTTTGGAATCCCTCAGATCCGACTTGAACAAAGGAACAATATGATTACAGAAGGTAGAACAGGCCCACAAGTTAGTGGCGACGGTGTTATTTCCGCGCTCCGAGCTGGAAGAACAGGAGAACTGATTGTCTCAGAGCTTCAGGGCAGATACTATGAAGCTTCCCGTAGAGGCGGGATCTTTGGAGCTTCCTCACAAGCACTAGTGACAACTACGGTTGGCCTAGCTACTACATACACAGGACTTTGTGTAACTAACCCCATTGGCTCCTTGGTCTCCTTGGCTATGTTGAAAGCCACAGTCATGCAGTCTGTGATCCAAGCTGTGCAAGTTCAAGCTTTTGCTATTGCTGCAGGCTCGAACAAGGTTACGCAGGTTACACAAACTACTCCAATTACTCCTTACTCTACCTTGCTAGGCTCTGGTAACACTTCTGCAGCTCTGGCTGCCTCTGCAGTTACTCTTCCAACTGCCCCTGTGTATGCGGTGCCGCTTGGGAACACTGGAGCAGCCACTGTGAACAACACAGGCATTATAGTGGACCTTGGAGGAAGCATCGTGCTTCTTCCAGGCTCATACATAATGTTTGTTACTCCTACACAAGCTTCGGTTGCTGGTATGTGGTTCAGCATGATGTGGAGCGAACAAGCACTGTGAGTGATTTTCCCAGACTTAGGGACACTACTAATCGTAGACTTACTTCTGGTCTGTTCTATGAGTTTCGTACTCCAGCTGCGTCTCCAGTTTGGACTATTTCTAGTCAAGACCGGATCATGGATGGAGTGCTTTATCCAAGCTTTCACAGGCTGTACATAGAAACACTTGATCCCACTGATATCAGTTTTGTGGATAAGTACTTGCACCGTGATCTTGAGCACTTTGAGTTAATCTGCAGCAACCCTAAACTCAAGTTTAATATAGATCATTGGAGAGAAGAGGTAGCACTGAGACTGCAGAGCATAGCACTTAAGAGACTGACAGCAGCAGCACCAACTTCTCAAAAGGACGCACTGCAAGCTGCTAAGTATCTTGGTTCAAGGGCATGGGAGGGAACTAGAGCTGCCAGAGGAAGGCCTAAAAAGCAGCAGGTGGCTGTGCCAGATGATGTTTCAGATGATTTCCAACGAGTTCAGCAAGCACTTACAGTAGTACAAGGCGGAAAGGTATGAATCTCACTCTGCCTAAGTTATCAGCAAGAATAGTACAGGGGGTTAGGTTGGGGCCGGAAACTGAAATTTTGTATGATCTCTTGAAAGAAGCTAGAGATGATATCAAAGCTGCACTTGCAAGTACTACAGCAGCTGATATTGAGCGTACTGCACTTTTAGAAAAAGTCTGTGAGATCAGCAATAAGCTTGACAAGCATCTGGAATTTCATTCTACTCATAAACAAGGAATCGTAGGTAATCTAGTTGAACTAATTAAAGCCCAGCCTTTGTTTATGGCGTTTTTTGCATTGATCACATTAGTGTTTGGTGCGTCTGGTGTAGTAGAAGTAATTCAAGCTTTTAAAGAGTTCATGTAAGAGCATTAATCATTATCGTAGACTGGTTACCAGCAAAGGAGATTCAATGAGTGGCGACGGCAAGAAAACAAATCACTGGTGGGCACGCATCATCAGCAAAAACAACGCAAAGCAGATCAGTACGCACGTAGGTGGCGCTGCGATCCTCGTTGGGGGTGTATTGCAAACTGCGCCTAACCCGTGGGCACAGATTGCCGGCATGATCCTGATCGGTCTTGGCGGTACAGGTGTAGGACATAATGACGACTGAGTGGAAATGGCCTAACTTCCTGCCGCACGAACTGTCGTGCAAGCACTGCGGTGCGTACGGCATGGACGACGGCACAATGGACCGGCTGCAGGCACTGCGCACTGAGTGGGGCCGATCAATGCAGATCAATTCAGGTTATCGCTGTAAGCAGCACCCGATTGAGGCGGCAAAGGCGCAGCCCGGTGGGCATGCTTCGGGACGCGCAGTTGATGTTGCCTTGGTGCCAGGACTTCGTAGCCGCTTCTTGTCAATTGCAAAGCGGCACGGGTTCACAGGCGTTGGCGTCGCCAAGACATACGTTCACATTGACGACTTGCAGCCTGGCGAGTTCAACAAGCGTCGCCCAGCAAAGTGGACGTATCCATGAGCACGCTAACGGAATAAACCGGAATAAACCGGAACAAACCGGAATAAACCGGAATCAAAATCAAGTAGCAATTAGGAGGATACATGCTTCTTTTCTTGGATCAGGACACAGCAGCTAACGGCCCCACTAACGCTGGGGTGTTTCTTCAAGGGGCCAGCGTATGGCTAGTTACTGTGGACCTAGCAGCTACAGGCACGTTCACTCTGGAGGTACTTGGTGACTCAGGCGACTGGATTGCTATGCCTAACACAAGTACTACTTCTGCTGATACAGTTTACACTGTGAACCTTCAGGGAGTTTTCGTAAGAGGCGTTCTTTCCGGTGTGCTTGGGACACCACAGTGTACTGCTCATATCACACCGATTAGTTAACTTGAAGGCAGCTAGGAACCAGAAAGAAGAAATCAGGGCTGCCGCTGAGTCATCCCTTCTTGTGTTTGCACGTCTTATTAATCCTAAGCGGATCTATGGTGCTGTGCATGAAGAGCTGTTCCATTGGTGGACTAGAGCGGATGCTCAAGATAACCAACTAGTTCTGCTTCCTAGAGATCACCAGAAGTCTCACTGTGCTGCAGTACGTGCCTTGTGGGAGCTTACTAAAGATCCTACTCACACGATCTTGTATATCTCGGCTACAGCTGACCTTGCAGAGAAACAACTGTACGCTATTAAAAGCATGATGCAGTCAGAGATCTATACTAGATACTGGCCGGAGATGCTGCACAGGGATGAGGGTAAGAGGTCTAGGTGGACTACTGATGAGATCATCGTAGACAGCCCTAAGCGCACAGTGGAGATGATTCGGGATCCAAGCATTAAGGCTTCAGGAATCACTGCGAACGTAACAGGGTTCCATGCAACTCTTGTGTTCCTGGATGATCTGGTAGTTCCTCGTAATGCATACACAGAGGAAGGAAGGAACAGTGTGGCAGCCTTGTATTCACAGCTAGCTAGCATTGAAACTACAGGCGCTAAAGAGATTACAGTAGGGACTAGGTATCATCCGAATGATTTGTACAGTATGCAGATTGACATGCTGGAATCAGAGACTGACTCTGATGGAAACATAGTTAACGAGCAGAACGTGTACGAGGTGTTCGAGAAGGTAGTAGAAGTTAGTAATGAGTTCCTCTGGCCTAGAACTCAACGCTCTGACGGAAAGTGGTTCGGGTTTGACTCTAAAGAACTAGCTAGAAAGAAAGCTAAGTACGTAGGGGATCCTGCACAGTTCTGGGCTCAGTATTATAATAACCCTAACGCTCCTGGATCAGAGATGATCTCTAGAAGTAAATTCCAGTACTACGACAGGAAGCGTGTAGAAAGGAGAGATAGCAACTGGTGGATAGGAGACAAGCGAATGAACTTAGTAGCTGCTATCGACTTTGCTTTCTCTCTTAAAAAGAAAGCTGACTACACTAGCATTGTAGTAATCGGAGTTACTTCTGAGTGGCAGGTATATGTACTTGATATTGAACGATTCAAAACAGACATGATCTCTGGATACTGGGAGCATATATTCTCTTTGCATAACAAATGGCAGTTCAGGAAGCTGCGGGCCGAGATGACTGTGGCGCAGTCTGTGATTGTTCAGGATCTTAAGCAAAGCTATATTGTCCCACTAGGGCTAGCTATCAGTATTGATGAGTTCTATCCAACACGCCACCAAGGCTCTAAAGAAGAACGCATTAGTGCCACTCTGGAACCTAAGTACCATAACCAACAGATGTGGCATTACCAAGGAGGTAATTGCTCTCTGTTAGAAGAAGAACTAGTGCTAGCTCGGCCTCCTCATGACGACATCAAAGACGCCTTGACTGCTGCTGTGTCCTGTGCTGTAGCACCTGCTAGAGCCTTCATTACTAACCTGAGACCTAAGGTTGTCTCTCATCCTAGATTCGGGGGAGTTTAATGACTGAGGTATTTCAGATAGATCAACTCCAAAAGGACGATCTTGCTATACAGATCGGCCTTAGGTGGCATGAGTACGATTCTGCTAGACAGGAGTGGAAGGACCAAAAGAAAGAGCTACGTGAGTACATCGTAGCTCTTGATACAAGGAAGACAAGTAATAGCTCTCTTCCTTGGAGGCACACTACCACAATTCCTAAGCTCACCCAGATTAGGGATAACTTGCACGCACAGTATATGGCTGCTTTGTTCCCTAATGACGACTGGCTTAGATGGGAAGCGCACAGCAAAGACGGGTTGAACAAGGATATCCGTGTAGCTATTCAGTTCTATATGAAAAGTAAAGTGCGCCGTGGGGATTTCAAGAAGACAGTCTCTGCTCTGGTGTACGACTATATTGACTTTGGGAACATTTTTGCTAGTGTTGATTACGTCCGTGATGTTCGTCCTACTGATGAAAAAGATCCTGATAGCCTGCCACAGATTTTGTATCAAGGCCCAAGGCTAGTCCGGGTGTCTCCTTACGATGTAGTGTTTGATCCGAACAGCTCTAATTTTGAACAAGGTTGGTACATACGCAGAGAGCTTAAGACACTAGGAGATCTTAAGAAAGATATCTCTAAGCTCACTGGTAGACCAAAGGCAGCAGCTAAGAAAGCTTTTGAAAGACTGCTTAGTAACAGAGGAGCAGTTCGAGGAGAGTGGAACTTCACTGATCTAGACACTAAGGCGGGTCTCCAAGTAGACGGCTTTGGTAGTTACTCTAAGTACTTGCACTCAGACTACTGTGAGATCCTTACTTTTCATGGGGACTGGTATAACTCTGCTACGGATACGTTCCAGGAAGATAGAATAGTGACGGTCTATGACAGAGCACTTGTTATCCAGAACGTACAGAACCAGTCTTGGACTGGGCACAGAGGCATGGTCCACGTTACTTGGAGAGGCAGAAGTGACTCTATAGTAGGCATGGGGCCACTGGATAACATCGTAGGGATGCAGTACAAGATCGATCATCTTGAGAACATCAAGGCTGATATGTTTGATCTTATTGCTATGCCTCCTATTAAGATCAAGGGACAAGTAGAGAACTTCTCTTGGGCTCCCCTGGCTGAGATTCAGCTTGGTGAAGATGGAGATGTGCAGATGCTAGCTATTGACGCTAAGGCTCTGCAGGCAGAAACACAGATTCAGATCCTTGAGCAGAAAATGGAGGAGTTCGCAGGGGCTCCTCGTCAGGCTGTTGGTCAAAGAACCCCTGGAGAGAAGACAGCATTTGAGATCCAGGTTCTAGAGCAGAACAGCACAAAGATGTTCCAGGAGAAAACATACAGGTTTGAGGAGCATGGTCTCGAAAAAATCCTGAATATGATGCTTGAGGTAGCCAGAAGAAACATAGATGGCATTGACTTGATTGCCACTATGGATGACGACTTCGGAACTAAAAACTTCATTAGCATCACTAAAGCTGATCTTAGTATAGAAGGTAAGATCGTGCCTATTGGAGCACGCCACTTCTTGCAGAGGAACCTAGCTATTCAAAACTATATCGGGCTCAGAAATGCTATTGGAGGCGATCCTACTGTAATGTCTCATATTTCTGGCATAGGTGAAGCTAAAATGTTCGAGGATCTTCTTGGCCTAGAGAAATACGAGCTGGTTCGTGAGAACGTGAGGATCGAAGAGGCTCTGGCTTCTGCTGCTCTGCAGCAAGAAGGGGCACAAAGTCTGCAGGAACAAGCAGCTACTCCTGCTACAGATATGGAACGGGATGTACGTTACGGAGGTTCCAATGGCTAAGAGACCACCTGTAGGTCAGATAACTCCGGGGAATATTAATCTGAATAACCGGCCTAGAGTTAGAAACAGGGATGGTAGTATCAGTACAGTCCTTAGTATCAGTGTGAACACAGGCAAGCACGAAACCCTGATCCCTACTATAAGCGACTCTGGGCAGTTGATGAGTAATAGTCAGGCTGTAGACCAGTACCGTAGAACTGGACGCCACCTTGGTCAGTTCGACTCGGTCCAGAGTGCGAACAGTTACGCTAAGTCGTTGCATAACGATCAGGCTAAGCAACTTAACAAACCCCCGCAGGTGAAGCCCCCGCAAACGCAGCAACTTAAAAAGCCTGCGCCGAGGAAGAAGTAATGGCTAAGAAGCGTGACTACAAGCAGGAGTACAAGTGGCAGGGCACTGAAGAACAGAAGACTCGGAGAGCTGAGAGAAACAGTTCTAGACGTAAACTGGAAAAAGCTGGGAAGGTTCATAAAGGAGACGGTAAAGACGTTGACCACGAGAACCGCAGCACAGGGGATAAGAGCAAAGATAATCTTCGAGTTCGCAGTAGATCAAGTAATCGCGCTCACGGTGGGCGCGTTGGTAACAAACAAGGTAAAGCACGAGGAGGCAGACAGTAATGGCTAAGAAGCCTATTAATTTGGACTCTAGGGAGGAAGCGCAGCGTGTTACCCGTAACACCAGGCTACCACGAGGAGGCAAGACATTAATGCCTAAGAAGCCTATTAAATTGGACTATAATCCGACTAAGAATCCTATTAAATTGGACCCTAAGGAGGTTCGTAAACCCTCTACGGCATCACCCGCAGAGCAAAGAATCCACGATAGGAGCCTTGCTAGGACAGAAGGTATTACGCGCTATAATGGAAAAGCTGGCTCTGCTAACATGACTCCTAACAATGCTAGACATTCTCTTAATAAGGGATTGAGGCGAGATCGAGCTGATATTTTAAGACTCCGTAGACGCGAACTTGCTGACAAGGTAGCTAAAACTGCTTCTAATAAGGCAGCCCGTGCTGCAGCAGGTAAGGTCGCGGGAAGAATTGTAGCAGGAGCACTGGGTGGAGTAGTTGGAGCTGTTTTGACTGTAGGGCAAGTAGCAGAGTCAATGTATAGCTCTAAACGTAAAAGTGACAACACTGTTCGCGCGCGCAGAGCTGCAGGCAGCCGCCATGGTGGCGTAGCACCGCGTGGCTAATGTAACATAGGTACGTTACAGGTTTGAAGACTAGAGTGATTAAACTAGCTGCTGCAGAAATCAAAGATATTTACAATTAAACTAACTAATAGGAGTTAACATGAAAGATAAGCCAATGAAAAATAAGCCCATGAAAGGCAAGCCTATGAAGGGTAAGCCCATGAAAGACAAGTCAAAGTCAAAGTCTCGCGGCGGATACTAAGATTGATTAGGTAAAGCTGATGGATATCAGATTCAAGGAGCCTAAAACAAAGGCAATCATGGAGTCTTGTTTTGAAGGATTCTTTCTTTATGCAGCAGAGCTGGAGAAAGAACTTTACCAGCTTAGAGTAAAAGCGGAAAGTTCTGAGGCAAGTGACGCTGAACTGAGAAGCCTTATGGGTCAGATTAAAGGACTCAAGAAAGCAATAGCCTGGGTTCCTAAGCCTGAGGGCAAGTAAGTAAAGCAAAGTAAGTAAAACTAACCAGTTGAACTATTCGAGGAACATATGTCAGATTTGTTTGAAACCTCAACCAAGGTAGAAGATTACGTAGGAGAAGGGAAGAAGTACTCAACTTCAGAAAAAGCTCTTGAGAGCATCCCCCATAAGGAGATGCACATCAAAGGTCTGGAGGAACAGAACAGGGAGCTAATGGCTGAACTAGCTAAGCGCCAAACTCTAGAGGAAGTACTGGAGAATCTGAAGAAGCCGACGGAAACACTGCCTACTAAGCAGCAAGATCCCGATGTTAACGCAGATCGTCTCTACAAGGAAATCGAGGCTAGGCTTGCAGCCAGTCTGGATTCTAAAGTAAAGGAAACTGTAACTGCTAGCATGAGCGGCACCCTGCAACAACAGGATAAGCTCAAGAACCGACAGGCCGTTAATGAAGCTCTTAAGTCCGCCTTTGGCGACAAGGCTGTAGAGATTCTGGCTCTGAAGGCAACTGAACTTGGGGTAACCGTCCAAGATCTTGCGACACTGGCAGAGAACGCACCTAAGGCGGTACTGGCTTATTTTAAGTCAGATCTTAGTGAAGGTTCTAGTGGTTCCGTAAACACTGAAGGATTCATAGGCAGTAAACCTAGTGTTGGGGAAGGTACTAAAGTCTGGTGGGATAACTTCCGAAAGACGGCACCAACCAAGTATTGGGAACCGAAAATGCAAACAAAAATGTTTCAGGATCGGAAGCGATTAGGCGATAAATTTTAACATAGGAGGATAAATGTCACAGAGTACTGCAAATAGTGACCTTATTATCCGCACTGAGATCTATACCCAGCAACTGAAGGATGTTCTTCAGGATGAACTGGAAGCTCAGAAGTGGGTAGATTGGTTGACTGATTTCCCGGACGGGACGACTCTTACGATGCCCAGCGTTGGTGAAGCTACCACGTTTGACGTTGTAGAAGGCGACTTGATTCGATACAGCTCGCTGGACACTGGTGAATTCACGTTCACGATTGACCAGTATGTAGGTTCCGCACACTCGATCACCCGTAAACTGTTGCAAGACAGCTACTGGGGCGACATGGTTCGTGCGTCTTTTGTGCCGAAAGAGGCACGAGCGATCATGAAGCGACTTGAAGAGAACATCTTTAAATCGTTTGGTCCGAATGCTTCGCAAGGTGGGCAAACTTCCGCGTCTGCGAATCAGTTCAACGGCTTTGATCACCGTTACATGGGTGGAGGCTCGTCCCGTATTATTGCGGTAGCTGACTTTGCTTACGCCAAGCTTGCCCTTAAAAAGGCAAACGTCCCCCTGAGCAATCTGATTGCTTTCGTGGATCCGGTCACGGCGTATCACTTGGAAACCACTACGAACCTCACGAGCATCGCTAATAATCCTATGTATGAAGGGATTGTAACTTCCGGCCTGTCAGATGGTCGTCGGTTCATTCGGAACGTGTACGGCTTTGACGTATACGAGACGAATTTCCTTGATCCTATCACGGCAGCAGAGACGATCACTGGTGGCACGAAAGGTTCTCAAGCTTGCTCTGCGAATGATATCCAGAACGTGCTGTTCTCTGCTACTTCGGGCTTTTTGCCAATGATTGGTGCGTGGAGACAGCAGCCTATGGTTGACGCAGAGTTCAACAAAGATCTCCAGCAAGAAGAGTACGTTACTACGTGCCGCTGGGGCTTGAAGTTGAAGTGGCCTGAGAACGCTGTGGTTATCGTCACTAATCCTAGTGCTACTTAAGGAGGCACATGACTAACTACACAAACAATGACGGTCTTCTTGTTGAAGCTGGCGCACAAGGTACTCAGTACCGAGGTGTCCACCAGGAAACTCATAATGATGGGGACATTAATACTCTCAGCATTTCCTGGAGTTTTGATAGGCTTCCTCGCTTTGATCAGGATGCTGGCGGTGGCACCACACCTGATTCGTTCTCGGCACGGCTTGCTTTTATTCCTGCGAACAGCCTAGTTACTGATGTTTATACGATCATCACTACGGCTTTTGCAGGTGGTACTTCGTACGTTATGGGTACGTACCAGCGTGACGGAACTGTGATTGATGCTGACGGGTTCTACACTGGCACTGAGCTTGCTACTGCTGGCATGAACACTAAAGGGAAGATTCTTCTTCCTGATGGTGTGGATGTTAGACGCACGTCCGGTACGTTTGATGACCTGGTGCTGCATATTTCTCAGGATGCCTACGTCCTGGTTACGGCTACTGGCACGTTTACTGCTGGTGCAGCTCGTACTGTTATTCAGTACATTCGAGGGGTTTAACCCCTACTTGGGGAGTTTCTCCTCTTCCTCCCCCGAAAGGGGGAGGGTTTATTCGGACTAATTCCAAGCTTAGAGGTACTCTTGAAACTAACCTTACTCGATATGGTACAGCGCATTCTAGAGACTCTGAACTCAGACTCTGTAAATACTATTGCTGATACTGATGAGGCTACTGAGGTGGCTTACATCATCAGAGACGTGTATATGGATATGCTGGCTACTCGTGATTGGGCTCACTTGAAGAAGACAGCACAACTAGTTTCCCTTGGGAATACCAACAAGCCTACTCACTTTGATATCCCTGATGACACTCAGGAGATTATCCCTGACACATTGAAATATAATACATCTAGCACTGCTACTCCAGAGTGGAAGACTCTTCACTTCTTGGATCCAGAGGCGTTCCTTGATCTTAGTGCAAGCCGTTCAGGCAGCACTAACGTAGACACTGTTCAAGATAATGTAGCTCTGTACATCCTGAACGATAATCCTCCTACATACTGGACTACGTTTAATCAGACTCAGGTTATACTTGATGGGTACGACTCAGACGTAGAGAACACTGCTCAGACAAGCAAGACTCAGTGTATCGTGCTACACGAAGCAGATTTTGATATCACTGACGCATTCATCCCGAATCTTCCTGACCGCTGGTTCACTCATTTGCTAGCAGAAAGTAAGTCAGTAGCTGCAATCCAGATTGGACAGGAACCTAACGCTAAGTTTGAACAGCAGGCACGTAGATCTAGGGCGTACGGAGCCAGAAACTCTGCTGTGTACCAATTCACTGTGCGTCCTAACTACGGAAGATAATATGTTTCCTAAGCAATACTCAGAGAAGTTCTTTGAGACACATAGAACTGATCACGAGATCATAGTTAAACTTGCTAGAGGCACAAGAAGTTTTGCATTCAAGCGAAACGCTAGTAACCACTGGACTATTTATCTTCCTGGTGGGGGCACTATGGTAGACCCTCTCAGGGGCACATTCACTGGCCTCTCTGAGGCTGCTAAGACACTGTACCAGTACTGCTGCTTGAACGATTCAGCAGAAGCAGCTCATGCTAAAATAAGGGCAGCCGCGAAACAGGAGAAACAGGAGAAGGCGAATGGCAACTCACTCTAGTCTTACAGGTTCTGAAGTGCATGAGTGTAAGCTTACAAGCACTGCTGTCCCAGGCGATGCTGGTAAAGTTATTACTCCCTCTTCTGTATCTGGAGTAGGTGAACTCAGGAAGCTTCTGGAGACTGAAATAAGTCAGGTAGTTGATGTACTAACTATTCAGTTCACTGATGTGACTATTGCAGGTAGCTTGTATTTTACAGCTCCTTACAACGGAGTTATCACTAAGATGCAGACTTGTATCTCTGGCACTATAGCCACAGCAGACGAGAGAGTTAGACTTAGAATCGGAGGTGTAGCTGTAACTGATGGAGAAGCTACTATTACTTTCTCCGGCTCTGCTGCCGGTGATGTTGATACTGCTAATCCTTCTAGTGGAAACACAGTTACCGCAGGAGGTGCAGTTCAAGTACAGTCAGATGGGGCTAGCACTGGCACTGTTTCTGCTATTATTACTGTGTTCATACGTAGGAGTTAATCTTGGGTAGAGCTACTCAGCATACTCTTCAGATAGATTTCAGCAAAGGCAAGATCACTGAAGTTAACGAACTTAACTTCCCGGAAGGGTCAGTTAGAGTTGCGAATAACTTTGAGTTCAAGATAGATAAAACAGTGCAGAGAAGACTTGGACTAGACTATGAGTCTGGGTACAGCTTGTTAGATATAGGCAGTATAGATGCAAAAGCTATATCTGTGTTCGAGTGGAAGTCCGTGGATAACCAGACTGCGCAGGACTTTGGTGTTATACAAGTAGGAAGCAACCTGTACTTCTTTGATCTTACTGAGTCAGCTCTAAGTAATGGCTACCTTGGTGTATTATCTACGGCTGCTTACAAAGTAGCAGTTGGAGATAACTTTGAGTACAGCTTTAGCTCTGGCAGAGGAGCTTTGTTTGTCACTGGGCAGAACATTGACCCTTTGCAGGTAGTGTATGTAGGCGGTGTGTTCAGTGTTACTGTGATTACGATTCGTATGCGTGACTTTGACGGTCTTGACGACGGGCTTGAGTATGATGAACGCCCTAGTGAGGACTTACCAAACCATAGGTATAATCTACAGAACCAGGGATGGCCTCTAGAGTTTGAGTACAGTTTTGAGGCTAGGGCACCAGCTACTCCAAACCCAGAGCGAGTTGCCTTAGGTAACCCGGTAGACCAGACTAAGATCAAGCTTGGGGTGTATCCCAGCAACGCTGATATTATTCATATTGCTAGACGTACATTCAGTAACGGCACGAACCCGTATGAGCCCTACAAGTTGCAGGAGTTTAATCTAGGTAACACTAGAGCCCCTAGAGGAAGGTACATCCTGGATGCTTTCAGCAAGGACTACACGGGAGTCTCCGGTGTTGCTGGACTGACTAGTGTCCTGACTACTACGCGCCCTAGCACTACAGCGTTCTTCGCAGGTAGAGCCTTCTATGGTGGGGCCGAAGGCACTGAGGAAAGCACGGCTATTTACTACAGCCAAGTCCTTGAGTCCTTGGATAGAGCTGGCTTTTGCTATCAGGACCAAGATCCAACAGCAGAGGTTACGAACTCTGTCCTGGACACGGACGGTGGCGTCATACGTATTCCTGATGCAGGGAATATCCTGAAGCTTGCTCCGTACCGTCAAGGTATCTTGGTGTTCGCTAAGAACGGCATCTGGTACATAAGTGGCTCCAGCGATTTGGGCTTTACCCCTACTACGTTTAATGTTAGCAGCATTACTAACGCTGGTGTTATTGGAAACAAAAGCATCATCGAGACTGATGATGGGTTCATGTTCTGGAGTACTCAAGGTATTTATGCTCTTAGCATTGGACCACAAGGAACGCAAGTTCAGAATATATCGTTGACTACGATTCAACGAGACTATCTTAGCATACCTAATTCCTCTAAAGCACGCGCTGTTGGTGTTTACGATAGGAATGCTCAGAGAGTTTTCTGGATGTACCAGAGTGAATCTAGCATCACTGGGACTGTGAATTGTAACAAGATCCTCTGGCTTGATCTTACTTTAACTAGTTTCTATGACTATACTATATCAGAGACTAGTGCATCTCCTTTTATTATAGGAGCTATTCCTAAGAGTGCTTTAAGCACTTCAGTAGATACAGAGAACGTAGTAGATAGTCTTGATGTAGTAGTAACTAGTTCTTCTGTTGCAGTTACTATTCCTCTAGATACTAGTACTAGTAATACTTACGGCATCAAGTATATCACACTTGTTCCAGGTGCTACATACAAGATGACGTTCTCTGACTTTAAAGATACTGAGTATTTAGACTGGTACACATTTGACGCAGCAGGGCTAGACGCCCCTGGTGAGATTGAACCAGGGTACTACACTCTGTCTGATGCTTCTAGAGATAAACTGATTCGGTTCCTAGTTTTGCACTTTAAGAGGACTGAGAAAAACTGGATAGCAGCTGGTAATGATTTCATCCTGGACTTGCCTAGTGGCTGTCAGGTTCGGGTGAAGTTTGACTTTACCAGCACTAGTGCAGCGAACAGGTGGACAGATCAGTTCCAAGGATACAGACTGAAGAACTATGTAGTTCCTAGTTCTCCTTCAGTATTTGACTACAGCCATGAAGTAATAAGTTACAAACATAGAGTACGCGGACATGGAAAAGGTATCTCAGTTCACATCGAAACTGAGCCAGGAAAAGACATTAAACTCCTGGGCTACGACATTGAATTCTCTGGAAGAACTCGTTTATAACAGGAGTGTTATCTTAGATGACACGCTTGCTTTTATTGAGATCGAGACACTACAAGATATCACTAGTATTCACCTGATACCTCGTAGATGGGGATCTTATGCGATGAGGGGGATCAAAGAAGTGTTTGATGCTACTAGAGATGAACTTAGAAAACAAGGTATCCTTGAGATCGTGAATCTGATCGACCCTGATGCGAAGCTGCATAAGCTGCATGTGATGTTTGGATTCACTAAAGTACATAATTGGAGAGGTCTGGATGTTTACCAGATTCACTGCTAGGAGGGGTAATGGCTAAGTATCTTGATGAGATCGCACTAGTTGTAGGCACAGTGGCTACTGGCGGTGCCTTGCTTGCTGCGTATGCTCCTGCTGCGCTTGGTGGACTTGGAGCTAGTTTTGCTGCAGCGACTGGCACAACTGCTGGTGCTGGGATTACAGGACTGGTTGGTGGAGCTGGAGCAACTGCTGGGACTGGTCTTGGTACAGCAGCTGCAAATGCTAGTCTAGCTGCTGAGAGTACTGCCCTAGCTTCTGGTGCTACAGCTACGGAAGCTGCTGCTGCAGGCTCAGCTGCCAGTGGAGCTTCAGTTGCTGGATCAGCAGGTGGTGCAGCTGGTGCAGCTGCTGCTGATGTTGGAGCAGCTGGGGTGTTCGGTACTGGTATCTCTTTAGAGGAAGTAGGCGCTGTAGCTATGATCGGAGGTGGATATCAGCAGAAGGTACAGAACGAGGCAGCTACACGAGCACAGCGCAGGCAGAACATGTTTGCTGGCAGACTCCGTGACCTGCAGATACGTAGGGAAGTCCTTGGTCAGGTGAACTCTGCGAACGTGGAGAGAGCTTCTGTTCTGAACCGTTCAGCTCAGACTGGAGGTCAGGGTTCTTCAGGTGAGTCTGGCTCGGTGTCGAGTATCGCATCCCAGCTTGGTGCTAACGTCAGCTTCCTAGATCAAGGTAGGCAGCTCCAGAATGATATCTTCGGTCAAGCACAGCGTGCCCAGACCTCATCCGAGAGAGCAGGTATGGCTGGCGGTGTAGCTAAACTTGGCTCTCTGTTTGGTCAGGGTGTATTCAACGATGTATTCACAGGTTAACTAGATGCCTAATCCTACTGCTGGTGTTCGTGCTGACACGGCTGTCCAAGCTACAGAAGCACTGGCGAGACTCGGAGGGAGACGCGCGCCAGAGACTTCTGTGCCCGGTGTGCCTAGACTTCCCACAGCTACACCTGCTACTGTAGCTGCTAGATTCATGATGACTTCTAGGTACCTTCCTGATCTGTTCAGAAAGGCGTCTGAAGGTGGGGATATCTCAGATACTCTTCAGGCGTATATCGTTGACCAAGAGGAAATGAAGCGCGATCCTGATGGGTTCCTAAAGCGTAATGCTCGTCTTGCTTCTGATAAAGAGTTCGAAGAGTTCAACCAGTATCTACGTACAGCGCCTGCTGCTGAAGTAGCAGGCAATGTAGACCACCTTAGGACAATTTTTACAGAGACCAGAGCTAGAACTAGAATCCTTCTTCCTGCTTTCAGGGAGCTTGCCGTACAAGCTGGTTACGCTCACGCGGATGATCCTCAGGAGTTGCTGGATGAGGCAGCTATGCGCCTGCAAGGCGATATATTCATTGCGAGGAAGTATGAAGAGACCAGTCCCGCTGGGCTGACAGGCGACTTCCTTGGTACTGCTTTTATTGGAGATTCAATCTGGGAGCATGATCTGCCAGACTTTGGCACTCTGAGTAGAGAGCGTGTTAACCAGATACGTTCACTTCCTCCTGAGCAGCGGTTTGCTGTTACGTCAAGACTTCTGGATGTGATCTACTCATCCAGAGAAGGGAACGTCTTGAAAGCAATGCGAGATATACAAGACGTAGTGTTCGGGACTGAAGACCCAGAGGCTATCCGTGCTGGGGATTACTTTAACCAAGCACTGAACCTGATCGACGGTGCTGGAGTTGCCAGTGCTGTTATGCGGGGAGTCCTTGGTCGTTTGAGTGCTACACAAAGACTGGCTGAAACAGCGGCTAGACGGAGGGTGTCAGGTAAAGCTAGGTCTGATTTTGCCCCTCCTCCGAAAGCAACGGAAGCGCCTGCTGCTGAAGCACCCACAGATGCCCCTAGGACCGCGCAGGAGCCTCAGGAAGGGGCCTCTGCAGAGGGGGGTGCTACTCCCCTACAGGGTCAGCCTGCAGAGGCTCCTACGGGGACTTCCGGCAGTTTTACTGGGGAAGATTTAATCCAAGAACGAGCTGCTAGAGAAGGTATTTCTAGAGAGGAATACATAAAACTAGTAATACAGAGTGCTGCCAAACGAGGCGAAACTTGGACTGAACAAGACGTAGTAGATCTGCATAAATTTGATGCTGAACTTCTTTCAAGAACTCGTGAGGCACCGGCTGGTAAGCCTCGTAGAGGAGCACAGGCTGTGGCTGCAGGAGATAACCCTGAGGTTCCTCTGTCCCGGGCAGACGACCTAGACGAGGATATTCTTCCTCTGGGTGTTCCTACACCGGCAGAGGTACGAGCTGTTGCAGTTCAGGGTGGAGCACGAGGACAGAAAGCCAGAGACGCTGAAGTTGTAGCTACAGGTATTATTTCTAAGGGGACTAGGGTTACAAGAGGTGCCCTGCAGGAGTCATTGAGTGTAGCCGACGAAGAGGATGTAGTGCGTCAAGCAACTCAGGCTGAGATTCGTGCTCGGCAGTTGTACAGCAGAGCTGACATGGTGCAAGGTGGAGTCGTAGGCCAGAGAGCCAGAGACGCTGCCGTGCTTGCAGACCCGAATGCTCCGATTCCGCAAGGGACCAGAGTATCTCGCACAGCTATTGCTGAGGCTGCAGAGGAGGCTCCGTACCAGAGAGCTGCAGCTCCCCGCCCCGGAGAGCCGGTGATCGGAGAAGCTCCTGTACAGAACCGCTCTGGCTTTGAGGATGAGTACCTTAGTACTCCGAATACTCCTACGAGAGTAGAGCCTACTGTATCCGGGCCGGCTAAGGATTACCTCGGATCTGGGTGGGATGCCGTAAGAGATTACCAGCTTAGGAATATGCCGGAGGGGCCAGTCTCTCCGAGTCTGGGCAGGAGAGAGCCTACGATCTCTGATCCTGATTTTATCAAGACGAACACAGAACAACTAGAGGAAGCCGCTGGTACGATCTCTGCTGCTGTCATCAAGAGTCCTAGTATTGCTAAAGAACTGGGAGTCACTCCTGAGAGTGCATTCGATAACATCATCCCCGGAGCTGAGAGGACAGCTACGGTCTCTAGTCCTGAGATCGGAGATGCTACAGTTAATATCCTGAATGCTGAAAAGAACAAACAACTGAATGATCTGAACACTAAACTGCTGGACGAGATTAACAGGATCGTTACTACTGGTACGAAGATGCAACTGTACACAGCAGCGGATGAGCGTGCTGCGCTTACCCGTGCCAGAAGACTGGACCGTGCTGCGTATATCAGGAATCTTGGGAAAGTCAAAGATCTAGTAACAGTTAGTTACGCTAGAGTCCGTAAGACTAAAGATGGGAAGGACGCAACCATTACGAGAAATGGCAACACTATGACTGTCCGTTACAAGATCACGGATGAGTCCGATTTTCCTGCAGTGATCTCATACAAAGATATCAGTACAACGCTTGGTCCTGAGGATATCAAACAGCCGGGGGATATCCGTAAAGCCAAGCTTGGCGATCTAGCTGCTGTTGCAGATGAGAAGCATTACTTACAGTACTCTCCGGGGAGGACTGTGGATATGCTTGTGGAGAACATGGAGATCCACCAGTACAGAATGGACGAACTGAAGAATGCTATCGGAGAAGCTGTCAAGGATATCTTCCGTCCTCTTACTAAAACTGGCTCCAGAAGAGTACAATCTGCTCATATCAGGAGTTTTGAACTAGGTAATGGCGTACATGCTGAGATTCCTCAGGTGGATCTCCTGACTGGCACAGGGCTTGCCAAGGATATCAATGGAGAAAGTATCCACCTCAGCATGAAAGAGTGGGATGCTTACGACAAGATGCGCAAGATGGTAGCCACTACTAACTTCCTGATGAATATAATCAGGACTAAAAAGCTGAAGGAAGCGCATCTTAAGGTTATCGATGTTCCCGGTGTCGGTAGCACTTACGGCAAAGAAGTAGGAGCTAAGTATAATCGCACTCAGCTCCAGAGTCCTATGCCTGAAGGCGTCAGGAACCTTGCTGGGTTCCAGAGAAACGGTAAAGCGCCTGAGTACCTCGATTGGCGTTCAGCTTGGAACGTAGCTACAGATCCGAAGAACGATTACAAGATTGTGATGCTTGAGGACATGATCGAAGAGGGGGATGCAGGGTTCCAGCTTGTGCTGGTCCCGAAGAACGCGATGTCAGATATCCCTGATCTGATTCCTTTCCACCAGAACACTTGGATTCCTCAGGCTCCACAGGGTGTGCGCTTTACTGTCGTGAGAGAACGTACTGGTGTAGTTAACGGTGTGAAAGAAGGAATAGTTTCCAAGAAAGTAGTAGCCAAAGCTAGATCCAGAGCTGAGGCGGAAGTGTACATGCGGAATATGCAGCTTGGTCCTAAAGAGACTGCAAATATCCTGCCTGATAACTCATCCAGATGGACTGGAGATATCGATCTGTCTAACAACAGCACTAAGGTCAAGAATGAATACGTGGACTTCGTGGGGTTTAACCCCAGCTTTGTTGACCCAGTTACAATGATGGGTAGAGCTTTGAATGCAGTAGCTACCGAGATATCCCTTGATGGCTGGAGAGAAGCAGCTAAAGCACGCTGGGTCCGCAAGGCCAAGAAGACTAAGATGCTAGACGAGGAAGGATCTGAGAGATTCCATAACGCTGTACTGAACCATTCAGATCCTAAGATGCGGGTACAACTAGAGAGAGAGCGGGATTATATTAACCAGCAGTTGAATATCCAGACAGAAGAAGAACGCCTCTGGAGCATGACACTGAATCATATTGCAGACACTATTGCTGGTGCTCCTACTCTGTTACCTAAAACCAGAGCGGGAGAACTGGTAGATGATGTTCGTCTTGGGATTTACACACTGGCGGATAAAGACCCAGTGTCTTGGTTTCTGTCTTTAACTAGAAGCTTTACTCTTGGTATGTGGAACCCTGCACAAATTATTGTACAGAGTATGGCTAAGTACACAGCTAGTCTTCAGTTCCCTCAGTATCTTCCTATCCTTGAAAGTACGTGGCCTATGTTCCGTGGACTAGGAGCTATTAACTTCTACGCTGACCAAGTGGTAGCCGCTACCCGGCTGGACTGGCTGGCTAGGGGAATGGAGAAGATGGGAGTGGTAGCTAACCGCAAGGATGCAGTGGTGCTGTTCGAGAGGTTCGCGGCTACTGGGAAACTACGAGACGTGAATAACGTAGCAGACTTGAATGCCCTTGGTGAAGTTACCTCAGGAGTATCTGCTCTAAAGTTCAAGCCCGGTGGTCTCGGGGAGAAAGCTGCTAACTCACACATGATGTGGTATCGCGAAGGCGAGCTCATGAACCGGATCAACGGTTACATGGTGGCAGTAATGAATTACGCAGCCAAGAAGTATGGGCAGACTCCTGAGAGAGGCGGTCTGAAGCTGCGTGAATTCACTGACAAAGACTGGAGAGAGGTGTTTGCGGACTCTGAGAACCTCACACTGAACATGAGCAGAGCTAGTAAAGCTTGGTACCAGAATCCGAAGATCTCTGTTGGAGGGAACGTGATCCCTCTTGATCCTCTGAAACTGACGACTCAGTTTTTCCAAGTATTCGGTAAGAGTATTGCCACAGTAGGAGGCACTAGCCGTATGGTTACAGGTCAAAAGAAGACTGTGCAGTTTGCAAGCCTAGTGCTGGGGCAGGGCATGATGTATGGAGCTTCTGGTCTTGGTGCCTCAGGTATGGCTATCTGGGCATACAAGGCTATTAACGGATCTGATCCAGTACAAGACGCTAGGGCTGACCCGGATGGTGTACAACTCCAGCTCTCTGCACTGCAGAACGGGATAATTGGGGCTTCATTTTATACATTCACTGGGGAACATATTGATGTCGCTGACCGAGTTAGTATTGGCAACGGCATTGCTGAGCAGTTTAGCACTATGTTCAGTAGCAATCGTGATATGGTGCGGATGTTTGCTGGAGCAAGCTATAACTGGTTCCAAGAGATACCTGAAACGGCTGCTCTAGTTAACAGTATGCTGGCTTCGGAAGAAGATATCGACCTGAATACTGCAGGGCTTATGCTCTCAGAGCCTATGGAAGGCATCACTAGCTTCAGAAACATGAAGTCAGCTATGTATGATATGTACCTGAACCACAGGTTCGTATCCAGATCTGGAGTTACTCTTGAGCAGAGGGAGTATTCCACAACCGAGATCTTCCTGACTTCTGTAGGTTTTGCTCCTAGTTACCTGCGAGATTACCAAGAAGCCTTGATGGACTCTAAGGCCAAGGCTGAATATATCACTGAAGAATCCAGAAGGATTGCAGAAGGAGCTAGATATATCCTAGCAGGCCAAACGCCTGAAGCTTATATCAGGTTTATCCAACTAGAAGTTAACAAACAGGAAACTGATCAGGATAAAGCTGACCTACTTGTAGCTGTTAGTAACATTATGAAAGACAGTAAGCACCCGCTAACTGAAGCACTAGTGGATGCTTATATGCAAGGGTACTCCGCTCACACAACAGCAGCGCAGGTTAACCTCGCTGTTGAACAAGCATCTAGAGGAGAGTAAATGCCTAGTCCCAGACTACAAGAGCCTGCAATTCCTAAGGACAGTAGATCTCCTGCTCAGGATTCTACAGCGTATGACCTGTTCCAGACGGCCGGACCTGCTGTCGTGGAGGTGGGCACTAATATTATTACTAATGAGTACCAAGACAGAGCTGCTTCAGCTATTCAGCAAGAAGTTATTGCTACTCAAGGTAACCTCAGGACACTGGATAACTTCCAAGGTGGGGGAGAAGCAAAAGCTGGGGCTGTGTCTGAGTATGCCACTAGAGTATCAACACTAGATAGAGCCGTGGCTCAAGGGAAGATCGGGGCGAACTCTGCCAAGAACAGAGTGAATGCTCTTACCCGAGAGTACTCTCGTAGATTCCCTGCGTTCGCTTCTGAGTTCACGGGTAGGAACTCTGCACTGGAAAGTGCGGCCGAGACTGCTGTACAAGGCTCCAGAGAAGTAGAACTTTGGAATGCCAGAGCTGAGGAATTCAAGGCAGTGCGGGCAAGAATGCAGGCTATGCCTTGGCTGAACCCTGATAATCCTTCCCATGTACAAGAGTTCATGAATCTTGAGAAAGAGATCTTCATGACTGAGCTGGACGGGAAACGAGCTGCAGCTAACGGTGTGCGTACTGCTCATCAGCGCGCGCAGTACAACGCTATGTTCCAACAAAACTTAGCTGGGTCACTACAAGACGTGACTACTGCAGCTAACAAAGAACTCATAAGAGTATTCAGTAATCAAGATCCTGTGGCCAGAGGTGGACAGATGACAGGAGCCAGACTTAAGATTGCACAACGCTTCGATTCCTTGATTGAACAGGTAGCCCTAGATCCGTCCTTGGAACCTGAGGACAAGCGTATTTACACTGATATGCTGAAGAACCGCAAGCAGACAATGCTTGAGATCGCGAGTCTTGAGACTCTCTCAAAAGAGATCGAGAACTCTGTGAATATTCTTAAAGGAGCTGCTACTTCCAGAGTTCTAGTTATCCCTGGAGTAGCCACATCTGCAGCACTTAATAGTGTTGGCCTTGGTCCAGTGGAAACTGTAGACGCTTTGAGTAATCTACTACTTCGAGAGCAGGCTATTAAAGCTAACTTTGTAGCTTCTGGTTATACTACTGAGCAAGCGAACCAAGCTTTTAACCAGATATCTGCTCCGTTGCTTGCAGCTTATCCGGGGCTAGCTTCTGCTGGAGTAGCTGGTTCCCAGCACAGGATAGTTGCGGATGCTAAGGACGCGCAGGAAGGTAAGCCATCCGCTGCTGGGGCTAGAGCACAAGCACAGATGTGGATGAGAGCAGGGGAAAGGCTGCCTACTGAGGTGCTGCTTCCTGCTTGGAAAGTAGCTCAAGCCGATGGTAACCGACTGAACCTCTGGGAGTTGTCTCAGAGAATAGACCTGAGTATGCAGGTGTATGCCACCCCTGAGTTCAAGCGAGAAGTACTGGGGTCTCTAGGTTCGGTGTCGCAGGAAATAGGTAGAGCTGGCTACTCTGAGTGGTATATCACTATGCCTGACGATAGGGAACAATGGTATATCATGGGAAGGAAGAAAACTTCTGAACCATTCGAGCTACTCCTGAGCCAAAGCACGGTCCTTGTGCCCGCTACCCAGAGTAGTAATGTAATGGAGAGGCTCACCAGAGATCTTGGTGGGTTCGATGCGCCGGGAGGCATGACTGCAGGCGCACCCGGTAGTCCACAGTTTGTGCCGTTTGAAGGTGCAAACAGAGTCCCAGCTAGGGTGCGTGATCAGCTAAATGCCGCGCTTAGACTGCATGACTTAGGAGTACCTATGCCTGAGTTCCTGAAGTACTGGGGGGAACGCTTCCGTCCTTTCGCGGAGCTGACAGCCCCTGCCAGTTCACCTCCCCAGTAAGACCTGACTGCTGGTAATCAGTAACTCTTCGTTCAAAGAAGTTAGCGAATCTAGGAGCTGATGTAACCCAAGAGACGAACTCAAGGCTTTCCGGGAGGGTGACCTCGAAGTTAGCCTTGAGCCCCATCTGAACCAGTCTACGGTCAGTCAGATACTGCACGTACTGGATCAGGTCTTGCTCGCTCAGGTGCTCAGGCTGCCAGATACTGTAAGCCTGTTTGATAAAGTTCTCCTCTAGGTCAGCTACCTCCCTAGCCATGCCATAGATTCTGCGCTTCATCACGTCAGTGACACAGCCAGTCTCCTCACAGTGAACACGGAACAGGTCAGCATTAGCTTGTACGTGCAGAGTCTCATCTCTGATACTCCACTCTACTACCTCGCACATCCCTAGCATCTTTCCGTACTGCTTGAAGTACAGAAGCATAGCGAAGCTACCGAATAAGCATACACCCTCAGAGAAGATCTGATTAGCTAGAGCCATAGCCATACCAGTAGCTGTCTCGTTTACTGCTACGTGCGGAGCGATGAACTCGAACTTCTGCTTCATCTCCTCGAAATTCATGAACTCGTGCCACTCAGACTCAGGGAACCCAAGGCTCTCAGGGATCAGTGCGTAAGCACGCTGATGTACAGACTCACGATTAGCAAAGCTGGTGAGCATATTACTCACCTCGTTATTACAGAAGTACGGAATTAACAGGTGCTTGTAAGCTTCACC